>Ga0209371_1000110_pt1 | contig 141059 bp, 137 predicted proteins | sample AgamicAtAmrz_FD_187165 | JGI IMG/M metagenome (GOLD analysis project Ga0209371, IMG submission 187165) | Agave microbial communities from Guanajuato, Mexico - At.Am.rz (SPAdes) (version 2) | ecosystem: Host-associated > Plants > Roots > Rhizosphere | place: Guanajato, Mexico | collected... | reverse complement strand
GCTTGACGTGGTCTTGCCAACGCCCCCTTTACCGGATGTAACTACAATAATGCGTGCCATAAATATTGATTTCCTTAACAGAAGAAAAGGGGCCTAATTAAGTGTCTGGATAGTCAGCGCGCCCTCTGTGAGGCACAGACGCGCGGCTTTACCAAAAAATTCCGCCGGGATTTGATCCATGATCCAGTATTCACCAGCGATTGAGACCAGCTCTGCTGCCAGGCTGGTACAAAAAATCTGGCTGTTGCGGTCGCCACCAGCGCCTGCCAGCGCGCGTCCTCGCATCATGCCGTAAATATGAATGTTGCCGTCGGCGACCAGTTCGGCACCGGCGCTGACGCTGTTGGTGACGATAAGATCGGCATTACGCGCGTAAATTTGCTGCCCAGAGCGCACCGGCGTATTGATAATGCGCGTTTTGCTGGCCAGCGGTTCCGCAGGTACCGCCAGTTGCACCTCAGGTGCGGGCGTTTCGCTGCGCTTTTTACTCTCTTTGCCTTCTGCCAGCACCGGCAGGCCCGCGCGCGCAATCATGCGCTTCAGCGCTTCGTCTTTACAGCCGCTGACGCCGACGATGCGTAATCCGGTTGCGGCGATAGCCTGCTGGAGCTGTTTCCAGTTAACGTTGCCGTTAAGCGCCGCTACGTTAAGCACCACCGGCGCATTTTTCAAAAAGTCCGGCGCCTGATCAATTTTGTCCTGCAGTGCCTTGCGAATCACCTCAGGTTCGGGATGGTGCAGATGAACAACAGACAGGGTAAAACTGCTACCTTTGAATTCGATTGGCGTTTGCGACATCTGTCCCACTCAGTCCTGTTTTCTCTCCCGGCGAACAAACGTCGATAAAATCAGCATTTCAGTCCATCCGGTGAATATTCGAAGTTCTGCAAGCATGTTATAGTTACTGTTATTTCCAGGCAAGCCACCATCCAGGTTTATTCGAGTAAAAAATATGTTTTGTGTGATCTACAGAAGCCCGACCCGTGACCAGACTTATCTTTATGTTGAAAAAAAGGACGATTTTTCCCGCGTGCCTGAAGAGCTGCTGCGCGGCTTCGGCAAGCCCCAGCTGGCAATGGTGCTGAAGCTTGACGGCCGGGAGAAGCTGGCAAATGCCGACATCAATAAAGTAAAACAGGCGCTTAAGGATCAAGGTTATTATTTACAGATCCCGCCGCCGGTTGAAAATTTGCTAAAAGTTCATCTGCAGTCGGCAAAAAAAGATTAATTCGGATTCATCTGTAAATATAATCAGTGCTTCCTGCAGACTCAGCATAATTATATATAACGATTTGCAGTAAAATAATGGCGCGATTATCGCGCCTTTTACTGGCCATTATTCTTTATTGCCGATTCGCTGGTGATAAATTCACCGCCACCGCAGCATATATTCACGCTTTTTTGACAATTTACGCACACTAATCTTTGCTAAAGCATCTTATTATTGCCGACACGGCGGGCAAAGGATCCGCTGAACCGCAAACATCAACGTGCCGGCGTCGCTGGCATCTCATCACATCAGAGCAGGGGATTAGCATGTATCAGCATCGTAACTGGCAAGGCGCTTTGTTAGATTTCCCGGTTAACAAAGTCGTCTGCGTCGGCAGCAACTATGCGAAACACATAAAGGAGATGGGCAGCGCTACGCCAACAGAGCCGGTGATTTTTATCAAGCCGGAAACCGCGATTTGCGATCTGCGCCAGCCGCTCTCCATTCCCACCGCATTTGGTGAAGTGCATCACGAGGTTGAGCTCGCGGTGCTGATAGGCGCAACCCTGAAGCAGGCCAGCGAAGATCATGTGGCGAAGGCGATCGCCGGTTATGGCGTCGCGCTGGATTTGACGCTGCGCGACCTGCAGGCCGGGTTTAAAAAAGCGGGCCAGCCCTGGGAGAAATCCAAAGGATTCGACAACTCCTGTCCGCTCTCTGGTTTTATCCCTTCAGCAGAGTTCCCGGGCGATCCTCAGGATACCGAGCTGAAACTCGTCGTTAACGGTGAAGTGCGTCAGCATGGCAGAACCTCCGAGATGATCCATAAAATTCTGCCGCTTATCGCCCATATGAGCCAGTATTTCACCTTGCGCGCGGGCGATGTGGTGTTGACCGGTACGCCAGAAGGCGTCGGCCCAATGCATTCCGGCGACACGCTGGAAGTGTCGCTGGCCGGACACGGTATCAGCACGCGCGTGCTGTAAAACTTGCAACGCCGCGCCTGACCCGATATAAGGTGCGGTTTTGTGATTAACCCGGACGCAGCCATCATGAGTGAACTTCCTTTCTGGCAGACTAAACGCCTCGATCAAATGAACGACGACGAGTGGGAATCCTTATGTGATGGTTGCGGCCAGTGCTGCCTCAACAAGTTACAGGACGCCGATACGGATGAGATTTACTTCACTAACGTCGCCTGTAACCAGCTCAATATCAAATCCTGCCAGTGCCGCAACTATGAACGCCGCTTCGAACTTGAAGAGGACTGCATCAAGCTGACGCGTGAAAACCTGACGCGTTTTGACTGGCTACCCCGCACCTGTGCTTATCGTTTGCTGGGTGAAGGGAAAGGGTTACCGGCGTGGCATCCGCTGCGGAGTGGTTCGAAGTCGGCCATGCATGCCCAGCGTATTTCAGTACGCTATATCGCCGTACGGGAAAGTGAAGTGCGTGACTGGGAAGAGCATATTATCGATCGCCCCGATCGCAACGGATAACCGAACAGGCTGCATGAGCAGCCTGTTTTTTTAGCGGGAGAAGAGGTCGCGGCGTTTCGGTTTGAAAGGCTGCGCAATCAGTACGGCAAGTGCCACAATCAGATAGGCCGCGAACACCACGATCATCCACTGCGGCATACTCAGGCTAAGAAAGGTCCAGCTACGCTCCGCACAGTCACCGCTGGCAACAAAGACGGAAGGCAGCCATTTATCCAGCGGCAACCAGCCAGGAAAACGCGCGGCGAAATCACAGGTTGTAAACGGATTGGGGTGAAGCTGGAGCATAGTGTGTTCCCATGAGAGGCGCAGCCCTTCCCATGCACTGTAAATCCAGATCAGTAATCCAGCCCAGCGCAGAGGGGTTTTGGGCGCGATAGCGCCGACAATGCCTGCACCTATCACGCCGAACAGCGCACAGCGCTCATAAATACACATTACACACGGCTTCAATCCCATGACGTGCTGGAACCACAGCGCGGTCAGCTCCAGTGCCAGAGCCGTTAGCGCCAGCAGTAGCCAGGCACCGCGGCCATGGGATGATTGATTAAGATATCGCAACATCTTGCTTTCCCTGTAAACGTTAATGCCACGCAGTGTAAACCAAAAGCGGGGCGGTGCCAGCCTGCTGCCAGTGAAAATCACAGCCAATTACAACTTAACCTGATCCAGGGCAGACATTTACATATGTGGTGCGGCGAGCCAGCCCCATTGCATCAGCGTTTCGGTGCAGGGGACCAGCAGCCAGCGAATACAAAAGAAGCCTACCAGCGACATAACGATGGTAAAGGGCAGCGCCATCCAGACCATACGCCCATAAGAGAGACGAATCAGCGGTGCCAGCGCTGAGGTAAGGAGAAACAGAAAGGCTGCCTGCCCGTTTGGCGTTGCGACTGAGGGTAAATTAGTCCCCGTATTGGTGGCAACAGCCAGCAGCTCATACTGTTGCAGATCAATGGCTCCCTGGCTGAAAGCCTGCTTCGCTTCATTGATGAACACCGAACCCACGAACACATTGTCAGAGATAGAAGAGAGCAGGCCATTGAAAACGTAATACCAGCTGAGCTGGGCGTGCGGCTCAGCCTGCAATACAAAGGCGATCAGCGGGCCAAAGAGCTGCTGCTCAACGATAACGGCGACAATGGCAAAAAACACTGTCAGCAGCGCGGTAAAGGGCAGCGCTTCGGTAAAAGCCTGGCCGATAGTATGTTCATCCGTTACGCCGCACAGTGCAGTGGCAAGAATAATTACCGACAGCCCAATCAGCCCGACTTCCGCGAGGTGAAACGCCAGCGCGACGATCAGCCAGACGCCAATCGCCGCCTGCACCCACAGTTTTACTCTCTCCTGGCGCGTGCGCTGCGCTGTTTCCTCACGATCGTTTTGCAGCAGAATAGCGCGTACTTCATCCGGTAACGTGACACCGTAACCGAAAAGGCGAAAGCGTTCGACCAGCAAGCTGGTGAGGATGCCGCACAGCAAGACGGGTACGGTTACCGGTGCCATACGCAGAAAGAAACTGGTGAAATCCCAGCCTGCCGCGTGGGCGATAATCAGGTTTTGCGGCTCGCCCACCATCGTCATAACGCCGCCCAGCGCCGTGCCGACGCCTGCCTGCATCATCAGGCTGCGCAGGAAAGCGCGAAACTGCTCCAGCGTGGCGCGCTGCGAATGATCTTCGGCGACGTAGCCGGGCGCAGAGGAGACGCGATGGTAGATTTGGTAGAAGCCGATGGCGACGCTGATCACCACAGCCACCACGGTTAATGCATCAAGGAAAGCGGAGAGAAAAGCGGCCGCAAGGCAGAAGGTCAGGCTGAGCAATACTTTTGAGCGCAGCGTCAACAGCAGCCGGGTAAAGACGAACAGCAGCAGCTGTTTCATAAAAAAGATGCCGGCCACCATAAAGATCAACAAAAGCAGCACTTCAAGATTACCTGCCAGCTGCTGTTTCACCTGTTCGGCGCTGGCCATGCCAATAGCAATCGCCTCCAGCGTCAGTAAACCACCGGGCAGCAGCGGATGGCATTTAAGCGCCATACCGAGCGTAAAGATAAACTCGGCAACCAGTAGCCATCCGGCAAGAAAGGGACTAACGAAGAAGAACAGCAGGGGATTGATAACAAGAAACGCCAGCAGCAGCGTTTTATACCAGCCAGGCGATTGCCCGAGAAAGTTGCGATGTAACGCCTGGCCGAAGGTCATCTCCATGGCAAAAGCCCTGTGTGGAATAAGAGGATGAGCAAAAGGGTAATCAGCGAAACCGAGAGGCGCAATACTGGCTTGCAGGAATGCGTGCGGCTGCTGATTTTTGCGCCAGCGCGCGCTTTTAATCCTTGCGCAGTCTATAACAGGGTCAGGGCGTCTGGTATGATGAGTGCCATTTCGACAAAGAAAGCAACGAGAAAACATCGCTATGGTCATTAAGGCGCAGAGCCCTGCGGGATTTGCTGAAGAGTATATTATTGAAAGCATCTGGAATAGCCGCTTTCCTCCTGGGTCAATCCTTCCTGCTGAACGTGAGCTTTCTGAACTTATCGGCGTGACTCGTACAACGCTGCGTGAAGTGCTACAGCGCCTGGCGCGCGATGGCTGGCTGACGATCCAACATGGCAAGCCGACTCGCGTGAATGATTTCTGGGAAACCTCCGGGCTGAATATCCTTGAAACGCTGGCGCGTCTGGATCACGACAGCGTGCCGGTGCTGATTGATAACCTGCTGTCAGTGCGCACCAACATCGCCTCGATTTTTATCAGCCGCGCACTGCGTCACCATCCTGATAAAGCGCGCGCCGTGCTGGAGAGCGTGGCCGGCATTGACGATCAGGCGGATGCGTATACCGAGCTCGACTACCGCGTGTTCCGCGGCCTTGCCTTTGCTTCCGGCAATCCAATTTATGGATTGATCCTGAATGGTCTGAAGGGGCTCTATACTCGCGTTGGCCGTCACTATTTTTCTAATCCTGAAGCCCGTGAGCTGGCGCGCAATTTCTACGCGCGGCTTGAAGCGCTATGCGTTAACGAGCCGTCGCAGGATAAGATTGTCGATGCGGTGCGCGAATACGGTCGCCGCAGCGGTGAGATTTGGCACAGCATGCAGAAGAGTATGCCGGACGATCTGGGCAGCAAACGCTAAAAGCAGAAAACCGGACACTGTCCGGTTTTTTCTTGCTGTTGATTCAGTGCTGACGTGGGTAGCATGGGCAGATCGCAAAGGCGCTTAAAGCATCCATGCTCGCTCGGCCCGCGCCTTCCCTGGCGCGGGACGCTTTGCTCTTCTGTCCATGCTACCCACTTGCTGGAACAATGTGCTCGCTGAAAAAAACCGGACAGCGTCCGGTTTCTTCTCACTCATTCGCATCTTTAAAGCGTATTGCCGCGCGCCGGGCAGCGGTCCAGCAGCTCAACGCTGCCGTCCTCGTTCTGCTGCTCCAGATTGACGTCAAAGCCCCACAGTCGATGCACATGCTTCATAACTTCGCGGCGGCTCTTATCGAGCGGCGTGCGGCTCTGCGGCACATAACGCAGCGTCAGCGAGCGGTCGCCGCGCAGGTCAACATTATAGACCTGAATGTTCGGCTCCAGATTGCTGAGGTTGTACTGCGCAGAAAGCTGCTGGCGAATAGCGCGGTATCCCGCTTCATCATGAATAGCCGCGATCTCCAGATAATTGTTGCGGTCGTCATCCAGCACGGTAAACAGACGGAAATCGCGCATCACCTTCGGCGACAGGAACTGGCTGATAAAGCTCTCATCCTTAAACTCACGCATGGCGAAGTGCAGCGTTTCCAGCCAGTCTGAACCGGCAATGTCCGGGAACCAGTAACGATCCTCTTCCGTCGGCGACTGACAGATACGTTTAATATCCTGGAACATCGCAAAGCCCAGCGCATACGGGTTAATACCGTTATACCAGGGGCTGTTATAGGGCGGCTGGAAGACCACGTTGGTATGACTGTGCAGGAACTCAATCATAAAGCGCTCGGACACTTTGCCCTCGTCATAAAGATGATTGAGGATGGTATAGTGCCAGAAGGTTGCCCAGCCTTCATTCATCACCTGCGTCTGCTTCTGCGGGTAGAAATACTGGCTCACCTTACGCACGATGCGCAGGATTTCGCGCTGCCAGGGCTCCAGCAGCGGTGCGTTCTTCTCCATAAAGTAGAGCAAATTTTCCTGCGGCTCTGACGGATAGCGTGCCGCCTCAACGTGCACAGCCTCTTTCTCACGGCGCGGCAGGGTACGCCACAGGGTGTTGACCTGGCTTTGCAGATACTCTTCACGGCTCTTCTGCCGTGCTTTCTCTTCTTGCAGTGAAATCTTTTGCGGACGCTTATAGCGGTCGACGCCGTAATTCATCAGCGCATGACAGGAGTCAAGCAGTCGCTCAACCTCTTCTACGCCAAAGCGCTCTTCACAGTCGGAAATATATTTCTTTGCAAACAGCAGATAATCGACAATCGAACTGGCGTCGGTCCAGCTGCGGAACAGATAGTTATTTTTAAAAAAGGAGTTGTGGCCGTAACAGGCGTGCGCCATCACCAGCGCCTGCATGGTCATGGTGTTCTCTTCCATCAGATAGGCGATGCAGGGATTGGAGTTGATAACAATCTCGTACGCCAGCCCTTGCTGCCCGTGCTTATAACGCTGCTCAGTTTCGATGAACTTCTTGCCGAACGACCAGTGCGCATAGTTGATAGGCATACCCACGCTGGAGTAAGCGTCCATCATTTGCTCAGAGGTAATCACTTCAATCTGGTGGGGATAGGTGTCGAGTCGGTAGAGTTTGGCTACGCGGTCAATTTCCGCAAGGTAGACATCGAGGAGATCAAATGTCCAGTCCGGTCCATCGTTGAGTCGTTTGCTGTTCCTGATCGGATCGTCAAAGATTGTCGTCATAGCGCACCTCTGTTTTGCAAACAGGCTTGCCCGCTGCGAGCAGCCGGTTCCGGTAATTTCAAGGCTCGTCCCTAAGAAAGAGAACCCCAAAAACGGAGTGAACACTTCAATGATAGTCCACTGTCGCTTATACGAGAGCGGAACTCAAACGAATTATTCGGCACAAAATCATCTGAAAATAGCGGTAAAAGCGTTTGGTGGGCTGATATGTGACATTAGTCAGGAAAATCAGAATAAAGTGCTGTTTATAAGTGGATTATATGGCATCGGCTTATTCTCCTGAAATAAGTGATTATTGCCGGGTGCGCTATGATTAACTGCTAAGAACGGGATAAAAGGCGCATAAGTTACTGATTTAATCTCTGGCGTAAGATTTTAGTATTCGAAAAAGTAAAAAACATGTGAAATACGTTAACTCGGTTAGGGCTTTTATCGGCTGGTGCTAATACGCTGGTATTGGTCTCTATGTTAGTGAATTATGCTGTTGGATTTGCCGGTGGGGGCGATATGCACGTAGTGATTCTGGGTAGTGGTGTAGTTGGCGTGGCGAGCGCCTGGTATCTGGCCCGAGCGGGACATCAGGTTACGGTACTGGATCGCCAGCCTGATGCTGCGCTGGAAACCAGCGCAGGCAATGCGGGGCAAATTTCTCCGGGCTATGCGGCTCCCTGGGCCGCGCCGGGCGTGCCGCTCAAAGCGGTCAAATGGATGTTCCAGCGTCATGCGCCACTGGCCATCCGGCTCGACGGCAGCAGTTTCCAACTTGAATGGATGTGGAACATGCTGCGCAACTGCGATATGCAGCATTACCAGCAGAATAAAAGCCGCATGGTGCGCATCGCTGAATACAGCCGCGACTGCCTGAAGGCGCTGCGCGAAGAGACCGGCATTGCCTATGAAGGGCGTCAGGGCGGCACGTTACAGCTGTTTCGTACCCAGCAGCAGTTCGACAGCGCGAGCAAAGATATTGAGGTGCTGCGTGAGGCAGGCGTGCCTTACGAACTACTGCATGCCAGTGAGCTGGCGCGCGTGGAACCGGCGCTGGCGACAACGCAGCATAAGTTGACGGGTGGCTTGCGTCTGCCTAACGATGAAACCGGCGACTGCCAGCTGTTCACGCAGAAGCTGGCAAAAATGGCGCAGGAGGCGGGCGTCGTGTTCCGCTTTAATACGCCGGTCGATCAGCTGCTGCGTGAAGGTAACCGCATTTATGGCGTAAAGTGCGGCAATGAAGTGATTAAAGGTGACAGCTACGTGGTCGCTTTTGGCTCCTACTCCACCGCGCTGCTGAAACATATCCTCGATATCCCGGTGTATCCGCTCAAGGGTTACTCCCTGACCATTCCGGTAAAGAATCCGGATGCTGCGCCGGTATCGACCATCCTGGATGAAACCTACAAAGTGGCGGTGACGCGCTTCGATAATCGTATCCGCGTCGGCGGCATGGCGGAAATTGTTGGTTTTAACAACAAACTGTTACCTGCACGGCGGGAAACGCTGGAGATGGTGGTGCGGGATCTCTATCCTGAAGGCGGTCATATCGAACAGGCCAGCTTCTGGAGCGGTCTGCGTCCGATGACGCCAGATGGTACGCCGATTGTCGGGCCCACGCCGCTCAGTAATCTCTACCTCAATACCGGACACGGAACGCTTGGCTGGACCATGGCCTGCGGCTCCGGTCAGCTGCTGGCCGATGTGATGAGCGGTAAAAGCCCGGCAATTGCTGCCGACGATCTGTCGGTGTTCCGCTACCTGCCAGGTTTTACCCCTTCATCATCACCATTACGCAACGCGAACGCCACGCGTTAACCTTCAGGGAGAGGAAGTATGTCACGTCCAGTTTTCGCTACCATCGATCGGCAGGCGCTGCGGCATAATCTGGCATTGGTACACCAGGCGGCACCCGATGCGCATGTCTGGTCGGTGGTAAAGGCCAACGCCTATGGTCACGGCCTGGCGCGCGTCTGGGAGAGCCTGGCGCAGACGGATGGCTTTGCCTTGCTGAATATGGAAGAGGCGATACTGCTGCGCGACAGCGGCTGGCGTAAACCGATCTTACTGCTGGAGGGATTTTTCCATGCAGAGGATCTACAGCTCATCGACCGTTACCGTCTCACCACCAGTGTACACAGCAACTGGCAGATCAAGGCGCTGGCTGAAGCGCAGCTTTCCGCGCCGGTCGATATTTACCTGAAGGTTAACAGCGGCATGAACCGTCTGGGGTTCCGTCCTGAGCAGGCGCATAGCGCTTACCAGAAGCTGCGCGCCTTAGCCAACACCGGCGATATTACGCTCATGGCGCACTTTGCTGATGCGGAGAATCCAGAAGGGCTGGTTGAACCGCTGCAACGCATTGAGCGCGCGGCTGAAGGGCTGGATATCCCACGCTCGCTCTCTAATTCTGCCTGTACGCTGTGGCATCCGGAAGCACACTATGACTGGGTGCGGCCCGGCATTATCCTTTACGGCGCTTCGCCGAGTGGAGAGTGGCAGGACATTGCCAGCACCGGGTTGAAGCCGGTAATGACGCTGGGCAGTGAAATCATCGGTATCCAGCAGCTAAGCCCCGGCGATGGCGTAGGCTACGGCTACCGCTACCGTGCACAGCAGGAGCAGCGCATCGGTGTAGTGGCCTGTGGCTATGCAGATGGCTATCCACGCCATGCGCCCAGCGGTACACCGGTTGCAGTTGATGGGGTGATGACGCAGGTAGTCGGTGCGGTATCCATGGATATGATCACCGTTGACCTGACCCCATGCCCTAAAGCGGGCATTGGTTCGAAAGTCGAGCTCTGGGGCAACCAGGTGAAGATCGATCAGGTGGCGAAAGCCGCCGGCACGGTAGGCTATGAGCTAATGTGCGCGCTCGCGCCCCGCGTGCCGGTTGAGGTTATTTAAGCGCGGTCAGTGAACCGTGCATTTTTTTGCTAAAGCGCCAGGCGATTAGTGCCAGCGCTGCACCCGCCAGCATCATCAGCGCCAGCGCGCTTTTTTCCGCCACGGGCAGCATGACAATCAGCAGGCTGCCCGCCGCACCGCCTGCCATCTGAATAAAGCCCTGTAGCGCCGCCGCTACGCCAGCCTGCTGCTGGTAAGGTTCCAGCGCATAGCTGGTGGCTGGCCCCACGGTAAAGGCCAGACCTGCGACCGACACCGCGACCGGAAGCATATAGAGCGCCCAGTGCGTCTGCACGCTGCCCGGCAGTAAATGCATGCCCGCCACCAGCAAGAGCGCGCCCACCAGCATGGTGGCAAACCCCATCGCCAGACAGAAAGGGCGTCCCGCTTTACGAATCGTTTTATTGACGAAGGCGCTTACCAGCATGATCCAGAATCCGTTTGCGCCAAAGGCGAACGAGAACTGGAGCGGCGTCAGACCGCCTTCCGTCATCAGCACATGCGGCGCCAGCGAAACATAGGTCAGCACCATGCCGAGCGCGCCCGCGTTAGCGAAGGCAAAGGCGAGAAAGCGCGGCTGGCGCAGGATCGCACTATATTGCGCCAGCGGCAGGCCTTTGACCCGCAGCGTATTGGCAGGACGCGTCTCTGGCAGCCACAGCAGTACAATCAGCGCAATCAGCAGGCCGTAAGCGCATAAAAACCAGAAGGGCGCGCGCCAGTCGAAGGCGCTGGCGAGCAGGCCGCCCAGCAGCGGAGCCAGCGCGGGGACGATGTTCAACGCACCGTTAAGAAAGCCGTAAGCGCGTGCTGCATCATCGCCTTCCAGCCGATCGCGCACGCCGCTAAATGCCACCACGGCACTACAGCATACCGCACAGCCCTGGATCAGCCGTGCTGACAGGAACATCGGCCAGTTGCTGGCGGTCGCTGCAACGGCGCTACCGATGATATAGAGCAGGAGGCCCGCTAAGGCAACCGGTTTGCGTCCATAGTTATCGACCAGCGGACCCGTCACCAGCTGTCCCAGGCCCATTACCAGCAAAAAAATCGGGATGGTCGTCTGGATCAGGCTGACCGGCGTATTCAGGCCGAGTGCGATATCCGGCAGAGTAGGGAGATAGAGATCGATGCCCAGCGGTGCCAGCAGCACCAGGCTCAACAGTATCAGGGTAAATTTTTGCATAAAGACCAGAAGGTAAACGTCCTGTTAAAACAAGCGGGAAGGGTAATGAGTTAAGGATGAAAAGAAAAGGGGAAAATGCGATGCCCGCCGGAAAGCGGGCATCGGGAGAACTTAATACGCGCCGTCGCGGCGCAGCACTACACCAGCGGTTTTGAACAGAATGGCAATATCGGTCCACAGCGCCCAGTTTTTCACATACCAGGAGTCGAAATAGACCCGCGTGTCATAGTCGATATCGTTACGGCCGCTCACCTGCCAGAGGCCGGTCATACCCGGTTTCGCCATCAGGTAATAGTCGACGTCGCCCGCATAACGCTCCAGTTCGGCCTCAATGACTGGACGTGGCCCCACCAGGCTCATCTCGCCACGGATAACGTTCCACAGCTGCGGCAGCTCATCCAGGCTGGTTTTACGCAGGAAGCCGCCGATGCTGGTAATACGCGGGTCTTTCTTCAGTTTGAAATCCTTGTCCCATTCGGCACGCGCCTCTGCGCTGGTGGCCAGCAGCTGCTCAAGCACCTCTTTCGAGTTGGTGACCATCGAGCGGAACTTCAGGCATTTGAATTTTTCCCCGTTCTGGCCAATGCGCTCATGGCCGTAAATCGCATTACCACCGTCGCGTTTCACCATATAGCAGAGCAGGCCGAATACGGGTGCCAGGAAAAGCAGCAGCAGAGACGCAACCACCACGTCGAAACAGCGCTTCACGAAGCGAGAAGAGCGCTTGGCGAGGCTGTTGCTGACGCGCAGGATCATCACTTCATGGCTGAAGATAAAGGACATATCGGTGCCATAGAGCGGCACGCCGCGCAGGGTCGGGATAACGGAAACCGATCGGCAGTTCATTTTGGAGAGGAACTTCAGCCAGGTATCGCGCACGGCCTGCTGTTCAAACTCGGTTGCAACGATGAATTGCACGTTGTCGCGGTCGATGGTCTGCCAGTTAATATCCTGCTGGTTAATAACGGGCACACCGTTGACAGCCGGTGGATGGTTGACGTCGTCAGTGCTGATAAAAGCCTGCACGTTGTAGCCAAGAATCTCTTCGCTCTGCAATGCGGCGTAGGCTTCCATGGCGTTTTTGCCCGAACCGATAATGATGGTCTCTTTTTGCCACTGTCCGGCGCGGTTAATGGCGCGCTTAACGCCTGCGCGCATCAGCGGCAGCAATATCAGCGCGTAGCTCCAGCTAAAGAACCACACCATGCGCGAGAAATCCCATTTGGAAAAGGCAATCAGCGCCAAATCCAGCAGCGAAAAGACGAACAGCGTTTTGACCACTTCTTTCAGTTCAAACCAAAAGGGTTTGCGGTACGTGTAGTGACGCATGCGCATCCAAAAATAGGCGGTGCACAATACAGAAAGCGCAAACTGCGCAATAAAACGATATTCGATTTGATGTGGCGGAATAAATGCATCCAGATCGCCCCAGATGCCCTGAATAGTCGCCGCCGATAAAAACAAGGCCAGATTAAGGGCAATAAGGTCGGAAAAGCTTAATGCAAACTTTGTAAGAATGTTTTTACGCGTTCCGCTCCACGAACGGCTCGCGTCATTCATCACCAGTGTACTTGCCATAACACCTGCTCTCTTTTTTCTTAAGTAAAAGATGGCCTGACCAGAATCAAGTACGCGCTCAGGAGTAGACAACCGGAAAACCAAAATAAAAGGTTTTCAGTTCATTACAGTCATTAGAGCCATACGCGCTGCAGTGAGGAGATAATACAATTACGTGATAGTTATCACGAAAAGCTGCAGCAACGTTTAAGAGTATGCAGGAGAAATATGACGGAGTTAATACGGAAAAAATCCTAAAAACTTATTTTTGCCTAAAGTTTTTTCCGCATAAGCTGTTGAAGTTAATGGATAAAACGGCAGGATTAATGCAAATAACTAAATATTTTAGGAGTGCTTTTCGGAATTACCGCCAGGAAACGTCGCTGGCGGAACAATTATGGCTGTCAGGCGGGTTTTTTTAATACCCACTGGTCTTGCTGTTTATCATAGTGCGCAATTTGTAAATCAACCGGCTCGCCATCAATCCATGCCGGTACGCTCGTATCATGATCCCAGCCATCAAGCTGATAACTCAGGCCGGGATTAGTCTGGCAGGGAATGCTGACGGTCTGCAGATTATCGCTATCGAGTTCGGCATCAATAATCTCATAACGACCAATTTTAACGACGTGTCCCATAATTCTCTTCCGTTCTCTGGGTTAAATAATGAGCATAGCCGTTTTCGCCAAAATTTCGAGCCACGGGAAGTCGGATTATTCTCGCTCTTCAGCGACGCGTACCCCGATTTTAACGATGCGGTTATCCTCTTTCTCCGCCACTGTCCAGGTAAGATGGTTCCACTCCACCTGGTCTCCCACCACTGGCGTACCACCGAGCATGCTCATCACCAGCTGGCCCAGCGACTGCTGATCGTTGGTTTCAGCGTCCAGCTCGAGGCCGTAAATCTGCGCCACATCGCGCAGGCGTGCTTCAGCATCAAGAATAAAGTCGCCGAAGAAACGCTGGTCCAGCGAGACCGGCGGCGACTGGCTGAACATTTTGCCCAGCGCGGGCAGATCGCGCTCGCGGCCAATAACGCAGATCACATCGCCTTCTTTCAGACGCGTATTGCCGTTGGGATGCATCAGCGCGTTATCACGGAACAGGGCAGCGATACGCGTTTCGCGCGGCATTTGCAGGTCACGCAGCGCCGCGCCTACACACCATTTGTCGGCGCTAAGCTGATAGACAAACTGCTCCCAGGGATTTTCTGGATGAATATCCAGCCCGACGCGGCTGATCGGCGATGCTGTCGGCGGTACAACGACTCTGGCTTTTTTCGCGGCAAAACCCAGCGAAGTGCCCTGGAGCATCAGGGAGACCAGCACCACGAAGAAGGCGATATTAAAGTAGAGTGAGGCGTTTTCCAGTCCGGCCATCATGGGGAACACCGCAAGAATAATGGGCACCGCGCCGCGCAGGCCGACCCAGCTGATAAAGATACGTTCACGTCCGGTAAAGCCGCGGAACGGCAGCAGGCCCACAAGAATCGATAAAGGGCGCGCCACCAGAATCAGCCACAGCGACAGGATCATCGCGGGCACCGCGATATGCCAGAGATCGGAAGGCGTTACCAGCAGGCCCAGCACGATAAACATGCCGATCTGGCTCAGCCAGGCCATACCGTCAAAGGTTTGCAGAATGCCGTGGCGGTTGCGGATTGGGCTGTTGCCAAGCAAAAAGCCGCACAGATAGACCGCCAGAATGCCGCTGCCTTCCAGCATGGTGGTCAGGGCAAACACCAGAATGCCGCCGCTCAACGCCAGCAGCGGGTAGAGGCCAGTGGCGAGACTGATACGGTTGATCAGCTGCTGCAGCGCCCAGCCGCCACCCAGCCCCAGCACGATCCCCAGACCAAACTGCTGGACCAGATGCACCAGGAACATCCAGTCCAGCCCAGTTTCGCCTTTCTGAATCATCTCAATCAGCGTAATAGTCAGGAACACTGCCATCGGATCGTTACTGCCCGATTCAATTTCTAGCGTGGAGCTGACACGTTCGTTGAGACCTTTATCGCCCAGCAGCGAGAACACGGCTGCGGCATCGGTCGAGCCAATAATGGCGCCAATCAGAAAGCCCTGCATGAGATCAAGGCGGAACAGCCAGGCTGCGGCCAGCCCGGTAAGCCCTGCGGTAATCATCACGCCAACCGTGGCCAGCGACAGTGCCGGGCCCAACGCCACCTTAAACGAACTGGCTTTGGTGCGCATCCCGCCATCCAGCAGAATGATGGCCAGCGCCAGGTTAGAAATCAGGTAGGCGGCAGGATAGTTGTCAAAGGCGATACCGCCGATACCGTCGACGCCAGTCAGCATGCCTAAGGCCAGAAAGATCACCAGGATAGGGATGCCGAGACGCGATGAAAAAGAACTGAGTAAGATGCTCGACGCAACCAGTACAGAACCGATGATAAAAAGGCTATAGACAATGTTGTGGTTCAATGTGGTCTCCTGCGGTTACGACGTTCACTAGAAGGCTGGCGCGGGGAATTGCCGGGCATCTGCAAAAAGATAATGCGTAATCAGTAAGTTGTCAGCGCGCTGGCTTAAATTTCGCGAATTGATTTTTCTGTTTCAGCACAGGCTTAATGTGCAGAAAAAAGGCGTTGTTCGTCAAGGGGATTAATGGCGGGTATTTTAGCAGGTATTCAGGCGATTAGATAAAAAGCCGGTCAGCGACCGGCTTAAAGAGTCAGGCTTCTGCTGCCTGTTTGTGAAACAGCTCGCGGAATACCGGGTAGATATCTTCCGGTTCGCGGATGTGCTGGATGGCGAAATTATCAAACACTGACTGAAGATGTTCATACTCGCGCCACAGCGTCTGGTGCGCGCGTCGGGTGATTTCGATATAGCTGTAGTAACGCACCACCGGCAAGATGTTTTTTGCCAGTATTTCATGACACAGCGGTGAATCATCCGCCCAGTTATCGCCGTCCGATGCCTGCGCGGCGTAAATGTTCCACTGCGCCGGATCGTAACGCTCTTTCACCACCTCATCCATCAGCTTCAGCGCGCTGGAGACAATGGTGCCGCCAGTCTCCTGCGAATAGAAGAACTCCTGCTCATCGACCTCTTTTGCCTGCGTATGGTGGCGGATATAGACCACATCCACGTTTTTATAGGTCCGGCTCAGGAACAGATAGAGCAGAATATAAAAACGCTTCGCCATATCCTTAGTGGCTTGATCCATGGAGCCAGAGACATCCATCAGACAGAACATTACTGCCTGGCTGGAAGGTTCAGGCCGCTTTTCAAAGTTTTTGTAGCGCAGGTCGAACGTGTCGATAAAGGGCACGCGCTCAATACGTGCGCGCAGTTCGGCAATCTCTTTACGCAAACGCTCCTCTTCCAGCAGCTGCGCCGGTTCCGCTTTCTCAATGGCGCTCAGTGCTTCCTCAAGCTCATGCATCATGCGCCGTTTGCCTGCGGTCATGGCGGTACGCCGCGCCAGCGAGTTTTGCAGCGACCGTACTACGCTGATGTTTGCGGGCACGCCGTTGGAGGTGAAACCAGCACGATGGGTTTTGTACTCGTTAAGCTGGCGATGCTGGTTTTTGCGCAAATTCGGCAGAGCCAGATCCTCAAACAGCAGATCAAGGTATTCATCTTTAGAGATCTGGAAAACAAACTCATCCTGGCCTTCGCCATCCTGGCTGGCGTTGCCCTGACCGCTACCGCCGCTACCGCCGCCGCCCTGGGGCCGCTCGATACGGTCGTTCTGCACAAAATGGTCGTTGCCGGGATGAACGCGGTGACGGCTGCCGCCGCGTCCCTGATGGAAAACGGGCTCGTTGATGTCATCTATTGGAATCGAGACGGACTCGCCACTTTCGACGTCGGTCACCGAACGCTTATTGATGGCCTCGGAGATCGACTGTTTGATTTGCGACTTATAACGGCGCAAAAAGCGCTGTCGGTTGACTGCGCTCTTGTTCTTACCGTTCAGTCGCCGATCGATGAAATAGGCCATAAAATTCCCCCAAACGTTGTAAGCAGGTCGGGCTGTTGCCCGACCTTACAGGTGTCAATGCCTGCGCATCAACGTGCTTACGTGGTGTGATTATGACGATTTGCGCACGCGCAGATACCATTCGCACAGCAGACGCACCTGCTTGCGGGTATAGCCTTTCTCCATCATGCGATCGACAAAATCATCATGTTTCTTCTGTTCATCCGTGGAGGTTTTGGTGTTGAACGAGATAACCGGCAGCAGCTCCTCGGTATTCGAGAACATTTTCTTCTCAATAACGGTGCGCAGTTTCTCGTAGCTGGTCCAGTTAGGGTTGCGGCCGTTGTTGTGCGCGCGCGCGCGCAGCACAAAGTTCACAATCTCATTGCGGAAATCTTTCGGGTTGCTAATCCCGGCCGGTTTCTCAATTTTTTCCAGTTCGGCATTTAATGACTCACGATCGAACAGCTGTCCGGTATCGGGATCGCGATACTCCTGATCCTGAATCCAGAAGTCGGCGTAGGTCACATAGCGGTCGAAAATATTCTGACCATATTCAGAGTAGGATTCCAGATAAGCAGTCTGGATCTCTTTGCCGATAAACTCGGCATATTTCGGGATCAGGTAGCCTTTCAGGTGCTCCAGGTATTTCTCTGCCTGATCCTGCGGGAACTGTTCGCGCTCAATTTGTTGTTCCAGCACGTAGAAAAGATGCACCGGGTTCGCCGCCACTTCGGTATGGTCGAAGTTAAAGACGCGCGACAGGATTTTAAAGGCAAAACGGGTTGAGAGGCCGTTCATGCCTTCATCTACGCCCGCATAGTCATGATATTCCTGCCAGGATTTCGCTTTCGGATCGGTATCCTTCAGGCTCTCGCCGTCATAAACACGCATTTTGGAATAGATGCTGGAGTTTTCCGGCTCTTTCATGCGCGACAGGATAGAGAAGCGGGCCAGGGTTTCCAGCGTGCCGGGTGCGCAGGGCGCGGTAGCCAGCTCACTGTGGTTAAGCAGTTTCTCGTAGATTTTAATCTCTTCGGAAACACGCAGGCAGTAAGGCACTTTGACGATGTAAACGCGGTCGAGGAATGCCTCATTGTTCTTGTTGTTGCGGAAGGTAACCCATTCCGATTCGTTAGAGTGCGCCAGGATAATGCCGTTAAACGGCAGCGCAGAGATACCTTCAGTACCGTTGTAGTTCCCTTCCTGGGTTGCGGTCAGCAAGGGATGCAGCACCTTAATAGGCGCTTTGAACATCTCAACGAATTCCATAATGCCCTGGTTGGCGCGGCATAGCGCACCGGAATAGCCGTAGGCGTCGGGATCGTTCTGCGCGTGGTTCTCCAGCTTGCGGATGTCCACTTTACCGACCAGCGCGGAGATGTCCTGGTTATTTTCATCGCCAGGCTCGGTCTTGGCGATGGCCAGCTGTTCAAGAATGGATGGCCAGACTTTGACCACCTTAAAGCGGGTAATGTCACCACCGAAGTCATGCAGGCGTTTGGCCGCCCAGGGCGACATAATGGTGCCGAGATAGCGACGCGGCACGTTGTACTCTTTTTCGAGGATGTTGGCGTCTTCCTGTGGGTTAAACAGGCAGAGCGGATGATCGTTGACCGGGCTGCGTTCGCCGTCGGCGCTCAGGACATAAATGGGCACGCGCTGCATGAGGGATTTCAGGCGTTCCGCCAGCGAGGATTTACCACCACCGACCGGCCCCAGCAAATAAAGGATCTGTTTCTTCTCTTCCAGACCCTGAGCGGCATGCTTCAGATAGGAGACAATTTGCTCGATCGCCTCTTCCATGCCATAGAACTCTTCGAAGGCCGGGTAGCGGCCAATCACACGGTTAGAGAATATTCTGGAAAGGCGTGGCTCCTGGGCAGTGTCGACCATTACTGGCTCACCGATAGCCATTAACAGTCGTTCTGCGGCGTTGGCGTATGCACTGCGATCCTGCTTACAAATAGCCAGAAACTCCTGCAGTGTGAACTCTTCGTCCTTGGCAGCTTCATAACGCTGACGATAATGATCGAATATATTCATAGCGATGCCCGTCCTTTCGTTTTTAGCACAGGTAAAGGAGCGTAATTAAAGGCTCTTGCAGCTCCCGGAAGATATTCTCATTTGAGTACAGCAACCCTTATGCCAACCTGATGTATTGTTATCGGGATACACACTTCTTGCGGTTACTCTGCTCGTACTAATACTCACGGCTTACTTTTAACTGTAGAAGGCATTTAGGAAATTTCCTCCGCATAATTTTACTATTTGGCGATATATCAATAACAAAGTCAGATTGTTGCAAAGCCAGGCTTGCGTCATTTAACTGGAAAAGAGAGAAGAATCCGGCAGATGTGCCGCCTTCTGCCGCTTTGTTGAAAAGCACCTCAGATAAAGGTTAAACCGGCGAGCAAAAATCGTTAAACTCCCGGGTGATTCTTATATTTATGGAAGAAATTAATTGTGAACCAATTCAAACTTAAAGCGCTTGCCGCGATTATTCCTTGTGTTTTTTTTGCTAATACCGCTGCTGCCGAATCTCTCTCTGTTGGCGCATCAGTGATTTATGCTCAGTCACCCTATCGGGGCGGCCAGGATCGCTATTTACCGATCCCTGTCATTAACTATGAGGGTGAAAATTTCTGGTTCCGCAGTTTGCAAGGTGGCTATTACCTCTGGAAGGATCCACAGAATCAGCTCTCCTTAACGCTGCTCGGTTCACCGCAGCAGTATGATCCAGGTGATAACGACCTGGGTGACATGAAAGATCTCGACAAGCGCCGCATGACGCTGATGGGCGGTGCCACCTATAGCCATATGGCTGACTGGGGCATCTTGCGCACCGCGCTGCTGGGCGACGTGCTCAACAACAGTAACGGCATTATCTGGGATCTGACCTACCTCTACCGCTTTGAGTTCGGCGACTTCAGCTTGACGCCGGGTGTGGGCGCAATGTGGAACAGCGCGAACCAGAACCGCTACTACTATGGGGTTTCCAGCCATGAAGCTGCGCGTACCGGCATTAACCGCTATCAGCCAGATGACAGCTGGTCCCCTTATGTGGAGTTGAGCGCAAGCTACCAAATCGCGCCGCAGTGGAATGCCAGCCTGGTTGGACGCTATACCCGCTTCGACAGCGAAATTAAAGACAGCCCAATGGTTGATAAGAGCGGCCAGACTACGCTCTGGACCGGTATCAGCTATACCTTCTAACCCATTCTGTCGCCGGGCAAATTTTTAACTTCAGCACCGAAAGGGTGCCCTAATGTGATGCAGGAGCACAAAGATGGACAACAAGATCGCTTTTGACGATCGCGTGACATTATCCGCAGTCGGTCAGGGCACCTGGTATATGGGTGAGGATGCTTCGCGCCGTCGCGAAGAAGTCGCTGCGCTACAGGCCGGACTGGATTGCGGGCTGACGCTGATTGATACGGCGGAAATGTACGCAGAAGGCGGGGCTGAAGAAGTCGTCGGTGAGGCGCTGCGCGGACGCCGTGACAGCGCCTTCGTCGTCTCCAAAGTGTATCCCTGGAATGCAGGCGAAGTGGACGCTATCGAGGCCTGTGAGCGCAGCCTGCGCCGGCTCGGCACCGATCGCCTCGATCTCTACCTGCTTCACTGGCGGGGAAATGTGCCGCTTGAGGAGACGATCCGCGCGATGGAGAGGTTACAGCAGCAGGGCAAAATCCTGCGCTGGGGCGTCTCAAACTTCGACGTCGATGATTTGCAGGAGCTGTTGAGCGAGCCGGGCGGTGACCGCTGCGCAACGAATCAGGTGCTTTACCACCTTGCTTCACGCGGCATCGAATTTGATCTGCTGCCGGAATGTCAGCAGCGTCAGATGCCGGTGATGGCCTATTGCCCGCTGGCCCAGGCGGGCAGGTTACGCCAGGCGTTGTTTACCGATGCGACGCTGGTGGAGATTGCACAGCAGAAGGGCATAAGCGTGGCGCAGCTGCTGCTGGCCTGGGTGATACGCAAAGAGGGCGTTATCGCTATTCCTAAAGCCAGCTCGCAGACGCATGTCAAAGAAAATGCTGCTGCGCTGCAGGTCAGGCTGAGCGACGCTGAGCTGGCTCTGATTAACGAGGCGTTCCCGCCGCCGCAAAGCAAGATGCCGCTGGACGTCGTCTAAGGCTTACCTGCGACAGCGTCCAGCGCCCATAAAACAAAATGCGTTACACCTTCTGCCGCAGGTGGAAAGTCGTCGCCAGACGCGCTGGTTTTTCGCCTGCACTCACCATCGGCTTATTAATTCGCGCTGTTTCCACGCAAACCATGGTCTTGTAACCGTCGTTCGGCATATCCGCCATGCTGCATGAAAGCTCGACGCCGGGATTCCAGGTGACCACATCGCTGTGATGATGATGGTAAACCTCGATCGCTCGCTGACCCTGTTTATCCTGAATCAACGAACAGGCTTCAGGCTGAGTGAAAATGCGGTCAACACGGCCTGGATAGGTCTGTTTGCCGCTGGACGCCTGTTGGCTGTTGTTATCGACCTTATCGATAAAGTGCTCGCCCAGTCCGCTCACTTCTACGCCAGCGATATCAGCAACCTGGAAATAGCTGTGCAGCGCGCCTGTCGCGCTAAAGTCGCCGTGCGCTTCCAGTTCAATCTCGCAGTGCTTGCCGAGCCGGAAACGGGCAAACAGCGTAAAGTCATGTGGCCACAGTTTTTTAGTCTGGGCGGTGCTTTCCAGCACAAACGTCAGCATCACGTTCTCTTCATTCTCATCGTGCGCCGACAGCGTCCAGGGCTGGTTACGGGCGAAGCCGTGCGCCGGTTCGCCCTCAGGACCAAACCACGGCCAGCAGATCGGTACGCCGCCACGAATCGCTTTACCGGTAGAGAACAGTGATTTTTCGCTTAGCCAGATAACCGGCTTTTCTCCGCTCGGCTGCCAGGCGATAAGATGCGCACCCTGGAGCGTCACCGCAGCGCGAACCTGAGGGTGGCTGACGACGATAACCGGCAGATCGCCCAGCTGACGCTGCGACAGATAAGGGGAAATCTGCTTCACCACGGGCAGGGAGAAGATTTTATCTTGCATAACCGAATCCTTCCTGTTGTCACGAAAAAAAGGGCGACCGAAGTCGCCCTTGTTGTCTGTCGTAACCGGTGTGCTTATTTAGCAACCAGCGCGATCAGGTCGAGAACTTTGTTTGAGTAGCCAGTTTCATTGTCATACCAGGAAACCAGTTTCACGAAGTTGTCGTTCAGCGCGATGCCTGCTTTCGCATCGAATACAGAAGTCAGCACTTCGCCGTTGAAGTCGGTAGAAACCACGTCGTCTTCAACATAGCCCAGCACGTCCTTCATCTCGCCTTCAGCAGCGGCTTTGATCGCTTCACAAATTTCTTTGTAAGAAGCAGCTTTTTCCAGTCGAACAGTCAGGTCAACCACAGAAACGTTCGGGGTCGGAACGCGGAACGCCATACCCGTCAGTTTGCCGTTCAGCTCTGGCAGAACTTTACCTACCGCTTTAGCTGCACCGGTAGAGGATGGGATGATGTTCTGAGATGCGCCGCGGCCGCCGCGCCAGTCTTTGTGAGACGGGCCGTCAACAGTTTTCTGGGTAGCCGTGGTTGCGTGAACGGTGGTCATCAGGCCTTCAACGATACCGAATTTGTCGTTGATGACTTTTGCCAGCGGTGCCAGGCAGTTGGTGGTGCAGGATGCGTTAGAAACGATGTCCTGGCCAGCATATTTGTCGAAGTTAGCGCCACGTACGAACATCGGGGTGTCGTCTTTAGACGGACCGGTCAGAACGACTTTTTTAGCGCCTGCGGTGATGTGTTTACGTGCGGTTTCGTCGGTCAGGAAGATACCGGTTGCTTCAGCAACAACGTCAACGCCCACTTCATCCCACTTCAGGTTAGCCGGGTCTCTCTCAGAGGTAACACGGATTTTTTTGCCGTTAACGATCAGCGCGCCGTCCTGTACTTCAACGGTGCCGTTGAAGCGGCCATGCGTTGAGTCGTACTTCAGCATGTAAGCCATGTAGTCGGCGTCTAACAGGTCGTTGATGGCAACGATTTCGATGTCAGAACGCTGCTGAGCAGCACGGAAGACGATACGGCCGATACGACCAAAACCGTTGATACCTACTTTGATAGTCATATATTCCACCAGCTATTTGTTAGTGAATAAAAGGTTGGCTGTAAAATTACAAAAACCTTACCAGGCGTCAAGCGGAATCGTGTCAATAGTTGCGACAGGTCAATCCGTTCGACAGGAATAATTTGTTGCGCAACCGCTTGCGCAACAAGCGTGTTGATATGATGCATAAACCCGATCGCTGAATATAAAGGGATACCGTTAGCAAAAGGTGATCGGAGTCACAAATCTGTGCTGTGAGAGGAAAGTCAGACAACTAAGCACGAAAAAAATCCCGTCGATGTTATTCGTTTGTTAGAATATTAGTCGATTTTTTCAGAATGACACTCTCCGGGACCACTCAAATGGCTAAAGAAACCGCATCCGAAGCAAAAATTGCGCAATTGTCTGAAATGCAGCGTTATGTCACTCAGCATCATGGCACTGAACCGCCTTTCAGCGGTGCGCTTTTGCACAATAAGCAGGAAGGTATCTATCACTGTCTGGTCTGTAACGCGCCGCTGTTTCTTTCCGAAACCAAATATGACTCGGGCTGCGGCTGGCCCAGCTTCTATCAGCCCGTGGGCGATGACGCTATTCGCTACCTTGAAGATGATTCGCACGGTATGCACCGCGTTGAGATCCGCTGCAATAACTGTGACGCGCATCTGGGGCATGTCTTCCCCGATGGCCCTCAGCCCACCGGCGAGCGCTACTGTGTAAACTCAGCGTCGCTGAGCTTTACGGATGAGCAGGGCGATGAAACGCAGGGGTAAGTGATGAAAGAGCAACTTGAAGCGATGGTCGAGGCGATGACGCCAGAAGTTTATGAGCGGCTGGCGGCAGCGGTAGAAACAGGTAAATGGCCGGATGGCGTGGCGCTTAGCCAGGCGCAGCGTGATAACTGCATGCAGCTGGTAATGCTTTACCAGGCGCGCCATAACGAGGCACCACAGCATATGACCATCGGCAAAGGTGGAGAGATGGTGACAAAATCGAAGAGAGAGCTGAAGGAAGAGTTCGGCATTGAATCTGAGGTTACGCGCATCAATCTGCACTGAAGTAGAAGGCCGACAAGTTGTCGGCCTACTTTTTGCTCAAACTAATATGGCGCCTTGCGCCTTCATCTGAGCAAAAGCAATCTCGCTGTCGTCCGGGCTGAGATTGACACCGCGACAGCCTTCCCTGACCACCGTAACCTGATAACCCAACTCCAGCGCGTCCAGTACGCTGTATTTTACGCAGTAGTCCGTGGCGATACCCAGCATCACCAGATGCGTAATCTCACGCGCCTGAAGCCAGCTATCCAGCTCGGTTTTGCGTCGATGGCCATTGTCGAAGAAAGCGCTATAGCTGTCGACGTCAATATCTTCGCCCTTATGGAATATCGCATCGATCAGGCTACGGTCCAGGCCGGGATGCAGATCGGCCCCGGCTGAACCCTGGATGCCGTGATCCGGCCACCAGATTTGTGCCAGTCCATTCAGCTCACCCAGCGTGTAAACCGGCTCGCCGGAAATCGAGGCAAAACTGCCGTGATTGGCAGGATGCCAGTCCTGTAACGCCAGCACATATTCACCGCGTGCGTGAAACTCTCTGGCGTAGCGGTTAGCGACCGGAACGGTCATATCGCCTTCGTGAACGGCCATAGGGCCGCCCGGACAAAAGTCGTTCTGTATATCAATGATAATGAGGGCCTGCTTCATAACAGGTTTCTCCGTTCTTAGTCTTCGGTCAGTTCACCGCGTAAGTTTTGTTGCATTCTGGTGCGAATCTGGTCACAGGAGAGATCCTGGCTCAGTAAAAAGTGAAGCTTTGTTAACGCGGCTTCGACCGTTAAATCAAATCCACTAATCACACCCGCATGTTCCAGCGCGTTGCCGGTTGCATAGCCACCCATATTGACCTTGCCAGAAATGCACTGTGTCAGATTGACCACTACAATGCCGCGATCGCTGGCCTGCTGTAGCTCAGCAAGGAACTCAGCGTTCTGGGGCGCATTGCCGACGCCATAGGAACGCAGAATTAAAGCTTTTACCGGCTGGCGCAGAAAATTGCGCACGACGTCCGCTGAAATCCCCGGATAGATCGTTACCACGCCGATAGGCTGTGGGGTAATCGTATGCACCTTTAACGGGCCGTTGCCTTGAGGTGCAGGCGGCGTATTCAGGCGGCGAATATGGATACCCGCTTCCAGCAGAGCCGAAAGGTTAGGCGATGCAAAAGCGTTGAAGCCATCCGCATGCGCTTTAGTGGTGCGGTTGCCACGATAGAGTTGGTTGTTGAAAAACAGCGCAACCTCATTGATCGGGTAGTTAGCCGCCACATAAAGCGCATTCAGCAGGTTTTGCTGGCCATCGGAGCGCAGTTCAGCCAGTGGGATTTGCGAACCTGTGACAATAACCGGCTTCGCCAGATTCTCCAGCATAAACGACAGAGCAGAGGCAGTGAACGCCATGGTATCGGTTCCATGCAGAATAACAAAACCGTCATACCGATCATAATTTTGTCGAATATCCTCAGCGATCGACTGCCAGTCTTCAGGCGTCATATCGGAAGAATCGATCAGCGGATCATATTCATGGATCGTGAAATCGGGCATTTCGGGCCGGTGAAATTCAGGCATGTTCGCCAGCTGCTGCTGAAGATGACCGGAAACCGGTATGTAGCCTTGTGCAGAACGCTGCATACCAATGGTGCCGCCAGTATAGGCAACATAGATATTTTTCTTTTGCATCAGAAACTCAGACTTGCCGTAAAACGCGCAGTATAAGGGGAAAGCAGGGGAAAAGCAGCCCGATCGATGACCGGGCTGCGAGCTTTATCGCACTTCGCCGCAGTTCAGGCAGAATGCGTAGCGATTTTGCGGATCGTTAAGATTGTTGAGCAGGCCCGGCTGCTGTTTTACCGCGTTCATCACATCCAGAACGGGCGCAGGCAGCCAGGCTTTCAGCGTCGATGGCAGAACGGCCTGCGCAGAGGCGCTGACCTGGCCGAGCAGCATATCGAACACGCCAGGCTGGTCCTGATACCAGGCCAGCTGTGGGTTAGCGACTTTCGCCAGCTGGCCGGCTTTTTTCACGGCATCGTCAAAGTCGCCCAGCGCATCGACCAGACCGTTGGCTTTTGCATCGCTGCCGGTCCAGACATGGCCCTGCGCAATAGTGTCGATCTGTTCCGGCGTCTTGTGACGAGACGCGGCAACCAGGCCGACAAAGTTGCGGTAGCCGTTTTCAATCGTCAGCTGCATTAACTGCTGAACCTCTGTCGGCAGCGCTTTGGTCGAGGCGACGTCCGCCAGCGGCGACGTGGCGACACCATCCGTATGCACGCCAACGCTTTCCAGGCTATTTTCCAGCGTGTTAATCACGCCGAAGATGCCAATGGAGCCGGTGAGGGTGCTCGGGTTAGCAACAATGTAGTCCGCTGGGGTGGAAATCCAGTAACCGCCCGAAGCCGCCATACCGCCCATAGAGACCACAACGGGCTTACCGGCCGCGTGTGCGGCAGCCAGCTCTTCGCGAATGGCTTCCGACGCGGTTACGCTGCCGCCAGGGCTGTTAACGCGCAGAATGATCGCTTTGATTTTGGCATCGAGACGGGCATCGCGGATCTGCGAAGCCGTAGTGTCGCCACCGACATTGCCGGGCGTCTCTTCACCGTCCATGATTGCGCCGCTCGCCATGATGACGGCAATGTTGCCATCCTGCTGAGTCGGCTGTTTTACGCTGTAGTCATAGATGCTGACGCTGTGATAGTCGTTACTGGCTTTATCCCAGCCGAAAGTTTTTACCAGCTCCTGATCGGCCGCTGCACGGCTGTCCAGCACGTCGACCAGCTTATTATTCAGCGCATATTTGGCGGTATCGCCATCCACGGCCTGAAGACCGGCAATAATCGCTGCCGCGCCGGGAAAGAGCTGATCTGGCGTGATTTGACGGTTGCCCGCAACGGTATTCAGGTAGTTCTGCCACAGCTGACCGACCCAGCGGCTGTCGGCGTCGCGCGCCGCCTGCGACATATCGTCACGCAGGAAGGGTTCAACCGCCGATTTGTAAGTGCCGACGCGGAAAACATGGGAGTTTACCTTCAGCTTATCCAGCAGTGTTTTATAGTAGAGGCCGTTGGTGGCAAAGCCGTGCAGATCGACAGTGCCCTGTGGGGAGAGATAGATTTTGCTGGCATAGCTGGCCAGATAGTATTGCGCCTGACTGTAACTGTCGCCCAGCGCAAAAATAGGCTTGCCGCTGTCGCGGAACTCGCGCAGCGCTTTGCCAACATATTGCAGCGACGGCTGATCGCCACCGGCGAAATCGCGCAGATCCAGCACCATGCCGGTAATGTTTTTATCGCCTTTCGCCTGACGGATTGCGTCGACCACGTCGAACAGGGAATTCTCCTGCAGACGGTCGCTACTGGCACCCAACAACTGGCGTCCCAGTTTGCTTAGCTTATTGCTGACCGATGGCTTATCCACCAGCACACCGGTCAGGTCGACCTTCAGCGCGCCTTGTTGCACCGGGGTTGAGCTGCTGCCGGAACCGCTGACCTGTAGCCAGATACCGACACCAACCAAAATCAAAAAGATCAGGAACAGGTTGAGGATAAACTCCCTGATAAAATTCAGCACTCGCCATGTCCATCGGAACAGACCGGCAATAATTCGCCACAATGTGCGCATCAGACTCTCCATTTTCGCTAGCGGAAAGCGGTCGCCGCGCGGCTCCACCTTCCATGACGTCCTCATCCTAAAGAGCGGCGTGGAAAATGTCAGCAGGAAATCGTGGCGGGCTGTTACAAAAGATCAGGCTGTGCCAGGATTAGCCAACGCGTTATGACATCAGGAGAAAATCATGGATGCACTTGAATTACTGGTCAATCGTCGCTCGGCTTCTCGCCTGACCGAGCCCGCACCGGCTGGCGAAAGCCTGCAGAATATTATCCGTGCCGGAATGCGCGCGCCCGATCACGGTACGCTACAGCCGTGGCGGTTTGTGATTGTTGAGAACGAGGGGCGCGACCGGCTGAGTGCGCTACTGGAACAGGCGGCGCGCGAGGCACAGCTGGATGATAAAGCGATCGACAAAGCGACGCGTTCGCCATTCCGCGCGCCGATGATTATCACAGTGATTGCCCACTGTGAAGAGCATCCGAAGGTGCCGCACTGGGAACAGGTGGCATCAGCGAGTTGTGCCGTGATGGCGATGCAGATGGCGGCGGTAGCGCAGGGCTTTAACGGCATCTGGCGCAGCGGCCCCTGGACAGACAATGCGCGCGTGCGCAGCGCCTTTAACTGCCGTGAACAGGACGCTATTGTTGGCTTTCTCTACCTCGGCACGCCGCAGTTAAAATCCAGCACCACCGTGGTTCATCCCGACACCACACCTTTTGTTAGCTATTTCTAGCAGACAATTCCTCTCTTTCGCAGCAGCGTAGCGGGTTGCGTGGATCTTGTGCGACCGATCCAGAAGTAGCCCGCCAGAGCTTACCTCCGCAACGGGAAACGACTAAGATAGCGCTGCGCCTCAGACGCGTTAGCCGAGTGGCCCTCATACCCTGAAGTAAAGGATTTCTCTGACCCATGCGTTTGTTTATAGCGGAAAAACCCAGCCTTGGCCGAGCGATTGCCGATGTATTGCCTAAACCTCATCGTCGCGGCGAGGGTTTTATTGCCTGTGGCGATGATCAGATAGTGACGTGGTGCGTTGGACATCTGCTGGAGCAGGCGCAGCCGGACAGCTATGACAGCCGCTATGCGCGCTGGTCGTTAGCGGACCTGCCCATTATCCCGCAAAAATGGCAGCTCCAGCCGCGCCCTTCAGTGGCGAAGCAGCTCAAAGTGGTGGAAAAGTTACTGAAGCAGGCCAGTGAAGTGGTGCACGCGGGCGACCCCGATCGTGAAGGGCAACTGCTGGTGGATGAGGTACTGGACTACTTGCAGCTGCCTGCGGAAAAACGCAGCCGCGTGCAGCGCTGCCTGATTAACGATCTTAACCCACAGGCGGTAGAACGGGCGGTAAGCCGCCTGCGCGAGAACCGGGAATTTATTCCCCTGTGCGTGTCAGCGCTGGCGCGTGCGCGCGCTGACTGGCTCTACGGTATCAATATGACCCGCGCCTGGACGCTGTTAGGCCGTAATGCGGGCTATGACGGCGTGCTGTCGGTAGGACGTGTGCAGACGCCAGTGCTGGGGCTGGTGGTGCGTCGCGATGAAGAGATCGAAAACTTTATTCCCAAAGATTATTTCGAAGTGAAAGCGCATATCGTGACGCCCGACCAGCAGCGCTTCATTGCCAGCTGGGTTCCCAGCGACGCCTGTGAGCCCTGGCAGGATGAAGAAGGACGCTTGCTGCACCGGGCGCTGGCGGATCACGTTGTTGCACGCATTGCCGGTCAGCCAGCCCTCGTCACCAGCTATAACGACAAGCGGGAAGGCGAGGGCGCGCCGCTGCCATTCTCGCTCTCCAGCCTGCAAATTGAGGCCGCGAAACGCTACGGGCTAAGCGCGCAAACGGTGCTGGATACCTGCCAGAAGCTGTATGAAACCCATAAGCTGATTACCTATCCGCGCTCCGACTGCCGCTACCTGCCAGAAGAGCATTTCGCTGGACGCCATGCGGTGCTGAAAGCCATTCAGGCGCATGCAGGCGACATGACGCCGCCAGAGGATTTTAGTGCCGACCGCCGCAACCGCTGCTGGGATGACAAGAAAGTCGACGCGCACCACGCCATTATTCCGACCGCGCGCGCCAGCGCGGTGCGCCTGACGGAGAACGAGCAGAACGTTTACGCCCTGATTGCACGCCAGTACCTGATGCAATTCTGCCCTGACGCGATTTTCCGCAAATGCGTTATTGAGCTGGATATCGCGGGTGGCAAATTTGTCGCCAAAGCGCGCTTTCTTGCTGAAGCCGGCTGGCGTGCGCTGCTGGGCAGCAAGGAACGTGACGAGGAAAATGACGGCACGCCGCTGCCGGTAGTCGCGAAAGACGATGAGCTGCTGTGCGAACGTGGCGAAGTACTGGCGAAGCAGACGCAGCCGCCGCGTCCCTTTACCGATGCAACCCTGCTGTCAGCAATGACGGGTATCGCGCGCTTCGTACAGGATAAAGAATTAAAGAAAGTGCTGCGCGCAACCGATGGTTTAGGAACAGAGGCCACGCGCGCCGGGATTATTGAACTGCTGTTTCGCCGTTCCTTTCTGGTGAAGAAGGGCCGCTATATCAACGCGACAGAAGCAGGACGGGCATTGATTCATTCATTGCCGGAGATGGCGGCACGTCCCGATATGACGGCTCAGTGGGAATCCACGCTGACGCGCATCAGCGAAAAAGCGTGCCGCTATGATGAGTTTATGCAGCCGCTGGTCAGCACGCTGACGGGACTTATTCATCAGGCGCGCGAGCAGCCCAGCGCAATGGCCTTTCGTGGTCTGCCTGCTTCAGGGCAGAAGAAGCGTCCTAAGCGGACGGTAAAACGAAAAGTGAAGGAGAGTGAATAATGCGTTATTCCGCTGGCTTATGGCTCATTGCCGCCTTAATGAGCAGTACGGCCGTAGCAAACCCGCAGCGCTCGCATCAGCAAGATTACAATACCGGCGGCAGTGCAGATGTTGTGGTCGATATGCCACCCGAAGTCTGGACGCAGGGGCAGAACAGCACGCCCAGCTGCCAGCAGTGCTGTATTTTCGAGAACCGCAACTACAGTGAGGGCGCAGTGGTGAAGTCTGAAGGAGTATTGCTGCAGTGCGCGCGTGACGAAAAGGTGCTCGGCACTAACCCGCTGATTTGGAAAATTGTGAACTAAGCGGCGTGGCGCAATGCCACGCCTTAACGTCAGAACTGAAAGGTTGACCAGACCGGCGCATGGTCGGACGGTTTTTCCATGCTGCGGATCTCATAGTCGATTCCGGTCTCTACGCAGCGCTCGGCCAGCGGCTGGCTGGCCAGCAGCAGATCAATACGCAGTCCCCGATTGTCATCGAAGCCTCTTGAGCGGTAGTCGAACCATGAAAAGCGGTCGCTGATCTCAGGGTTTTTCTCGCGGAAGGTATCCACCAGCCCCCACTTCAGCAGGCGATCCATCCATTCGCGCTCTTCTGGCAGGAATGAGCATTTGCCCGTGCGTAGCCAGCGCTTGCGGCTATCTTCGCCAATGCCAATATCAAGATCGGTGCTGCTGATGTTCATATCGCCCATGATCAGTACGGGCTTATCAGCAGGCAGGCTCTGCTCCAGGTAATCCTGCAGATCGCGGTAAAACTTCTCTTTTGCCGGGAATTTAGTCGGATGGTCACGGCTTTCTCCCTGTGGGAAATAGCCGTTAATTACCGTGATATCGCCAATGGGGCTAGGAATCTCCGCCATGATCAGGCGGCGCTGCGCATCCTCATCATCGCCAGGGAAACCGCGGCGCACGGAGACGGGTTGCACTTTTGTCAGCAGCGCCACGCCGTAATGGCCTTTCTGTCCGTGATAGAAGACGTGATAGCCAAGTTTAGCCACGTCTTCGAGAGGAAACATATCATCATGGACTTTGGTTTCCTGCAGGCCAATCACGTCAGGCTGATGCTGTTCGACTAAGGCTTCAAGCTGGTGAGGGCGGGCGCGCAACCCATTGATGTTGAATGAAACAAATTTCATGGCGTTGACCAGTGTTCTGCGAATGTTGCGCCGGATGGTAGCGAGTTTTTGTGGAAATGTCATGGGGAGGAGTGCGCTGTGCGCGTTGTCTCGCTCTGCTCGACCCGAACCTTCGGTCGAAGCTTCTCATCCTTCTCCACGCAGTGACGGGGAAGACAGGAAAATGAGTTTAATCAGGGAGAATAGACAAGGATGGTGGTGGGAGAAGGATTATTCGGCGCGTTGCGCCTCACCCTACGGGCCGCGCTGTGCGCGTTGTCTCGCTCTGCTCGACCCGAACCTTCGGTCGAAGCTTCTCATCCTTCTCCACGCAGTGACGGGGAAGACAGGAAAATGGGTTTAATCCGGGAGAATAGACAAGGATGGTGGTGGGAGAAGGATTCGAACCTTCGAAGTCTGTGACGGCAGATTTACAGTCTGCTCCCTTTGGCCGCTCGGGAATCCCACCTGGGAAATGCTGGTAATGACCGGTCAGGCAAACATGTGATTCAGATGGTGGTGGGAGAAGGATTCGAACCTTCGAAGTCTGTGACGGCAGATTTACAGTCTGCTCCCTTTGGCCGCTCGGGAATCCCACCACTGGCCTGAATCATTGTGCCTTAAAGCGGGGCGCATCATACCAAATGCGGTCAGCGTGTAAAGCGCCCAACTGAAAAATGTGAACCGTTTGCCCACTTTTTGCCCGTGGCGCTGAATTCACCAACAATTCAGCGCCCGATGCGCTTAAAGAATAATCGTGCGGTTGCCGTAAACAAATACGCGCTGCCCCAGCACTTTATAAAGCGCGCGGCTTAACACGTTCTTCTCTACGTCGCGTCCGGCGCGCATCATCTCTTCGGCCGTATAGCTATGATCGACATTAATCACGTCCTGCATGATGATCGGGCCTTCGTCCAGATTATCGTTCACGTAGTGCGCCGTGGCGCCAATAATCTTCACGCCGCGCTCGTAGGCCTGATGATAAGGACGGGCGCCGATAAACGCCGGCAGGAATGAGTGATGGATATTGATGATCTGGTTCGGATAGCGCTGCACAAAGGCTGGCGTCAGCACGCGCATATATTTTGCCAGCACCACGTAATCGGGCTGGTAGCGGTCAATCTCGTTCGCCATCAGGTTGTCATGCTCTTCGCGCGACAGCCCTTCATGGCTGACCAGCACGAAAGGAATATCGAAACGCTCAACCAGCGAGCGCAGGGTGTCATGGTTGCCGATAACCGCGGCAATCTCCATATCCAGCCCGCCGAACGCGCTTTTCATCAGCAGATCGCCCAGGCAGTGCGCCTCTTTGGTGACCAGCACCACCACGCGACGGCGACCAGCGCTGTTCAGCTCGCGCGTCGATCCGGTCGGCAGCGCGCTGTCCAGATCTGCCAGCAGCGTATTGTCGTTGAAAATGCCTTCAAGCTCGGTGCGCATGAAAAAGCGGCCGGTGCGATGATCAACGAATTCATTGTTTTGCACGATATTCAGCTCGTGCTTGTAGCAAATATTGGTAATTTTAGCGATCAGACCTTTCGCGTCAGGGCAAATGGTACGTAAAACTTTTCGTTGCATAGTTTGCGCTTGCATCTCGATCAGAGTCCTGTCAAAGCGATTGGGTAAAACCGTTGGGCCGTATGCTGTTCAGCCGCAACATTTCTTGTATTTTTTATCGGAGCCACAAGGACAGCGATCGTTGCGCCCTACGGCGGGCGCCGTTCCATCGACATAGTACCAGCGATGATCCTCGCGAAGAAAGCGGGAACGCTCGTGGATGGCGCTTATCTGCGAATTTTCGCGGTAACGCGCAAAAAAAGTGACGAAAGCTTCATTATCATGGCTTCCATGATTACAACAGGTTACATTCAGGCTTAGCCATTCGGTACCGGCAAAACTTTCGGATAATCGCTGCGCCATATCGGGCAGACGCTTGTCGGGATGCCAGCTGGCGACCAGCCAGTCGCTGTTTTGCCTGGCGTAGGCGGTATAGCGCGAGCGCATTAACTGTTCAGCTGATTCAGGCAGCCGTTCGCCCGTCAGAAAGGGCGCGCAACATAAGCTATACTGCTTCCCGCTGCAGCAAGGACAGGGTTCAGACACAATAACTCCTGTGAGCGATAAATTAAGATGACGCCATATGGTAGCCGACCTGGCGCAGTGAAGCTATGCACAGTCGTCGGCGACAGAGGGTAAATGAGAAAGGTTAAAATCGGCCTGGCGTTAGGATCAGGCGCAGCCAAAGGATGGGCGCATATCGGCGTTCTCAACGCCCTGACGCGAGCGGGCGTCGAAATCGACGTGGTGGCAGGCTGTTCCGTGGGCGCGCTGGTCGGCGCGGCTTATGTCAACGACCGACTGCCGCAGATGGAAAAGTGGGTCAGCGCCTTTCGCTACTGGGATGTTATTCGTTTAATGGATCTCGCCTGGCAGCGCGGCGGTTTGCTGCGCGGCGAGCGCGTCTTCAGTCACGTGCGTCAGTTGATTACGCAAGATAGCCTTGAGCGCTGCGGCAAGCCGTTCGGCGTGGTAGCAACCAACCTCAGCACCGGCCGGGAATTATGGCTGACCGAGGGCGATCTGCATCAGGCTGTGCGCGCATCCTGTAGTATGCCAGGCTTATTGCCGCCCGTCGGCTACAATGGTTACTGGCTGGTGGACGGCGCGGTGGTAAATCCCGTACCCGTTTCGCTTACGCGCGCCCTTGGCGCGGATATCGTTATCGCTGTCGATCTTCAGCATGACGCGCATTTGATGCAGCAGGATCTCCTGTCCGTCACGCCGCAGAACAGCGACGAAGCGGTTTCGGCCGCAGCCCTGAGTTGGGCTAAAAAAATACGTCAGCGGCTGGTGGGATTAACCCATCGCCGCACCACACAAACGCCGGGTGCGATGGAGATTATGTCGACATCCATCCAGGTGCTGGAAAATCGCCTGAAGCGTAACCGTATGGCAGGCGATCCTCCCGATGTGCTGATTCAGCCGTTTTGTCCGCAGATTTCGACGCTGGACTTTCACCGCGCAGAAGAGGCTATCGAGGCAGGCAGGGCCGCCGTTGAGAAAAAAATGGATGAACTATTACCGCTGGTGCGAAACAGATAATCAGGTTGTTCATTCACAGGTGTTACTTCGGCTAATTCTGAAAGGCGCAACTGCGTTTTATGAACCACTATTGATTGATCTGGTACGCAGGGGGAAAGAATGGAGAAACCACTAATCGGCAAAAAGATACTCATTGTCGAAGATGAGGTCGTTTTCCGTTCTCTGGTAAACAACTTCTTGCTGGCGCTTGGCGCCAGTACGTTTGAAGCCGGCGACGGCATTGATGGCATTGGCTATCTGCAGCAGCACGATGTGGACCTGGTGATCTGCGATCTGGAAATGCCGCGTATGAACGGCATTCAGTTTGTCGAGCATATCCGCACGCGCGGCAACAGCGTGCCGATTCTGATTATCTCAGCGACGGAAAATATGGCGGATATCGCCCATGTTCTGCGCCTTGGCGTGCAGGACGTGCTGCTTAAGCCGCTGAAAAATTTCGAGCGCTTCCGCGAAGCGGTCTATGAGTGTCTCTATCCTTCAATGTTCACCTCCAAGGTGGAAGAGGACGAGCAGCTGTTTCAGGACTGGGACGCGCTGGTGCGCGATCCGGCTGCCGCCGCTAAGCTGCTTAAACAGCTTCAGCCGCCGGTACAGCAGACGGTGGCCAATTGCCGCGTCAACTACCGACAGCTCACCATGGCCGAACAGCCGGGACTGGTGCTGGATATCGCAGCGCTCTCCGACAACGATCTCGCTTTTTACTGCCTTGACGTGACGCGCGCCGGTGATAACGGCGTGCTGGCCGCGCTGCTGCTGCGCGCGCTGTTCAACGGTCTGCTGCAGGAGCAGCTTTCCGGCCAAAAGCAGCGGCTGCCGGAGTTAAACGGTTTGCTGCGTCAGGTGAATTTGCTGTTGCGTCAGGCCAATCTGAGCGGACAGTTTCCGCTGCTGGTTGGCTATTACCACCGCACCTTTCAAAACCTGATTCTGGTTTCTGCTGGATTAAACGCCACGCTTCATGTTCACGCCCACCAAATTCAACTCAGTAACGGTGTTCCCCTTGGCACTATGGGAAGCACGCATCTCAACCAAATCAGCCAGCGCGCCGACAGCTGGCAATGCCATGTCTGGGGCGCCGGAGGCAGGATCCGCCTGATGTTATCGGCTGATGAATAGGCGAAAAAATTTAATTTCGCCGGGGTCTGAAGACAGGTCCAGAGGTTAGCTTTACACTTGGGTAATAGTCTTAAATTCTGCGGATTGACTCCTTCCAGGATAAATCCGTTCGATGGTAACTGATATACTCATTCCCGAATTTCAACCGACATATCAAGTATTAACTTGAACGGCCTATAAGAGAGGTATCTTGATGTCTGCCTATAAGTCAAAAGTAAAAAAAGCGGTAATCCCTGTTGCAGGTTTGGGCACCCGTATGCTCCCTGCGACTAAAGCTATTCCAAAAGAAATGTTGCCGCTGGTTGATAAGCCGTTAATTCAGTATGTCGTTAACGAGTGCATCGCAGCAGGTATTAATGAAATTGTGCTGGTAACGCACTCTTCTAAAAACTCCATTGAAAACCACTTCGATACCAGCTTTGAGCTGGAAGCGATGCTGGAAAAACGTGTTAAACGTCAGCTGCTGGATGAAATCCAGTCAATCTGCCCGCCGCACGTGACCATCATGCAGGTTCGTCAGGGCATTGCAAAAGGCCTGGGCCATGCCGTTATGTGTGCCCATCCGCTGATTGGCGATGAGCCGGTTGCGGTTATCCTGCCGGACGTGATTATCGACGAGTACGAATCAAATCCGACCAAAGACAACCTGGCCGAAATGCTGAGCCGTTTCGACGAGTCTGGCCGCAGCCAGATCATGGTTGAGCCAGTGGCTGACGTGACCGCTTACGGTGTGGTTGACTGCCAGGGCGCAGAGCTGCAGCCAGGCGACAGCGCACCGATGGTTGGCGTGGTTGAAAAACCGAAAGCGACCGAAGCACCGTCCAACCTCGCGGTTGTCGGCCGTTATGTTCTTTCTGCGGATATCTGGCCTCTGCTGGCGAAAACGCCTCCGGGCGCAGGTGGTGAAGTTCAGCTGACTGACTCAATCGCCATGCTGATGGAGAAAGAAACGGTAGAAGCTTACCACCTGAAAGGTGTAAGCCATGACTGCGGTAACAAACTGGGTTATATGCAGGCATTCGTTGAGTACGGTGTTCGCCATCCGGTGCTGGGCAAAGATTTTTCTCAGTGGCTTGATAGCGCAGTTGGCAATAAAAAGTAATTCATAAACACAGGATAACTCGATGAAAGTCACTGTATTTGGTATCGGCTATGTCGGTCTGGTTCAGGCTGCGGTGTTGGCCGAAGTCGGACATGACGTTCTCTGCATTGATGTCGACGCACAAAAAGTCGAAAACCTGAAAAAAGGCATCATTCCCATTTTCGAACCCGGCCTTACGCCGCTGGTTATGTCGAACTATGAGGCCGGTCGCCTTAAGTTCAGCACCGATGCGGAAGAGGGCGTCAACCATGGCGTAATGCAGTTTATTGCCGTGGGCACGCCGCCGGATGAGGACGGTTCGGCTGACCTTAAATATGTGACCGCCGTTGCTCGTACCATTGCGCAGCACATGCAGGATCATAAGGTTGTGCTTGATAAATCCACGGTTCCGGTCGGGACGGCGGACAAAGTTCGTCGCGTAATGGAAGAGACCCTGCGCGATCGCGGTGTCAGCCTGACTTTTGACGTGGTATCCAACCCGGAATTCCTGAAGGAAGGTGCAGCCGTAAATGACTGCATGCGTCCTGAGCGTATTGTGGTGGGTACAGATAATGACGACGTTGAAGAGCTGCTGCGTGAGCTTTATGAGCCGTTCAACCGCAATCACGATCGTATGATCGTGATGGATATCCGCAGCGCGGAGCTGACCAAATACGCGGCGAACTGCATGCTGGCGACCAAAATCAGCTTCATGAACGAGATCTCCAATCTCGCGGAGCGTCTGGGTGCGGACGTCGAGAAAGTGCGTCAGGGTATCGGTTCTGACTCGCGTATCGGCTACCACTTTATCTATCCAGGCTGCGGCTACGGTGGTTCCTGCTTCCCGAAAGACGTTCAGGCGCTGATCCGCACAGCAGAATCTATTGGCTACAAGCCGCGCCTGTTACAGGCGGTGGAAGATGTCAACGATAGCCAGAAAACCAAGCTGCCCGCTTTTATCAAACGCCACTTTGGCGACGATCTGAGCGGTAAAACTTTCGCGCTCTGGGGTCTGTCGTTTAAACCTAACACCGACGATATGCGTGAAGCCTCCAGCCGCGTGCTGATGGAAGCGCTGTGGGAAGCGGGTGCTAGCGTTCAGGCATTCGATCCGGAAGCGATGGATGAAGCGCAGCGTATCTACGGTCACCGCAGCGATCTGAAGCTGATGGGCACCAAAGAAGCGGCGCTGCAGGGCGCGGATGGTTTGGTCATCTGTACCGAGTGGCAGAATTTCCGCGCACCGGACTTTGACGTTATTAAAAATTCCCTTAAGCAACCCGTGATTTTTGATGGTCGTAACCTGTATGATCCAGAGCGTATCAGCAAACGCGGTTTCGTTTATTATGCAATCGGCCGCGGAGCGTCTATTCAAATTGCGTAATTAACAGGGGATTTATGAACATTCTGGTTACCGGTGCCGCAGGCTTTATTGGATTTCACGTCACTCAACGCTTGCTGGCTGCCGGTCACCAGATTGTTGGTATCGATAATCTTAATGATTATTATGATGTCGGACTGAAACAATCCCGCCTTGATTTAATCGCACAGCATCCTGCCTTTACCTTTATCAAAATGGAGCTGGCGGATCGCACCGCTATTGCCTCCCTTTTTGAGAAGTATGCCTTCCAGCGGGTCATTCATTTGGGCGCGCAGGCAGGCGTGCGTTATTCCATCGATAACCCTCACGCCTATGCGGATGCCAACCTGACGGGTCATCTAAATATTCTGGAAGGCTGTCGCCATCATAAAATTGAGCATTTGCTCTATGCATCCTCCAGTTCTGTTTATGGACTGAACCGCAAAATGCCGTTTTCTACGGACGACAGCGTTGACCACCCGGTATCGCTTTACGCCGCGACCAAAAAAGCCAATGAGTTAATGTCGCATACCTATTCGCACCTTTATCAGCTGCCGACAACCGGGCTACGATTTTTTACCGTCTACGGCCCATGGGGTCGTCCAGATATGGCGCTATTTAAATTTACGCGCGCGATGATTGCTGGTGAAGCTATCGACGTCTATAACCGTGGCGAAATGAAACGTGATTTTACCTATATTGATGATATTGCCGAGGCGATTGTTCGCCTGCAGGATGTCATTCCGCAAAAAGATGAAAGCTGGACGGTAGAGAAGGGTTCGCCAGCCACCAGTTCTGCACCTTACCGCGTCTATAACATTGGAAACAGTCAGCCGCTTAGCCTGATTAAATATATCGAGGCGATTGAAAAAGCGCTGGGCGTAACGGCGAAGAAAAACCTGTTGCCTATGCAGCCAGGCGATGTGCTTGAGACCAGCGCTGATACTGAAGCACTCTATCAGGCGATTGGTTTTAAACCCAAAACGGACGTGGAAGAAGGCGTTAAGCGATTCGTTAACTGGTACCGCGAGTTTTATAAGGTATAAAAAAGGAAGCCTTAGCTTCCTTTTTCTGAGAAAGGTGTGGGTCACACAACGGGTGTGGCCCAAATGACAGAAGCACTCGCTGTTATTACAGTAAAAAGTCGTCCAGCTGTTTACCTTCTTCTTCAACCGCTTTTTTGATTACGGCTGGCGTGCGACCCTGACCAGTCCAGGTACGGGTTTCGCCATTTTCGTCGACATATTGATATTTAGCCGGACGCGTAGCACGTTTGCTTTTACCAGGGGCTTTAGTTTCAGAAATGGCGCTTAAAAGCTCATTGGGATCGATTCCATCGGCCAGCAGCATTTCTCTATATTGTTCAAGTTTACGCGTGCGCTCTTCACTTTCTGCTTTTGCATGCGTCTCTTCTTCGCGGCGTTCATTAACCACGACCTCGAGCTTTTCCAGCATTTCTTCCAGCGTTTCCAGTGAACACTCTCGAGCCTGCGCGCGTAATGTACGGATATTATTAAGAATTTTTAGTGCTTCGCTCATTGTCCTGATCTCTGAATATATTAATGAAGAGGTGTTCTGCCAGCTAATAATAGTGTCGGCAAAAAATTACTGCAATAGTAAAATAAGAGCAACGGTAAAGAATGATTATTAAACTTACCGTTTTGGTTTAATCAAAAGAAACGATGAAGCGGTGGATATTCACGCATCCGTACCTTATGAAAAGTCCGAAACGTTAAAGTAGACGATGTCCGGCCTCAACAGAGGCAAAGCCCGTGACATCGCGACAGAAAGCGCCTTTACTATAAATCTATAGCGCTAATGATTAAGACATATAGCGAATACGAAGCGGGGATTTTTTTAACTCGCGCTGGTGAAGTTGTAAGCAGTATGCACAAAATAATCGCCGCCATAATTTGTGTTTATCTGTGATAGAATTCCGCCCATTCAGTTTGCAATGCTTTGAGAAAAGACGTTAATGGCTCAGCTCTATTTTTATTATTCCGCAATGAATGCAGGGAAATCTACTGCACTATTACAGTCTTCTTACAATTATCAGGAACGTGGTATGAGAACCCTGGTCTATACCGCTGAAATTGATGACCGTTTCGGCGCGGGTAAGGTCAGTTCTCGTATTGGGCTTTCATCGCCTGCGGCACTGTTCAACGCGCAAACGCGGCTGGAAAAAGAGATTGCGGCTGAGCATGCGCAGCAGCCTGTTCACTGCGTGCTGGTGGATGAGTGCCAGTTTTTGACCCGCGATCAGGTTAAGGGATTGTCTGACGTGGTGGATAATCTGGACATTCCCGTGCTTTGTTACGGGTTACGCACGGATTTTCGCGGTGAACTTTTCTGTGGCAGCCAGTATTTGCTGGCCTGGGCTGACAAGCTGGTAGAACTAAAAACCGTCTGCCACTGTGGGCGTAAAGCGGGCATGGTATTGCGGCTCGATTCCGATGGACGTCCATTCAGCGAAGGCGAGCAGGTGGTGATTGGTGGTAATGAACGCTATATCTCCGTCTGCCGGAAGCACTATAAGCTGGCCATAGAGCAGGGCTCGCTGGAGGCCATTTACGGTCAGCAAAAGCCTGCCTGAAGAGGCTCATTTGTAGAGATAAAAAAACCCGCCGAAGCGGGTTTTTTTTCAGGTCAGCCGTCAGGCTTTTTTCGCTTTCTTGTCATCTTTAACTGTTTTCACCGGTTGTGCAGCGATTGCCTGTGCCGCATCGGTAAAAGGCTCAACATATTCACGACCGTAGAACGTATCCAGCATAATCTGTTTCAGTTCTGCAATCAGCGGATAGCGCGGGTTAGCGCCAGTACACTGGTCATCGAAGGCGTCATCGGCCAGTTTGTCGACTTTAGCCAGGAAGTCAGCTTCCTGTACGCCAGCCTCACGGATTGAGGTTGGAATGCCCAGCTGGGTTTTGATCTCATCCAGCCACGCCAGCAGTTTCTCGATTTTCTGCGCGGTACGGTCGCCTTGTGCGGTCAGGCCAAGGTGGTCAGCAATCTCGGCGTAGCGACGGCGTGCCTGCGGACGGTCATACTGGCTAAACGCGGTCTGCTTGGTCGGGTTATCGTTAGCGTTGTAACGAATAACGTTGCAGATCAGCAGGGCGTTCGCCAGACCATGCGGAATATGGAACTCGGACCCCAGTTTGTGCGCCATAGAGTGACATACGCCGAGGAAGGCGTTCGCGAAGGCGATCCCGGCAATCGTTGCGGCATTATGCACACGTTCACGCGCTACCGGGTTTTTCGCACCATCCCGATAGCTGGCTGGCAGATTCTCTTTCAGCAGTTTGAGCGCCTGTAATGCCTGGCCATCAGAGTACTCATTCGCCAGCACCGATACATAAGCTTCCAGCGCGTGCGTAACCGCATCCAGGCCACCGAATGCACAGAGCGAACGCGGCATATCCATTACCAGGTTGGCGTCTACGATGGCCATATCAGGGGTCAATGCATAATCTGCCAGCGGGTACTTCTGACCGGTAGCGTCATCAGTTACCACTGCAAACGGTGTCACTTCTGAACCCGTACCTGAGGTGGTGGTAATAGCAATCATGCGCGCCTTCACGCCCATTTTCGGGAATTTATAGATACGTTTGCGAATATCCATAAAACGCAGCGCCAGCTCTTCAAAATGGGTTTCTGGATGTTCGTACATGACCCACATGATTTTTGCCGCATCCATCGGGGAGCCACCGCCCAATGCGATAACCACATCCGGCTTGAAGCTATTCATCTGTTCAGCACCTTTACGCACGATGCTCAGCGTCGGATCGGCTTCAACTTCAAAGAACACTTCGGTTTCGATGCCGTGCGATTTCAATACGCGTGTCACCTGGTCGGCATAGCCATTATTGAACAGGAAGCGGTCAGTCACGATAAACGCACGTTTAGCACCGTCAGTGGCGACTTCTTCCAGCGCAATCGGCAGCGAGCCGCGGCGGAAGTAGATAGATTTGGGAAGTTTATGCCACAACATGTTTTCAGCTCGCTTGGCCACGGTTTTCTTATTGATGAGATGTTTCGGTCCCACGTTTTCGGAAATGGAGTTACCGCCCCACGAACCGCAGCCCAGCGTGAGCGACGGTGCCAGCTTGAAGTTATACAGGTCGCCGATACCACCTTGCGAAGCGGGCGTGTTGATCAGGATGCGCGCCGTTTTCATGCGGTCGCCGAAATAGTGCACGCGCTCTTTTTGGTTGTCCTGGTCGGTATAAAGACAGGAGGTGTGGCCGATACCGCCCATAGCGACCAGTTTCTCCGCTTTAGCCACGGCATCGCGGTAATCTTTAGCACGATACATTGCCAGCGTCGGCGAAAGTTTTTCATGGGCAAAGGGTTCCGATTCATCCACCAGCTCAACTTCACCGATAAGGATTTTTGTACTACCCGGCACGCTAAGACCTGCCATTTCGGCAATTTTATAGGCGGGCTGACCAACAATCGCCGCGTTTAACCCACCGTTTTTCAGGATCACGCCCTGAACGGCTTTGAGTTCTTCTCCCTGCAGCATATAGCCGCCGTGGCTGGCAAAACGCTCGCGTACCGCATCGTAAACGGAGTCGACCACGATTACTGACTGTTCCGAAGCGCAAATCACACCGTTATCGAAGGTTTTCGACATCAGGATAGAGGCAACGGCGCGCTTGATATCGGCAGTTTCGTCAATAACGACCGGCGTATTGCCCGCGCCGACGCCAATGGCCGGTTTACCCGAACTGTAAGCTGCTTTCACCATACCCGGACCGCCTGTTGCGAGGATCAGGTTGATGTCGGGGTGATGCATCAGTTGATTAGAAAGCTCAACGGACGGGGCGTCGATCCAGCCGATAATATCTTTAGGGGCGCCCGCCGCAATCGCTGCCTGTAACACAATGTCAGCGGCTTTATTCGTGGCTTCTTTGGCGCGAGGGTGCGGCGAGAAGATAATACCGTTACGTGTTTTCAGGCTAATCAGGGCTTTAAAGATGGCGGTAGAGGTTGGGTTGGTGGTGGGGACGATACCGCAAATCAGACCAATCGGCTCGGCAATGGTGATGGTACCAAAGGTGTCGTCAGTATCCAGTACACCGCAGGTCTTTTCATCTTTATAGGCGTTATAAATATATTCTGAGGCAAAATGGTTTTTAATAACTTTATCTTCGACGATACCCATACCGGATTCGGCGACCGCCATTTTGGCCAGCGGAATGCGGGCATCTGCAGCGGCGAGGGCGGCAGCGCGAAAAATTGCGTCAACCTGTTCTTGGGTGAAGTTGGCGTATTCACGCTGTGCTTGTTTTACGCGTTCAACGAGTGCGTTAAGTTCAGCGACATTAGTAACGGCCATGGTGCTCTCCTGAAGGAAGTTAAACTCTATTAGTAAACCTGCCTGGAGCCCTGATTATAGTTCCGCTACTTTAATATGTCGGACTAAGGCCTATACTCAGCATTTTTGTTGGTTTACTGAAAGAGTTTCTGCACGCTTTAAACCCTGTTGCCAGTAAATTTCGATGTAAAAAGATTACCTGGAATGGGGTAGGTTAATCTTGATCAGGATCAATTTAACTCCAAGCTGACACCATTCAGCAGCCACTTTTGTTAAAACGATGGATCAACGCCTGAAAGGAGTGCGGCCTGGTTTAAGGTTGTTTATCAGCCTTGAGCTGGTTTAACAGGCTCACTGTATTGCAGAAAAGCAGTAGAATTTTCTGTTTCAATCGCTGGTGAAGCCCTCTCTTTTTACGTAAATTAAGCGCCATTTCATTTCCTGGACGGAGCGAACCGTGAACCCTGCTTTGCTAGATCTTTCAGGCTATATCAAATTCTTTGTGGGTCTGTTCGCCCTTGTCAATCCGGTCGGCATTATCCCGGTCTTTATCAGCATGACCAGCTATCAGGCGGCTACTGAGCGCAATAAAACCAACATGACGGCTAACCTGGCGGTTGCCATCATTCTCTGGACCTCGCTGTTCCTCGGCGACGCCATCCTGCATGTGTTTGGGATTTCCATCGACTCCTTCCGTATTGCGGGCGGCATTCTGGTGGTGACGATTGCGATGTCGATGATCAGTGGCAAGCTGGGTGAAGACAAACAGAACAAACAGGAAAAGTCAGAAACCGCGATAAGAGAAAGCATCGGCGTCGTGCCGCTTGCGCTGCCGCTGATGGCGGGGCCGGGTGCTATTAGCTCCACCATCGTCTGGAGCACGCGTTATCACAGCTGGCAAAACTTACTCGGATTTAGCGTCGCGATAGCGCTTTTCGCTTTCTGCTGCTGGCTGCTGTTTCGCGCGGCGCCGTTGATGGTACGCGTATTGGGTCAGACTGGAATTAACGTTATTACGCGCATTATGGGCTTGCTTTTGATGGCGTTAGGCATTGAATTTGTTGTCACCGGTATCAAAGCGCTTTTTCCCGGACTGGTAAATTGAGGTCTGCTTAATTTTCATCGCAAAATGCCCGCCTGCCATATTATGGTGCAATTGCTTCTTCAGGTGCACCATAACAATGCAATTATTCTCTTCGCTTAACACCATTCTGACGGTATTAGAAAAATTACTGGCCCCTTTATCCAGTAAAGGGTATCACCCGATCTTTGTGATTATTCTCACACCATAAAATTTCGGTTCGAAAGCAAAAGTCACCATAAAAGAGCAGCGAATCTGCCTTTAGTTACATTTTTATTTCCACAATGGGGAAAAAGGCAGAAGGGATGCGTATCTCGCCCAGACTTTGCCTGGTAAAAAGCACTCTTAACCTGAATCCATAGTAAACTTCAGTATTAACAGGGCGATAAGCGTTATTTTTGCGCAAAAATTAACGCTGTTCTCAACCATGCAGACATGATAAAAGAGAATCAGGTAACATTTTTGTTATTTTTACTTTGTCGTCAGGTCTGACGTTCTGTTAATTTTCGACGCAATAGTTTTTCATTTGGTCTCAAAGTGAGAACGTTTCTTGCTTATGAGCTAAAGAGCTTATTAACAAGGGTCAACGTTTTTGATGAAATGGAAAATTACGCCGCTGGCTGCGAGCCTGTTGATGATATGTAGCGGCGTGCATGCCGCTATCGTTCCACCAGACAGTGAGCTTGCAGCCACGCAGAATATCGTTATCAACAACGGCACAGAAGTTTCTTCGCTGGATCCGCAGAAGATTGAAGGCGTCCCCGAGTCGCGCATCATTGCCAATCTGCTTGAAGGGCTGGTAACGACGGACAATAACGGCAACATTGTGCCGGGTGTGGCGCAAAGCTGGCAAAATGAGAACGGCAAAGTCTGGACGTTTACCCTGCGTGATAACGCCATGTGGAGCGACGGCAGCCCGGTTACCGCACAGGACTTCGTCTACAGCTGGCGACGCCTTGCCGATCCTAAAACCGCCTCGCCTTACGCCAGCTATCTACAGGCAGCCCATCTTAACCAGATTGATGACATCCTGGCGGGGAAAGCCACGCCTGACAGTCTTGGCGTCAAGGCGCTGGACGATCGCCATTTACAGGTCACGCTGAGCGAACCGGTGCCTTACTTCGTTTCGATGCTGGCGAATGCCGCGCTGGCACCGGTGCATGCGGCGACGATTGAAAAATGGGGCGATGCCTGGACGCGTCCGGAGCACTACGTTGGCAACGGTGCCTATCTGCTGAGCGACTGGGTGATTAACGAAAAGATTGTGCTGAAACGTAATCCGCGCTACTGGGATAACGCGCATACGGTGATTGAGCAGGGCACTTTCCTGCCGATTGAGTCGGATCACAACGACGTGAATCGCTATCGCAGCGGCAATACCGATATGACCAACAGCGTGGTGCCGCCCGAGCTGTTCCACAAGTTGCAGGGCGAACTGGGCGATCAGGTGAAAGTCAGCCCGCTGCTCTGCACCTTCTACTACGAAATTAACAACAAAAAACCGCCGTTTAATGATGCACGCGTGCGTACCGCCATCAAACTGACGCTGGACCGCGATATCATCACGCAGAAAATCATGGGGCAGGGACAGATCCCGGCTTACAGCCTGACGCCGCCCTCTACGGCGGGCGTCAGGCTAACGCCGCCCGCGTGGTTTAGCTGGAGTCAGGCGGAACGCAACGCGGCAGCGAAAAAACTGCTGGCTGAGGCAGGCTATAACGCCCAGCATCCGCTGCGCTTCACGCTGCTCTACAACACCTCAGATCAAAACAAAAAGCAGGCAATAGCGGCCGCTTCAATGTGGCAAAAGAACCTGGGTGCGCAGGTCAGCCTGCAAAATCAGGAGTGGAAAACCCTGCTGGAAACGCGACATCAGGCGCAATATGACGTCGTGCGCGCCACCTGGTGCGCCGATTACAACGAACCGTCTACCTTCCTGAATATGCTGATCGGCAACGCCTCAATCAACACCGCGTTCTACCACAGCGAAAAATATGATCGCCTGCTGGCGCAGACGCTCTCTGCCAGCAGCGAAGCGGCGCGTGCCAGCCTGTACCAGCAGGCTGAAGCCCAGCTCGACAACGACTCGGCGATTGTGCCAGTTTATTACCGCGTCAGCGTGCGGCTGGTAAAACCCTGGACAGGCGGTTTTACCGGTAAAGATCCGCTCGATATGACCGATCTGAAGTACTACTACATCAAAAAGCACTGAGGCTTACCCGACAAAATAAGCCGGGAAGCCTGCGCAGTGCCGAAGCCTTTCGGGGCGAATGACTATCCTCAGCCAAAATGAGGAACCCGCTAACGGGGGACGCTGAAACGGCTTGCCGTTTCGGTGAAGATAAAAAACTGGAGTGTAATAATGAACCACATCACGAAAAAAAGTCTGATTGCTGCAGGCGTTCTGGCAGCAATGGGCGCACTGGCAGGGAATGCTCTGGCAGCCAACGTTCCGGCAGGGGTTGAGCTGGCGGCAAAACAGGAGCTGGTACGCGGCAACGGCGATGAAGTGCAGTCGCTGGACCCGCATAAAATTGAAGGCGTGCCGGAAGATAACGTGGCGCGCGATCTTTATGAAGGGCTGCTGGTCAGCGACAACGACGGCCATCCAATCCCGGGCGTAGCGGAAAAGTGGGAAAACAAAGATTTTAAAGTCTGGACCTTCCATCTGCGCAGCAACGCCAAATGGTCGAACGGTGAGCCTGTCACCGCGCAGGACTTCGTCTACAGCTGGCAGCGTCTGGCCGATCCAAAAACCGCCTCGCCGTACGCCAGCTATCTGCAGTATGGCCATATCGAAAATGTTGACGACATCATCGCCGGTAAAAAACCGACCTCGGAACTGGGCGTGAAAGCGCTGGACGATCATACCCTGCAGGTAACGCTGAGCGAGCCGGTGCCCTATTTCTACAAGCTGCTGATCAACGCCGTGATGTCGCCGGTCTATAAGCCTGCGATTGAAAAATTTGGCGATCAGTGGACGCAGGCGCAGAACTGGGTCGGCAACGGCGCGTTCAAGCTGGAAGCGCACGTTATCAACGAACGTATTACGCTGGTGCGTAACCCGCAGTACTGGGATAACGAGCATACCGTGCTGAACAAGGTGACTTTCCTGCCGATCAACTCTGAAGTGAGCGACGTAAACCGTTACTTCTCGGAAAACGGCAGCGACATGACCTATAACAACATGCCGATTGAGCTGTTTAAAAAGCTGCAGCGCGAAAACCCGAAAGAGCTGCACGTCGATCCTTATCTCTGCACCTACTACTACGAAATCAACAACCAGAAAGCGCCGTTCACCGATCCGCGCGTGCGCGCCGCGCTCAAGCTGGGCCTGGACCGTGACATTATCGTCAACAAAGTGCTGGCGCAGGGCCAGCTGCCAGCCTATAGCTATACCCCGCCAGCCACCGACGGCATGGATATTCTGCCGCCAGACTGGTTTAAGTGGTCGCAGGACAAGCGTAACGAAGAGGCGAAGAAGCTGCTGGCTGAAGCGGGCTATACCGCAGACAAGCCGCTGACCTTCAACCTGCTGTATAACACTTCCGACCTGCATAAAAAGCTGGCGATCGCGGCATCGTCTATCTGGAAGAAAAACATTGGCGTGAATATCAAGCTGGAAAACCAGGAGTGGAAAACCTTCCTGGACACGCGCCATCAGGGTAACTTCGACGTCGCGCGCGCCGCCTGGTGTGCGGACTACAACGAGCCGACCTCATTCCTGAATACCATGCTCTCTGACAGCAGCAACAACACGTCGCATTATAAGAGCGCCGACTATGACAAAGTGATCCACGATGCGATCAAGGCGGCAGACGACAAGGCGCGCGCGGCGGATTATGCCAAAGCAGAGCAGATTATGGATAAGGACAGCACCATCGTGCCGGTTTACTACTATGTGAACGCGCGCCTGGTGAAACCTTACGTGGGCGGTTATACCGGCAAAGATCCGCTGGATAAAACCCTCAGCAAGAACTTCTATATCATCAAACACTAATAGCAAACAGGCTATCGGCAAGGGCGGTGCACTGCGCGCCGCCCTTATGTACTTTGTACGCTTTGTGAAGCAATAAGCCTGGTAGGTACGGCAATGTTAAAATTTATCCTGCGTCGACTGCTCGAAGCGATCCCAACGCTCTTCGTGCTGATCACCATCTCCTTCTTTATGATGCGCCTCGCGCCCGGCAGCCCTTTTACCGGCGAGCGCACGCTGGCACCGGAAGTGATGGCGAATATCGAAGCGAAATACCACCTGAACGATCCCATCGGCAAACAGTATCTGGATTATCTGATCCAGCTGGCGCACGGCGATTTTGGACCCTCGTTTAAATATAAAGATTATTCGGTTAACTATCTGGTGGGCCATGCCTTCCCGGTCTCTGCCAAACTCGGCCTGGCGGCCTTTGTGCTGGCGCTGATTCTCGGCGTCACGGCAGGCGTCATCGCGGCGCTGAAGCAGAACAGTTTATGGGATTATGCGGTGATGGGGGTCGCCATGACCGGCGTGGTGATACCCAGCTTTGTGGTGGCGCCGCTGCTGGTGCTGCTGTTTGCTATCACCCTGAAGTGGCTGCCTGGTGGCGGCTGGAACGGCGGTCAGCTGCGTTACATGATCCTGCCGATGGTGGCGCTGTCGCTGGCTTACATTGCCAGCATTGCGCGTATTACCCGCGGCTCGATGATAGAAGTGATGCACTCCAACTTCATCCGCACCGCGCGCGCCAAGGGCCTGCCGCTGCATCGCATCGTGCTGCGCCACGCGCTCAAACCGGCCCTGCTGCCGGTGCTCTCTTATCTCGGCCCGGCGTTTGTCGGCATTATCACGGGTTCGATGGTGATCGAGTCGATTTACGGTCTGCCTGGCATCGGCCAGCTGTTCGTTAACGGCGCGCTGAACCGCGACTACTCGCTGGTGATGAGCCTGACCATTCTGGTTGGCGTGCTGACCATTATTTTCAACGCGATCGTTGACGTGCTCTACGCCGTTATCGATCCGAAAATCCGTTACTAACGCTGGAGCTCGCGATGATGTTGAGTAAGAAAAACAGCGAAGCTCTTGATGCCTTCAGCGAAAAGCTGGAAGTGGAAGGGCGCAGCCTGTGGCAGGATGCGCGCCGCCGTTTTATTCATAACCGTGCGGCGTTGATCAGTCTGCTGGTGCTGCTGCTGATTACCCTGTTTGTGATTTTTGCCCCGATGTTCGCGCAGTTTAGCTATGACGACACCGACTGGGGCATGATGTCTGCCGCGCCGGATACCACTTCCGGGCACTGGTTCGGCACCGACTCTTCTGGGCGCGATCTGCTGGTGCGCGTCGCGATCGGCGGGCGTATCTCGCTGATGGTGGGCATCGCCTCGGCGCTGATCGCGGTGATTGTCGGCACGCTCTACGGTTCGATTGCGGGCTATCTGGGCGGCAAAACCGACTCAGTGATGATGCGTATTCTGGAGATCCTGAACTCCTTCCCGTTTATGTTCTTCGTGATCCTGCTGGTGACCTTCTTTGGCCGTAATATTCTGCTGATCTTCGCGGCTATCGGCATGGTCTCCTGGCTGGATATGGCACGTATCGTGCGTGGCCAGACGCTGGGCCTGAAGCGCAAAGAGTTCATCGAAGCGGCGCACGTTGGCGGCGTATCGACCTCCAGCATCGTGCTGCGCCATATTGTGCCGAACGTGCTGGGCGTGGTGGTGGTTTACGCGTCGCTGCTGGTGCCAAGCATGATCCTGTTTGAATCCTTCCTGAGCTTCCTGGGCCTCGGTACCCAGGAGCCGCTGAGCAGCTGGGGCGCGCTGCTCAGCGATGGCGCTAACTCCATGGAAGTTTCACCCTGGCTGCTGCTGTTTCCGGCGGGATTCCTGGTGGTGACGCTGTTCTGTTTCAACTTTATCGGCGATGGCCTGCGTGACGCCCTCGACCCGAAAGATCGTTAAGGAGTTTCCCGATGACCATTCATGAATTCCAGCCAGCCATGGCTGCCCGCGCGGGAAGCGACCTGTTGCTGGAGGTAAAGGATTTACGCGTTACCTTTCAGACCCACGATGGCGATGTGACGGCGGTTAACGACCTGAACTTCTCGCTGCGCGCAGGGGAAACGCTGGGCATTGTCGGCGAATCAGGCTCGGGCAAGTCACAAACGGCGTTTGCGCTGATGGGGCTGCTGGCGAAAAACGGCCGCATCGGCGGCTCCGCACGCTTTAACGGCAGTGAGATCCTTAATCTGCCGGAGAGAACCCTTAACAAGCTGCGCGCCGAGCAGATTGCGATGATCTTCCAGGACCCGATGACGTCGCTCAATCCCTATATGCGCGTCGGCGACCAGCTGATGGAAGTGCTTAAGCTGCATAAAGGCATGAACAGCGCGCAGGCATTTGAAGAGTCGGTGCGCATGCTGGATGCGGTGAAAATGCCGGAGGCGCGCAAGCGCATGAAGATGTTCCCGCACGAGTTTTCCGGCGGGATGCGCCAGCGTGTGATGATCGCGATGGCGTTGCTCTGTCGGCCGAAGCTGCTGATCGCCGACGAACCCACCACTGCGCTCGACGTGACCGTACAGGCGCAGATCATGACGCTGCTCAACGAGCTGAAGCGCGAGTTCAACACCGCGATAATCATGATCACCCACGATTTAGGCGTGGTGGCGGGCATCTGTGACAAGGTGCTGGTGATGTACGCCGGACGCACCATGGAATATGGCCGCGCGCGCGACGTTTTCTATCAGCCAGCCCATCCCTATTCGATTGGCCTGCTGAGCGCGGTGCCGCGTCTGGACGCGGAAGGCGAGAGCCTGACCACCATTCCGGGCAATCCGCCGAACCTGCTGCGCCTGCCGCAAGGCTGTCCGTTCCAGCCGCGCTGCCCGCATGCGATGGATATCTGCACCCAGTCGCCGCCGCTGCTGCCGTTTGGCGAAGGGCGCCTGCGCGCCTGCTTTAAGCCGGTGGAGGAGTTAGTATGAACACCGTTGCTGAGAAAAAAGTGTTACTGGAAATCGCCGATCTCAAGGTGCATTTCGATATTAAAGATGGCCGCCAGTGGTTCTGGCAGCCCGCCAAATCGCTGAAAGCGGTAGACGGCGTTAGCCTGCGTCTCTACGAAGGTGAGACACTGGGCGTGGTTGGCGAGTCCGGCTGCGGCAAATCGACGCTGGCACGCGCCATTATCGGTCTGGTGAAGGCCACCGACGGTCGCGTTGCCTGGCTGGGGCGCGATCTGCTCGGCCAGAGCGAAGAGGAGTGGCGCAAAGCGCGCAGCGACATCCAGATGATCTTCCAGGATCCGCTGGCGTCGCTCAACCCGCGTATGACCATCGGCGATATTATTGCCGAGCCGCTGCGCACCTACCATCCGAAGATGCCGCGCCAGGAAGTCAAAGAGCGCGTCAAAACCATGATGATGAAGGTGGGCCTGCTGCCAAACCTGATCAACCGCTATCCTCATGAGTTCTCTGGCGGTCAGTGCCAGCGCATCGGCATTGCGCGCGCGCTGATTCTGGAGCCGAAGCTGATTATCTGTGATGAGCCGGTCTCGGCGCTCGACGTGTCGATCCAGGCGCAGGTGGTCAACTTGCTGCAAAAGCTACAGCGCGAAATGGGGCTGTCGCTGATTTTTATCGCGCACGACCTGGCGGTGGTGAAGCATATCTCCGATCGCGTGCTGGTGATGTATCTCGGCCATGCGGTCGAACTGGGCACCTATGATGCGGTCTATAACAACCCGCAGCATCCCTATACGCGCGCGCTGATGTCGGCGGTGCCGATCCCCGATCCCGATCTGGAGAAGAACAAACAGATCCAGCTGCTGGAAGGGGAGCTGCCGTCGCCGATCAATCCGCCGTCAGGCTGCGTGTTCCGTACGCGCTGCCCAATCGCCGGGCCAGAATGCGCAAAAACGCGTCCGCTGCTGGAAGGCAGCTTCCGCCACGCGGTCTCTTGCCTGAAAGTGGATCCACTCTAAACAAAAACGCCGGGCAAATGCCCGGCGTTTTTTATTCAGCGTCGCTTATTCGCGCCAGAGAATATGGCACAGCTTGTGATCTTTCTCGCGGCACAGCAGTACGCGCGCGAACACATCGGTAATTGGCTCACCGTCCGCTTCACCCAGACCAATCACCACTTCGGCAAAGAAGTCTGGATTCAGATCGAAATCAACATGCTCTTTCCAGTCTTCGGAAGGGTCGAACAACTCTGCGCCGCCGCGCTCCTCAAACTGCAGGTTGAACAGAATGATATCCGCGGGATCGAGGTTATCGCCTGCCAGTTCAAGAAAAATGTCGTAAGCCTGTTCCAGCGTTTCGTCTTCGGTAAGGCGATTATTTAAATCCATGATCGATCCTGTCAGCCCGTGGGCGCGTTGCATTTTCCGCTCGTTTTACAGTAAAGGGCTAAAGAAGTAAAACAGTCGTTCAACGATGCGTTGCCACCACGCACGTTTTGACCAGCGCTTTGCGTCAAGCAGGCGCGAGCGCGCAATGTAGTCATCCTGCACGCAGGCCAAATCGCTGCCGAAACCGGCATCGTCCACCACCAGCGTGATTTCAAAGTTGAGCCACAGGCTGCGCATATCGAGGTTAACGGTGCCAACCAGGCTTAGCTGCCCATCCACCAGCACGCTTTTGGTGTGCAGCAAACCATCTTCAAACTGATAGATCTTTACGCCTGCGTCCAGCAGCTCGCTGAAAAAGGCGCGGCTCGCCCAGCCGACCAGCAACGAGTCATTGTGGCGCGGCACGATAATACTCACTTCGACGCCGCGCAGCGCCGCGGTGCAGATAGCATGCAGCAGATCGTCGCTCGGCACAAAGTAGGGCGTCGTCATGATCAGCTGTTCGCGCGCCGAATAGACAGCGGTCAGCAGCGCCTGGTGGATCATATCTTCCGGAAAACCCGGTCCGGAGGCGATAACCTGCACCGTGTGGCCGCTCTCGCGCTCAAACGGCATGATATTGCCGTCGGGCGGCGGCGGCAGGATGCGTTTGCCGGTTTCGATCTCCCAGTCGCAGCTGTAGACAATGCCCATCGTTGTCGCCACCGGGCCTTCCATGCGCGCCATCAGGTCAACCCATTGGCCAACGCCTGCGTCCTGTTTGAAATAGCGAGGATCCACCAGGTTCATGCTGCCGGTATAGGCAATATAGTTATCAATCAGCACCACTTTACGGTGCTGGCGCAGATCCATCCGGCGCAGGAACACGCGCAGCAGGCTGACTTGAAGCGCTTCCACCACGTCAATACCGGCGTTGCGCATCATGCCAACCCAGGGGCTGCGGAAAAAGGTCACGCTGCCCGCCGAGTCAAGCATTAACCGGCAGTGCACGCCGCGCCGCGACGCCGCCATCAGCGATTCGGCAACTTCATCCGCCAGCCCGCCGGGATGCCAGATATAAAACACCATCTCGATATTGTGGCGCGCCAGCTGAATGTCGCGGATCAGCGCCTGCATCACATCATCTGAACTGGTAAGCAGCTGCAGCTGGTTGCCTTTCACCCCGGCGATGCCCTGGCGATTCTCACACAGCTGAAACAGTGAGCTCGCAACATCGCTGTGTTCGGTGGCAAAGATATGGCTGCGCTGTTTGAGATCGTTGAGCCATTTCGCCGTAGCGGGCCACATGGTGCGTGCGCGCTCCGCGCGACGTTTGCCCAGATGCAGCTCGCCAAAAGAGAGGTATGCAATGATGCCCACCAGCGGAATGATATAAATAATCAATAGCCAGGCCATCGCGGAGGTAACCGTGCGACGCTTCATCAGAATGCGTAGCGTGACGCCGGCAATCAGTAACCAGTAACCAAACAGCAGCAACCAGCTGATTAATGTGTAAAAGGTGGTCATTAAGTGGACATCCCGTTCGCGCTTGGTCAGAGAAGTTTACGTGCTGACAGGCTACAGCGAAACCCTAAATCTCTGCCGTCGTTCGATAAGAGATCCGAGTTGGCATTGGCGTGAAGATCTTTATAATGCGGCCGCGTGATGTTTAAGCAGGAGATGAAGTGATGAAAAAAAGCAGAAATGAAGTGGCACGCTGGAGAATGTTACGCCAGGTGCATCGTCGTCGCGCTCGCTGGCTGGAAGGACAGTCGCGCCGCTACAGTCGGATCCATGCCATTCGCCACCAGCTGGCGCAGCAGCAGCGCCGTTCAATACTGTTCATCACGCAGAATACCTGACAATTAAGCCGCCGTAAGGGCGGCTTTTTCTATGCCGTTTTTACTTGTGCAGAGCGGGATGTGAAGAGACGGTATCCCAGCGGCTCTATATAACGTTGTGACAGCCATGCCACCGTTAATGAGAGCGCCAGTGCGACGAGAAACTGCGCGACACCGGTTACAGGAATGCGCTTCTCGACCAACCGCATCATAACGGTGTGGATCAGGTAGAGCGAATAGGAAATATTGCCCAGCCAAATCAAGGCGCGTGGTGTCAGCCTGGACAGCAGGTCATCGTTAACAGCCACTGCCATCAGCAATAAACTCAATACGACACCGGAGTAGCTCATGCCATGGGCGACATGGGTGCGGTCAACGATATGCCAGACCGTCCAGACCAGACTGACAACGAGTAGCAGCCGACGAAGGGATACTGGCAAACGCAGTAGCGCAGGCCATGCCAGTCCGATAGCCACGCCCGCCGCAAAGGTCCAGATAACAGGGTTAGTGATTAGATTAAGCATGCCATACCCCAGGGCGTATCCCTGTGTTTCCAGCGTTAACGGTTGTCCATTGAGCAAAGGAACGAGGAGTAATGTTGCCGCCAGTAAAGCACTCAGCATTATCCAGCGTTGACGCAGCAGCAGGCTACAAGCCATAAGCAGGTAGAACCAGATTTCATAGTTTAGCGTCCAGCGAATGCCATATAGACCAGAATCATCTACGTAAAAGGGACCGTTATCAGCACTAACCGTGGTAAATGTCAGAGCGCTGATCAGGTTGTCGACTTTGTCCTGATAATGGAAAAGGCTCATGCCACCGCCGAGTGCAAAGGTCAGCAGCAGCAGCACATAATAAGCGGGCAGCAAACGCAGCATGCGGCGCTGGATAAACTGCCAGGCAGCATGAGGGCCAGAAGCGAGGCGTGACACAGAGAGTGTGATAACAAAACCGCTAAGCACGAAAAAGAGGTCGACGCCGATGGCACCCCAGCCGAACAGGCGCTCGCCCACGCCCGGAAACTGCATATTAATCGTGTAGCGATAGTGAAAGGCCAGAACAGCAAGCGCCGCGATGCCTCGCAATGCCTGAACAGAATGTATCTGTTTATTTTCCATATGAAATACGCGCCAGAGTCTTGAAAGAGACGCAGTATAACGTTTTGTAAGAAGATCCTTAATGCTGGCCGATGAAATTCTTTACAGAAAGTTAACGATTAATTTTAGTGGGGCCGAGTGACCAGCACCACATTCACAATCTGTACTGCCGCTGCAATCACAATCAACATCACAATAAGATGCTTTTTCTGTTTCCAGCCGTGGCGACGCCACAGCAGTAGCGCATTCCCAATCAGACCGATAACCAGCACCAGCAGCGCAATAACCAGCCATTGCATAGCAGTAACTCCCTCCAGAGAAATAAAAATGGCTTCGGCGCGGACGCAGAAGCCATCGAATAAGGCCTGGTGAAGGTCAGAACACGCGTTTAAACGGTTTTACCGCCACGTTTTTATAAACGCCTGCCGCAATATAGGGATCGGCTTCTGCCCAGGCTTGCGCGGCTTCCAGCGAACTGAACTCTGCAATGATCGCTGAGCCGGTAAAACCTGCAACGCCTGGATCATTACTGTCAACGGCAGGCATCGGCCCGGCGACGATCAGACGGCCTTCATCCTGCAGCAGTTGCAGGCGCGCCAGATGGGCAGGGCGCACTGAGGTACGTTTTTCCAGAGAATCAGCGTTATCTTCAGCGTAGATGATGTACAGCACTTGAAAGCTCCCATTGGCTCATCATATTTTCGCAACACGGTAAGGGATCGTAAATAAGAGTGCAAACGAAAGATGGCGTTGCGCCAGGCGCGCAGCAGGCTGAGTTAAATTATCGTTAATCACAGCCATTTTTCGGCAGTTATTGAAACTGATTGCTATTTGCATTTAAAATCCCTGCTTCATTCTTTAACTGCGACTGCTATGACCACGTTGACAATGCCTTATCCAAAACGTACGCCCGTTTCTGTGCTACTGTCCGTTGCGTTACACGGCTCAGTGATTGCCGCTATTCTTTATGCTTCGTTTCATCAGAGCGTCAACGTACCAAAGACATCGCAGCCGATTAGCGTCAGTCTGGTCGCGCCGGAAGTTCAGCCTGAGCCTGCGCCTGTTGTTGAGCAGCCGCAACCAGAACCGCAGCCCGAGCCGGAGCCCGTTCCTGAACCGCAGCCGGTGCCCGATCCGCCTAAAGCCGAGCCGGTGCCCATTCCCGTGCCGCCTAAGCCCAAGCCGAAACCCAGGCCTAAGCCCAAAGTGGAGCACAAGCGTGAGGTGAAGCCGCGCCAGGAGGCAAAGCCGCAGGAGAATCTGTTTAAGCAGGACGCACCGTCTACGCAGACCAAACCGACGACTGCGCCGAAATCAAATCCCTCGCCGGTACAGTCAGCCTCACAGGGACCGAAAGCGGTAAGTGTGTCGAAGCCTGGCTATCCGAACCGCGCGCTGGCGCTGCGCATCGAGGGGCGCGTGCGGGTCCAGTTTGACGTTGGCGATGATGGCCGCGTGGAAAATATCACTGTCCTCTCTGCGCAGCCGCGCAATATGTTTGAACGTGCGGTGAAAGAGGCGATGCGGCAGTGGCGTTATCAGCCGGGTCGTCCCGGTAAGAACCTGACGATGAATATCGTGTTTCGCCTGAATGGCGGCACCAGCATTGAGTAAAAAAAGCGGCCTCAAGGGCCGTTTTTTTTTACTCAGCCGTTACTATATTGGCGCGGCCTGGCGGTAGCGGCCGCGATTTGCCTTCATTATCCACCGCGACATAAATAAACACCGCTTCGGTAGCGCAGTAGGTCTGACCAATCGGCTCTGACGACACCTTCTTGATCCACACTTCAACGTTAATGGTCATTGAACTGTTGCCGGTGCGCATACAGCGCGCATGGCAGCTCACCACATCGCCGACCGCAACTGGCTTGAGGAACGACATTCCGTCCACACGTACCGTAACGACGCGTCCTTCAGCGATCTCTTTTGCCAGAATAGCGCCGCCCATATCCATCTGCGACATCAGCCAGCCGCCGAAAATATCGCCATTGGCATTGGTGTCCGCTGGCATCGCCAGGGTACGCAACACCATCTCGCCTTGCGGCAACTTATGTTTTTCGTCCATTGCTCAGCTTCTTATGCAGGTGATGGCGCACTGCGCCAGCAATGCCCGTGCCAGCCGGGCGTGACTTATTTTTCTTCTTGTTGTGGCATCCGTCGCCAGATGTAAAGTCCACTCATCAGGGTAAACAGCAGGGTAAGCGCGGTCAGACCAAACACTTTAAAGTTAACCCAAAAGGCTTCGGGTAACCAAAACGCCACATAGATATTCGCCAGGCCGCAGGCGAGGAAAAACAGTGCCCATGCAACGTTTAGACGACGCCAGCTGGTTTCAGGCAGCTGAATTTCTTTGCCCAGCAGGCTCTTGATAAGCGGCTGCGCCATAAAAAACTGGCTGTAGATCAAGGCCAGCGCAAACAGGCTATAGATAACGGTGACTTTCCATTTAATAAATTCATCGTTATGAAATACCAGCGTCAGGGTGCCGAATACGGCGACCAGCACAAAGGTAAAAATCGTCATCTTCTCCAGCTTGCGGTAAAGCACCCAGCTCACCACCAGCGCCAGACCGGTCGCGACGATCAGCGCGCCGGACGCGACGAAGATGTCGTACAGCTTATAAAAGATAAAGAAGACCACTAAAGGAAGGAAATCGAGTAACTGCTTCATAGTCATTCCAGTTCAGACATAAACAAAAGCCGCGCGCCCGCAGGCGCGACGGGCTTAACGGACCAGCATATAAAGCCGGGAAAGATAGATAATTAACAGCGCGGAAATCAGGTTGCCGATAGCGGTAACGGCCACGGCCAGTACATTATCCGGCAGCGCCGTGAGCGAGGAAGACATAAACAGAATCGCCATCTTCGCCAGCAGCCAGAGAATGATCGCCGGAGCAATCAGCCTGACATTTTTCCAGGCCAGACGGCAGCTGGCGCGCATAGCAGCCAGAACCCCGGTTTTCTCGCTGGTCAGGATCACCGGCGAGAGCGACAGCAAAATCGCCAGAATAATGCCTGGCACCATCAGTACCATAAAGCCCAGCTGCACCACCAGAGTAATCAGGAAGGTCTGCAGCAGCAGTTTTGGCAGCTGCGGCGCAGAAGCGCCAATCGCACGCAGTGCACTGACGCGATGTCCGGCAGAAACCATCGGAATCAGGCACAGCATGCCGCCCAACAGTAACGTATTACCAATCAGCGCAGAGAAAGTACCAGCCGCTGAGACGCGCAGCAGAATGCGCTGCTGCTCTGGCGACATGTTCTGAATCACTTCGAATAGTGATGAGGCACTGGCGTCGCCCTGCTGGAGCTGGGCCAGCTGTTCGCCGCCCGGGGTAAAAGCGTGCACCAGCATAACGGTGATAAACGCCGTCAGTAACGACATCAGCACGATGGTCAGCAGCTGGTGGCGGAAAAAATTTCCTGTGTCACGGTATAACGAGCTTGCCGTGATAGACATGTACACTCCTTGGTGAAACCGGGTTAATTAACCCGGCGATTGTACATGGTCTGGCCCGATGCTGGCACCCGCAGCAGGATAACTTTCTGTCATGAACGGTAAATACGTCCGGGTTTACATCCTTACGCCTTCAGTGCATTAACGGCGACGACGAGACGCATACGCCGGTATCGACGGTTATTGGCCTGCCTGTGGTTACCGGTGGGACATCGTGCCGGAGCAGTGGGCGTATTTTGGGGTGCTGCGTTTGGTACAAAGTGCGCTGTATTCATACTCTTATGATTGTTAATCGATATGTTGCATTAATTGATCTGTGGGGTCGATCAATTGCGATTGATTGGGCAGTACAATCCGTTAGGGCCATCCATAATACCGATATATTTTATAAGAAAACGACAGGGAATAATAGGCTATGAGAAGGCGTTGAGTCTGGAAATGGATGTTAGCAGGGTGCGCGATAGTCTGGGCTGTAATAATTAGTAGTTTATTGCGTTTATTTGAATTTTTATTTTGTAAAGCCAGCACCAGAAAAAAACCAGTCCGGCTAACGCCGGGCTTTTCATTATTCAAACTGTCGGCCTTTCGTTCCATGCGTCCGTGTACTGAATATTACCATCAACGATCTTCCAGGTGATTTTTTCATACTGCAAGCTGACGCTTTCCACATGATTCATCTTTTCATTTCCTGATAATTTCACGTTTGGCACGCCACAATTAACGCCAGTAACTTTAACGTTTTCCATTAACACGCTGTAGTAACAAACTTCCTGCCCTGCATCGTTAATATGATAGAATTTTATTTCTGCGCTTTTTAATGTCTGGCCCGTAGCGGCGGCCTTGTATAAATATGGCGTTGAGCTATCGACCTCTTTTTCTATCATCATCGCCGAATGCTGGCGCGTGGCGGTGATTTTCCCATTTGTGTTGTTCACTGGCAAGTTTATGCCGTGGCTTAGGCCGATAATCTCAATACTACCATTGCGATCCTGTACGTCTACAGAGCCTTTGATATCTGCGCCGCCGTCGTCTTTAAGCCACATATATGGAGGGATTGGCATTTTATCTTCTCCTGATTTTTTTGATTAACTTCATTGTTAAATAATAAGTGAGTGCTGTTATTGAAAAAATAATGATAATTGACACGTAACTATGAAGTTCGTAGAAGTTATCGGCACCAATCTCCCCTTCTCCATAGAGGAAATGGCCAATTTTATTTGATAAATCATCACTCATCCATGTGTCAGGATTTCCCGTTGTACGACTAATGATTAAGGACAGGAAAAAGAAATAAGCTAATTTAATTAGCTTTGGGGCAAGCCATTTCATTATTACTAATAACCTCTACCCAGCCGCAAGCCATGAGTGAACGCATACACGGCACCTGCAAAGGCGCAGTTCTTAATAATGCGTTTCTTATAAGTGCGTAATCAGAGTTATGAGCTATTGTTATACAGCCTTTTGAAACTGTACCGGGATGGAGTCTGAACAGGCCACGATAAACGCCGTCGATCCAGGTGCCGTCATCAATGCCCCAATCATCTTTATACAATGCGAACCATTCATCACGGCCAAACTCTGCCCCGTAATAGATCTTATTGAACAAATCCAGGGCTTTGGCTCTGGCCCAGGATCCTAATCCTCCCGCACCTCGTTCAACTATCCAATATTTGCCGGGCGGCAATGGCCCATCGTCAGGTATTGCTCCACAGGCTCCATTATTTCGGTACACGCCACTGCCCGAGTGCGCCATAAAGACGCCAACGCCATAGAGATTAAAGGGCGCGTAATCCGCATTATTGAGTATCATTTTTCCATGTAGTGCCATGCTTGATCCTTAAGCAGGTTAGAGGAGGGTTGGCCGCCTGCAAGTAATAAGGTGAGCAGAGGCCAACCGTTTTTTGAATATCAAGCAAAGTGTTTATCAAGTAAACATTTTACGTAAAATTTTAATCCTCATTTGAGAACTGATGAAATTTGAAAAAAGCTCAGTACAATAATTATGTGTGCATATACATAATTTTTTGGGGGATCATGCCACGCGAATTTGAAAAAGAATGGATATTCAGGAAGCCTATCAGGCGCAATCATAAAGGCCACTCTACAGTCACCACGCTGGGGTTTGTAGCAAAACTGGCACGCTTCAAATGACATCTGCCCTGAAAGAAGCTAAGAGATGGATCGAAACGTATATATCAATTTTTTTACATTTCAATGAACTAGCCCCAGGAGTGTTCGTTCCATCAGTTCAATTCTAAGGTGGCATTTAGTTATAAGTCACTAAATGAGAAACGTGTACACAGATGTGTACATAATTCAATGATCCCCAACCGAACCGTCGCCAGAAGCCGCGCCAGCAAGGGAAATAAGCACTCCTTCTGCCATATAAGGTAAAGAACGATAAAAAAGGGGAGGAAGACCATAGCGCGCCCGGGCACGATCGCAGGCTTCATTATAAACGCCATCTTCGCCGGACATCGCAAATTCACGACAGGGCGAAGGGCGCTGCGCATAGATGTCACAGGAGACGCAGCCGCCGGGCTCGCCCTGTAACGCCACGCAGCGCGGCTCGCGCGCGTTGGTGCCGCGCATATTGCGCATCATCAGCCCTAAAGGCTCGGTCAGTTCGACCGGGACAACCCCGCCAGCATCATCGGCTTCAGCCCAGTAAAACGAGACGCGGAAATGGGCGCAGCATGCGCCGCAGGTCATGCATGGGTTTAGATTATCGCTCATTTGATCGCCCGCCACTCCTGAGGCATCGAACCAAAATCAACACGGTGAAAAGGCAAAATAATCACGTTGATAAATTTCTTCAAGATAAATTTCAAGGGCGCATGCCGCAGTAAAATTGATCTGAATCAATCCATTGTTTTATAAGCGCTTTATTGCAGTTGATTTGGATGCTTTTTTTGTTAAATCGCGTTAGAACGTTGCCCACAACATCACATCACACGTCTGTAAAAATTATCTTTTTGTGCAAAGGAGTGATCATGAAACTGGCAAAATGCGCGTTATTACTGGCAATGGCATTACCGCAACTGGCACTGGCTCATGAAGCGGGTGATTTCTTTATGCGTGCGGGCAGCGCGACGGTGCGTCCGACAGAGGGTTCCGATAATGTACTGGGAATGGGCGGCTTCGACGTCAGCAATAATACCCAGCTGGGCCTGACATTGACTTATATGGCCACTGACAACATCGGTGTTGAGCTGCTGGCAGCCACGCCGTTCCGTCACAAAGTGGGCCTGGCAGCAACGGGCACGCTGGCAACGGTGCGCCAGCTACCACCAACGCTGATGGCGCAATATTACTTTTTCGACAGTCGCAGCAAGGTGCGTCCTTATGTGGGTGTCGGCATCAACTACACCACTTTTTATGACGCCGATTTCAATCAGACCGGACGTGATGCAGGCTTAAGCGATCTTAGCGTGAAAGATTCCTGGGGCGTGGCGGGCCAGGTTGGCCTCGACTACCAGATCAACCGTGACTGGATGCTGAACGCCTCCCTGTGGTACATGGACATTGATACAGAAGTGAAATTTAAGGCGGGTGGAGAGCAGCAGAACATCAATACGCGCATTGACCCCTGGGTTTTCTTCTTTGGTGCGGGTTACCGCTTCTAACAGAAAAAAAGCCGCGAATCTTTCGCGGCCTTTTCTTTTCAGCGTTACTTAATTTGCATATTGTTGGTAACAGACTTCACGCCTTTAACAGTGCGCGTCACTTCTACTGCACGGCTGGCCATCTGCGGGGAGCTAACAAAACCGCTTAACTGGACACGACCCTTGAAGGTTTCAACGTTAATCTCACGCGATTTAAGCTCATCGTCATTCAGTAGCTGTGCTTTGACTTTGGTGGTAATCACCGTATCGTCGATATAACCGCCGGTACCTTCTTCCTTTGGGGTTGGCGCACAGGCGCTCAGCGTCAGTGCAACAACAACGGCGACCAGCGCGCCTGCAAGGACTTTAAACAGTTTCATTGCTTCTCTCCCTGTCTCAAACAAGATGCGCCGTTACCATAACGGCGCAAAATAAGTGTGGGCGGGAAAAGCGAAAGCGGCAACGTGATGATGTAAAAAAGAGTGAAAAATCATGCCTTATTAGCAAATAAGGCATGAAAGGATCAACGGGTGGCGGCTTTCAGGCTGCTGACGAAAGCGGTCAGTTTCGCCAGCATCTCTTCCGGTTGGGAGTGGTACTGCTCAATGATTTTCACGATGGCCGAGCCGGAGATAGCGCCGGCCGCGCCGGCCCCAATCGCCTCTTTCACCTGTGCCGGTTCGGAAATACCAAATCCCTGCAACGGGGGAGCGGCGTTGTACTCGCCCAGCTTGTTGATCAGATGCTGTAGCGGCAGGCTGCTGGCGCGGTTTTCAGCACCGGTCACGCCCGCACGCGATAGCAGATAGGTGTAACCACGGCCATGCGAGGCAATCTCGCGCAGCAGGTCGTCGCTGGCGTTTGGCGGGCAGATAAAGATCGGTGCGATACCATGACGCAGCGCGGCCTGGCGGAAAGGCGCAGACTCCTCAACCGGCACATCCGCTACCAGCACCGAGTCAACGCCCACTTCGGCGCAGCGCGCATAGAAAGCATTAACGCCGTTAGTGAACACCAGATTGGCATACATCAGCAGGCCAATCGGCAGCTCCGGATATTTGCTGCGTACGGTGGCGAGGATCTCAAAACAGTGGGCGGTCGTGGTGCCAGACGCAAAGGCACGCAGCGTAGCGTTCTGGATCGTCGGGCCGTCCGCCAGTGGATCGGAGAAGGGAATGCCCAGCTCCAGCGCGTCTGCACCGCCTGCAACCAGCGCATCAATAATTTTCAGCGACAGCTCCGGCGTGGGATCGCCCAGCGTGACGAAAGGAACAAATGCGCCTTCTTTATTCGCCTGTAAACGTTTAAACAGCTGTTGATAACGCTCCATCAGATCTCTCCCTGCGCAGTCAGAATATCGTGAACGGTAAAGATGTCTTTGTCGCCGCGGCCTGACAGGTTGACCACCAGCAGCTGCTCTTTTTCCGGATTCTCGCGGATCATTTTCAACGCATGGGCGAGGGCGTGTGAAGACTCCAGCGCCGGGATAATGCCTTCTGCACGGCACAGCTCTTTAAACGCCGCCAGCGCTTCGTTGTCAGTGATGGAGACATAGTCGGCACGGCCAGTGCTGTTAAGGTGCGCATGCTGTGGTCCAACGGACGGGAAATCGAGTCCGGCAGAGATCGAGTAGGACTCTTCAATCTGGCCCTCTTCGGTCTGCATCATCGGCGCTTTCATGCCGAAGTAGATGCCGACGCGGCCATGCTTCAGCGGCGCACCGTGCTCGCCGGTTTCAATACCGTGGCCCGCAGGTTCAACGCCGATCAAACCGACATTTTCATCATTAATAAAATCGGCAAACATACCGATCGCGTTCGATCCGCCGCCAACGCAGGCGATCACCGCATCCGGCAGGCGTCCTTCTCTTTCCAGGATCTGCGCTTTGGTCTCTTCACCGATCATGCGCTGAAACTCACGCACAATGGTCGGGTACGGATGCGGGCCTGCGGCGGTACCCAGCATATAGTGCGCGGTTTCATAGCTGCCGGACCAGTCGCGCAGCGCCTCGTTACAGGCGTCTTTCAGCGTGGCGGAGCCGCTGTGAACCGGGATCACTTCCGCGCCCATCAGGCGCATACGGAACACGTTTGGCGACTGGCGCTCAACATCTTTCGCGCCCATATAGATGCGGCACTTCATGCCGAGCAGCGCGCAGGCCAGTGCCGATGCCACGCCATGCTGTCCCGCGCCGGTTTCTGCAATGATTTCACTTTTGCCCATGCGTTTTGCCAGCAGCGCCTGGCCTAGCACCTGGTTGGTTTTATGCGCGCCGCCGTGCAGGAGATCTTCACGCTTCAGATAGAGGCGCGTTTTGCTGCCTTTGGTCAGGTTGCTGCACAGCGTCAGCGCAGTAGGGCGGCCGGCATAGTTTTTCAGCAGGTCAGTAAATTCGGCCTGGAAATCGGGATCTTTTTGCGCGTCGACAAAGGCGGCTTCCAGCTGGCGCAGCGCAGGCATCAGGATTTGCGGCACATACATACCGCCAAAGTCACCAAAATAGGGATTCAGTAGTGTCATGATTTCATCTTCCTTTTAAGGCCCGCCGCAGCGGACCTGCTCAATCAGTAGGCGCGCAGCGTGCGGAAAACCGCCGCAATCTTGCTCGCGTCTTTGATGCCTGGCGCACTTTCAACGCCGGAGTTAAAGTCGAGGCCCGCGCAGCCGAGGCGTGCCGCTTCCACGCAGTTATCCGCGCTCAGGCCACCAGCGAGCAGCACGTTGCTTAACTGCTGGTCTTGCAGCAGCGACCAGTCGAAACGCTCGCCGCTGCCGCCGTTGCCGTTGTCAAACACGTAGCGATCGACGTGCGGCCAGTCACGCGCGGGCAGTGAGGTTTTGATGCTCAGCGCCTTCCAGATAGCGACGCCAGCGGGCAGCGCAGCACGCAATTCAGTCACGTAAGCTGGGTCTTCGTCACCGTGCAGCTGTACCGCAGCAAGATTCAGCGTAGCGGCTTTAGTGACAACGTCACTCACTTCACTATTGCGGAACACCCCGACATAGCGCAGCGGCGCGCCGGCCATTACCTGTTGCGCCTGTGGCACGTCAATCTGACGCGGCGAACCCTCGGCAAAAATCAAGCCGCCGTAGATTGCGCCGGCTTCGTGCGCGGCACGCGCATCCTGCGCGCGCGTCAGGCCGCACACCTTATTGTCACCCAGCAGAACGCGGCGTACCGCGCCAGCCAGATCCTGTTCTTCCATCAGCGCAGAGCCAATCAGGAAGCCATTAGCGAAATGGCTCAGTTCGCGCACCTGCGCGTAGTTATGAATGCCGGACTCGCTGATGACCGTCACGCCGTGCGACAGGCGTGGGGCCAGCTGGCGCGTGCGGTCCAGATCGATCGACATATCGCGCAGGTCGCGGTTATTGATGCCGACAACTTTCGCCTCCAGCGCAATGGCGCGCTCCAGCTCCGCCTCGTTGCTTACCTCGGTCAGCACGCCCATCTTCAGGCTGTGCGCTACGGCGGCCAGCTGGCGATACTGTTCATCATCCAGCACTGACAGCATCAGCAGGATGGCATCGGCCTGATAGTAGCGAGCCAGATAGATCTGGTAGGGATCGATAATAAAATCTTTGCACAGCACCGGCTGGGTGAGCGCCGCGCTGACGATGGGCAGAAAATCGAAGCTGCCCTGGAAATATTTCTCATCGGTCAGGACGGAAACGGCAGACGCGTGGTGGCGATAGATACCCGCGATGGTGGCCGGATCGAAGTCTTCGCGGATCAGCCCTTTAGAAGGCGACGCCTTTTTGCACTCAAGAATAAACACGGTGCGTGCGCCCTGCAGCGCATGATAAAAGTTACGGCCAGCGGGCTGTACTGCATCCTGAAAAGTGGCCAGCGGCTGCTGCGCCTTACGCGCCTCAACCCACTGCGCTTTATCCTGAACAATTTTGTCTAAAATCGTACCTTGCATGGTTACCCTCTTGCTGCCAGAGCGACAACGCGCTCGTAGGCTTGTCCGCTACGGATGGCCTGGAGCGCACGCTGCGCGTTTTCACGCAAATCTTCATGACCAAATACTTTCAGCAACATCGCCACATTGACGGCGACCGCTTCCTCATGGGCCTGCTCGCCATTACCCTGGAGTAATCGGGTAAGAATGTCACGGTTTTCTTCCGGCGTGCCGCCGGCCAGCGCCTCTTTGGCATGGAAGCCAAAACCGAAGTCTTCTGGCGTCAGCTGATAGCGGGTAATCTCGCCGTCGCGCAGCTCGGCGATATGGGTTTCACTGTGCAGCGCCACCTCATCCATGCCGCCGCCGTGCACTACCGCGGCGCGCTGGTAGCCCAGCACCTTCAGCGTCTGGGCGATCGGCAGCACCAGCTCCGGGCTGTAGACGCCAATCACCGCCAGCGGTGGTCGTGCCGGGTTGATCAACGGGCCGAGCACGTTGAACAGGGTGCGCGTTTTCAGCTGCTGGCGTACCGGCATCGCATGGCGGAAGCCAGTGTGATACTGCGGCGCGAACAGGAAACAGACATTAAGGTCGTCCAGCGCCGCGCGTGCCTGCTCGGCAGGCATATCCAGATTGATGCCGAACGCTGCCAGCAGATCGGATGAGCCTGACTTGCTCGACACGCTGCGGTTACCGTGCTTAGCCACTTTCAACCCGCAGGTGGCGGCCACAAACGCGCTGGCGGTGGAGATATTAATGCTGTTGCTGCCGTCGCCGCCGGTGCCCACGATATCGGCAAAGGCGTAGCCGGGACGCGGGAAAGGTTTCGCATCTTCCAGCAGCGCGCTGGCTGCGCCTGCGATCTCCTGCGGCGATTCGCCGCGCACCTTCATGGCAATCAGCGCGGCGGCAAGCTGGGTCGGTTCGAGCTGGCCGGTAATAATGGCGCTGAACAGCTGGTGGCTTTCGCCCTGCGTCAGCGTCTGCGCCTGATAAAGTTTTTCCAGAATGGCATGCATGATCATTCTCCCTCTGATGTCGCCAGCGCCCAGGCCAGCGTCTGTTCCAGCAGACGCGCGCCCTGAGTGGTCAGGATAGATTCCGGATGGAACTGGAAGCCGCAGACGCGATCGGCGTCGTGACGCACTGCCATTACCATACCGTTGAAGCTGGCGTTAACCGTCAGCTCTGCTGGCGTATTGCTGCCCACCAGCGAGTGGTAGCGCGCAACCGGCAGCGGATTGCTCAACCCGGCAAACATCGCTTCGCCATCGTGATTCACGGCAGAGGCTTTACCGTGCAGGATCTCTCCCGCCTGGCCAACATGACCGCCGTAGGCTTCGACAATCGCCTGATGACCAAGGCAGATGCCAATAATGGGCAGCCGTCCGCGCAGGGTTTGCAGCAGCTCCGGCATACAGCCTGCATCTTTTGGCGCGCCCGGACCCGGAGAAAGCATCAGCACCGGGTTTTCCATACGCTGCAGACGTTCGATCAGCAGCGAGGCAGGCACGTTATTACGGTAAATCACCACGTTGTGGCCGAAAGAGCGCAGCTGATCAACGAGGTTATAGGTAAAGGAGTCGATGTTATCGAGCAGCAGGATATCGGCCATCAGAAAATCTCCTTGCAGTGATGGGCGGTGGCGATAGCGCGCAGCACCGCGCGCGCTTTATTGCGGCTTTCGTCTGCTTCGGCCTGCGGGTTAGAGTCAAGCACGACGCCTGCGCCAGCCTGAACGGTGGCCACACCCTCTTCGACCCAGGCCGAGCGGATGACGATGCAGGTGTCGAGATCGCCATTTGCTGTGAAATATCCCACCGCGCCGCCGTAGCTGCCGCGGCGTGTGCCTTCGGCTGCGGCAATCAGCTGCATGGCGCGTACTTTTGGCGCGCCGCTCAGGGTGCCCATATTCATGCAGGCACGGTAGGCGTGCAGCACGTCGAGGTCTTCGCGCAGCGTACCGACCACACGTGATACCAGGTGCATCACGAAGGAGTAACGATCGACCTTGGTCAGATCGGCAACGTAGCGGCTGCCCGGCACGCAGATGCGCGCCAGGTCGTTGCGCGCCAGATCGACCAGCATCAGGTGTTCGGCCAGCTCTTTATGATCGGTGCGCATCTCCAGTTCGATACGGCTGTCGAGATCGCGGTCCAGTGAGCCATCAGCGTGACGGCCGCGCGGACGCGTACCGGCAATCGGATAGATCTCGATCTGGCGCGAGGTCGCGTCATATTTCAGCGAGCTTTCCGGCGAGGCGCCGAACAGCGCGAAATCCCGATCCTGCATAAAGAACATATAAGGGCTAGGGTTGCTGTTTTTCAGCGTCTCATAGGCGGCAAGCGGCGACGGGCAAGGCAGCGAGAAGCGGCGCGACGGCACCACCTGGAAAATCTCGCCGATGCGAATCGCTTCCTGCATCTGGCGCACGGTATCGCAATAGGCTTCGTCGCTCTGGCTGACGCTCAGCGTCATCTTGTCCACGGCCTGTACCGGTAGCGCAGGTGCAGGCTGGAGCATCTGGCCGTGCAGCTGTTCGATACGGCTTTGCAGGCGCTGAAACTCGCTGGTAGACGGGCAGAACAGGCTGGCCTGCAAAGTGGCGCTGCGCGTCTGGTGATCCAGTACCAGCAGCGTTTCAGCCAGATAAAAGCAGTAATCGGGGCAGCGCTGCTGATTTTCCAGCGCAGGCAGATCTTCGAATCCTGCTACCAGGTCGTAGGCGAACAGGCCGCCCATCAGCACGGCTTCGCGCTCGTCAGCAGGCGAGTTAACCAGCTGCGGGATCAGGCGCAGCGCGTCGAATACCGACAGCGCCTGGAGACGGGAATCTTCATCCTGCACCGCATCAACCGAGGGAAAATGCAGCTCGCGGCCGTCGGGACGCGCCTCGATTCTCACGCTGGCAGGCAGTGCCGCATCCAGCAGCGGCAGCAGTGCGCGGCCATTCTCCGACAGCGCCTGAAGGGTGACGCAGGCGCCCAGTGCGCTGACGCGCAGCGCGCTGTCGACAATCAGCAGGCTTTTCAGGTTCTGTTTGCTGTCGATGTCTGCTGATTCCAGCAGCAGGGTAGCCGGACGTGCGCCGCATAACTGATGAAACACTGCGGCCGGATCTTCGCGATAAGGCGCGGTGCCGGTAATCAACTTCACTGTAGGTTTCGCATTTGGCATGGTGGATTCTCTAAAATTCGCCTAAAAAAAAGCCCGCTTCTTAGCGGGCTCGGGTCTCTGCACAGCGTTACGCAAGAGGTGCTCGACGTTGCCCGTTTCGGGAAACATCGCGCCACCAGCCTGCAGAAAGCATAAAAATCTTCGCCATGAGGAGTTACCCGTTTAGTTGTGAACTTGTGTACTAGTTAACGGGTTCAGGGCGGAAAAGTCAATACGCTTTTTCACCAGCAGGTAAAATCGTTATTATGCTGGCCGCTTCAACATGCAGCAGGAGTGACATTTGAACGAGATTGCCCGGTTTCCTCTTTATGATTTACACAGCCATACGCGCGCATCGGATGGATTACTGACGCCTGAAGCGCTGGTAGAGCGCGCCGTGACTATGCGCGTCGGTGTGCTGGCTATTACCGATCACGATAGCGTCGCGGGCGTAGAAGCGGCGCAGCGCGCTGTCGCTGAGCAGGCATTGCCTTTAAAGGTGCTGGCAGGCGTAGAAGCCTCAACGCTGTGGGAAAACCATGAAATCCATATTGTCGGGCTGAATATTGATATTCACCATCCGGCGATAACGGCCTTTCTGGCGGAACAGTATCGCTGTCGTCAGGAGCGGGCAGAGCTGATTGCGGAGCGGCTCGACAAGGCGCACATTCCTGGCGCACTGGCGGGCGCCTCCCGGCTGGCGGACGGTGGCGTCATTACGCGCGGCCATTTTGCCCGCTTTTTGATTGAGCAGGGCAAAGCCGACACGGTGGCGCAGGTTTTCAAAGGCTACCTGGCACGCGGCAAAACCGGCTATGTTCCACCGCAATGGTGTACAATTAAACAAGCTATTGATGCGATTCACCATTCTGGTGGCTGTGCGGTGCTGGCGCATCCTGGCCGCTATGGTTTGTCGGCAAAATGGCTGAAGCGGCTCATCGCCCATTTTCGCGAGGCGGGTGGCGATGCGATGGAGGTCGCGCAGTGCCAGCAGGCACCTAATGAACGCACACAGCTGGCACAGTACGCCCGCGACTACCATCTGGCTGCATCACAAGGTTCCGATTTTCATCAACCCTGTCCGTGGATCGAACTGGGCCGCAAACTCTGGCTTCCGGCTGGCGTTGAACCCGTGTGGGAACGTTTCCCGGCACTGGCCCCTACAGACTCTGAAGCGGAAAGGTGATACGAGGTTTTTATGAGTCAACTGTTTCACATTCATCCAGACAATCCGCAGCCCCGCCTGATCTCCCAGGCGGTTGACTATCTCAATAAAGGTGGCGTGATTGTCTATCCGACCGATTCTGGCTATGCGCTGGGCTGTCGACTGGAAGAGAAAAACGCGCTGGATCGCATCTGCCGTATCAGACAACTGGACGGCAACCATAACTTCACGCTGATGTGCCGCGACCTGTCGGAGATCTCAAACTACTCTCAGGTCGACAACAGTGCGTTTCGCCTGTTAAAGAACAACACGCCGGGCAGCTACACTTTTATCCTGAAAGCGACGAAAGAAGTGCCGCGCCGTCTGATGAACGACAAACGAAAAACTATCGGGCTGCGCGTGCCGTCTAATCCGATTGCGCTGGCGCTGCTGGAGGCGCTGAACGAGCCAATGATGTCAACTTCGCTGATCTTGCCAGGCAACGATTTTACTGAATCGGACCCTGAAGATATCCAGCACAGCATCGGCAAGCTGGTCGATTTGATTATTGACGGAGGCACGCTGGGACAGCAGCCGACAACGGTTGTCGATCTCACCAGCGATGCGCCCGTCATTGCGCGCGAAGGGTCAGGCGATACCCGGCCTTTCCTTTAACTGAGAGGTCAGGCACCGCTTTGCGCTGCCTGACCGATATTCTGTTTCAGCCAGTACTGGAAATCAGAATAGGGGATATAGAGCGAAACATCTTTTAACACGATTTTGCCACTGCGGTTGCTTTTAATTTCGTCGCTGAAACCGACAATAACGCCGCCCAGCGTATTATCCGCATTATAAACCGCACCGCCTGACATGCCTTTAACCACACCCGCATTGGATGCCATCGCCATGCAAGGCTTTTTATTCCAGCTATTGCGAATAGCGGTACGCGCTAAATTACTGCCGGAAGACTCAACCGGCATGGCGGAAATAAAGCTATAGCCATACATTTTAACCGGATCGCCAATTGCACTGCTGCGGAATTTGGCCAGCGTCGTGGCGTCATTCTTATGGTAAATAATCGCCAGATCGCAATAAGGGTGATAGGCCTTTACACGCTGGACGGCAAATTTCGCAACGTGCGCTGCCGTCAGGCTATATTCAGGCGTAATAGGAATGCTGCTGCCCAGCGTGCCCAGGCCGAGTACCGTCGGAATGCCGGTGAAACTCATGTCCACGTGCTGCATTGCCGTACGGCTGTATTCGGTATGGCCCACAGAGCAACCGCTCAGCGCCAGCGCAGCAAGCGCCGGCCACAAGAACAGTTTTCTCATGGTGTTATTCTTCATGCTGGCATGTCGGAAAATCCCTGGTGAAGACTTTTGACATGCAATTTCAGGCTCATCATTAAGCCGTATTAACGCTGCTATTCCGGTAGCGCCGGTTTATTTTTTAAAGAAACTGCAAAAATTGAGTTAAGTTCTGGTTAATAACTTTCGAGATAAAAGAAATTAAGATTAATAATGCGAAAGTTATTTTTTGCGTTTCTGACTCTGATTGTACGCATAAATAATCTGACGACAATTGATTAAGATTAATCTTAAACGGAAAAGTGGGTTAATAGGGTGGTAATTCAATCTGTAGTTTAAAAATAGAGCGTGGAAAGCATTTGCCTTATTAATGGCTCGTTGCAAGACAAATAATCAGCATAATATGCTGCCTGGTGTTCATTTGCAGGATGAAAAAATGCATTACCAGGGGCCTTTAAGATTAATGTTTCCTTAATAATCCTGTTTACCTGATGAATCTTCTGCCCCTGACATATATAAGCCATATCAATCAGAAACTATGGCGAGAAAAAGCGTTTTTGTCTCAGGGAGTTGGGAAAATATCAGCAATTATTGCGTTACGTAGCGGATTAATCATTGCCGCCCGGCGCGGCGGCAATCAGGATCATCTGGGGCGGCGAAAATTTAGCGTCCTTGCCAGCTGTGGTATTCCTTATTACGCCGTCCCGGCGCGGTCTCCGGCAAACGTGCCAGACCCACCAGTGAAATAACGCCCAGCACGCCAACATAAATTGCCAGGCCATACCAGTGCCCGTCGGTCACCTGCAAAATTTTAACCGCCACCAGCCCTAAAATGCCGCTACCAATTAAGGAGCCAATTTGCCAAATCACGGCGATGCCGCTGCAGCGTATATGGGTAGGGAACAACTCTGGGAACCAGGAAGCCTGCGGCGCATAACACATGCTGTGGCCTAGCGTCAGCGCCACGATCATCGCACTCTGCGTGAGCCAATAGCTGTTCTGTTGCAGCGCAAGGAAAAAAGGCACAATCGACAGTACGATAAGCAGCGCACCCATCAGATAGACGGGCTTACGGCCAATACGATCGGAAAGCGCACCCATTAACGGAATGGCGAAAATTTCCAGGATCACGGCAACGATCATACTCTCCATCAAAATGTTGCTATCAAGCTGATTCGCCTTACCCCAGGCCAGAATGATTACCGTGAACAGAGCAAAAGCGCAGGCTTCAATGAGCTTTGCGGCCACGCCGTTAATGACCAGTTTCGGATGCGCCTGGATCACTTCTTTTAACGGCCGCGACTCCGCTGCTTTAGTCGCGCGAATCTCAGCGAATACCGGCGACTCATCAATACGCAGACGGATAAACAACCCAACAATCACCAGCAGTGCGCTCAACAAAAAAGGCACGCGCCAGCCCCAGCTCATCATCTGATCGGCTGTCAGGAGCGCATTCAGGATAGCGAATAGCGCCAGCGGCAACAGAAAGCCGGTCGGCGCGCCAATCTGCACCCAGCTGGCGTAAAAACCACGCCGTGCGGGCTGGGCATATTCTGCGGTCATCAGCACTGCACCCGCCTGTTCGCCGCCAACGCCAAACCCCTGTAGCAAACGAATGACTATTAAAGAGACCGGTGCCCAGATGCCAATCGTGGCGTAAGTCGGCAACAGGCCGATGCAGAAAGTACCCAGACCAACAATCAGAATTGTCGCGACCAGTGCTTTTTTACGCCCGACCTTATCACCGATATGGCCAAAAATAATGCCGCCGACCGGACGCGCCAGAAAGCCAACAGCATAAGTGGCGAAAGCGGCCAGCGTACTGACCAGCGGATTATCGCTGGGAAAAAAGAGGTGGCCAAAAAACAGCACGGCCGCTGTGCCATAGGCGAAGAAGTCATAATATTCTGCGGCGGTGCCGATAGCGGATGCGCTGGCTACCCGGCGAATAACCCGGTTGTTGTCGGTGGAGGCTGCGGTTGCACCTGTCGAGGAGCTAGTAATGGAAGGCATTATAAGGATCTCGCTTCATCAGAGGATGCGCTACCATACAAGTCTGCACCCAGATATGTTGCGAAGATGATCACACTTGCTGGATAAGTAGCCAATCCTGTAAACAAAGTGCACAGATGTTATTCTTTCATGATGTACCGCACCTGCGCTTATTAAGCATGTTCCGATAAAGCAGGTTACAATTCAGTGAATTAAGGGTATAATGAGCGGAACATAATAACTTAAGTTATTGATTTTAAAGAATTTTAATCTAAATGACGCCTGGGAAGGCGACAGCGAGGCCGCTATGAGCGAAAAGTTACAGAAAGTCCTGGCACGCGCAGGCCACGGTTCACGCCGTGAGATCGAAGCAAAAATCGCCGCCGGTCGCGTCAGCGTCGACGGCAAACTCGCCACGCTGGGCGACCGCATCGAAAATGACAAATCCCTGAAAATCCGCATCGACGGTCACCTGGTTTCCATCGCTGAATCCGCGACGGAAGTGTGCCGCGTGCTTGCCTATTACAAACCTGAAGGCGAGCTCTGCACCCGCAGCGATCCAGAAGGCCGTCCGACGGTGTTTGATCGTCTGCCACGTATGCGCGGATCGCGCTGGATTGCCGTCGGGCGTCTTGACGTCAATACCTGCGGTCTGCTGCTGTTTACCACCGATGGCGAACTGGCAAACCGCTTGATGCATCCCAGCCGTGAAGTAGAGCGCGAATATGCTGTACGCGTTTTTGGCCAGGTGGATGACGATAAAATCCGTCAGCTGAGCAAAGGTGTGCAGCTGGAAGATGGCCCGGCAGCATTTAAAACGCTGCGTTTCGCCGGTGGTGAAGGGGTCAATCAGTGGTACAACGTGACGCTGACCGAAGGGCGTAACCGCGAAGTGCGTCGTCTGTGGGAAGCCGTTGGCGTGCAGGTGAGCCGCCTGATGCGCGTACGCTATGGCGACATTAACCTGCCGAAAGGTTTGCCGCGCGGTGGCTGGATGGAAATGGATCTGGCGGCGGTTAACTATCTGCGTTCGCTGGTTGGCATGGATGACGAAACGGTCACCAAACTGGCGGTAGAAAAAGATCGCCGCCGCACTAAAGCGAATCAGATTCGCCGTGCGGTTAAGCGCCATACCCAGGTCAGCGGCAACGGCCGACGCAACAGCAGCGGCGGCGGCGGCAAACGCAGCTAATAAAAAAACGCAGCTCTCGGGCTGCGTTTTTTTTTGCTTACCAGTCTATGCCTTGCTGTGCCTGAATCCCGGCGTCGAAAGCATGCTTTACCGGCCGCATTTCGGTCACGGTATCCGCCATCTCTATTAGCGCGCGGTGGCAACCGCGCCCGGTCAAAATAACGCTCTGATGTGCAGGGCGCTCACGCAATGCCCGCTCCAGATCTTCAAGCGGCAGATAATCCATGCTCACCATATAGGTGATTTCATCCAGCAGCACCAAATCCAGGCTGGTATCCGCTAGCATGCGCCTGGCGTGTTCCCATACCGTCAGACAAGCGGCCGTATCGGTCGTGCGGTTTTGCGTCTCCCAGGTAAAACCGGTCGCCATCACCTGAAATTCTACGCCATGCTGCGACAGCAGGTTGCGCTCGCCGTTGGGCCATTCCCCTTTGATAAACTGGATCACCGCTGCCTTTTTGTTGTGCCCGACCGCGCGCAGCGCTGTGCCAAAGGCGGCGGTGGTTTTACCTTTGCCGTTGCCGGTAAAGACCATCAGGATGCCGCGCGTCTCAGTCGCGGCGGCAATGCGCGCATCGACCTGTTCTTTCAGCCGCTGCTGCCGCTGCTGGTGGCGATCGTCACTCATTACTCTGCCGCTCCCGGCTTGCGGCCAGGCTGTGCATCGAAGCTGATGCCGGTTTTACGGCGGCTGTCATCGCCCATAACATAAAGGTAGAGCGGCATCAGATCGGCTGGCGTTTTGAGCTTGTTGGCATCTTCCTGCGGAAACGCGGAAGCGCGCATTTTGGTACGTGTGCCGCCTGGGTTAATGCAGTTAACGCGCAGCGACTGGTTTTTAAACTCATCTGCCAGCACCTGCATCATGCCTTCGGTTGCAAATTTCGATACCGCATAAGCGCCCCAGCCCGCGCGGCCAGTGCGTCCAACGCTGGAAGTGGTAAACACCAGCGAACCGGCACTGGATTTCAGCAGCAGCGGCAGCAACGCCTGGGTCAGGAAAAAAGTGGCGTCGAGGTTAATCTTCATTACCTGCTGCCAGACCTGCGGATCCAGCTCAGCCAGCGGCACGATTTCGCCCAGCATCCCGGCGTTATGCAGTACGCCATCAAGGCGCGGGAACTGCTGCGATAGCTGCTCAGCCAGCTGCTGGCATGACGCAGGCGTTGCCTGTGCCAGATCGAACACCAGGCTATGCGCCGGGCGCAGGCCCAGCTGGGCAATGGCCTGCTGGGTTTGCTCCAGCCGCGGCAAATTGCGGCCGAGCAGAATGACTTCCGCACCGTAGCGCGCATAGGTAATGGCGGCTTCGCGGCCAATGCCGTCTGAAGCGCCGGTAACGAGAATAATGCGGTTTTGCAGCAGGTCGCTTTTCGGTTGATAGTGCACGACGATATCCTTGAGCGCGTAAACGGGTTTTTGGCTTTATGCCTCAATTCGCCGGAGGGTGCAATCATCCACAGGCGCTTTCTGTGCCGGCCGCTGGCATTTCAGGCGACGCGCGGCACTAAACCCGGTAAACTCTCTGATTAGTGCTAATTCTCTGTTTAATAAGGCGGCAGAATGGATTTACTCTCCAGTTATGGATTATTTCTGGCCAAAGCGGTCACGGTGGTGGTCGCCGTAGCTGCGATAGTGGCCATTATCGTCAATGCGGCGCTGCGCAAGCGCAGCCAGGCGGGCGGACAGCTGCGTCTGACGCACCTGGGCGATGACTACCAGCAAATGAAGGAAGATTTGCAGCTGGCCAAAATGAAGCCGCAGGTGCAAAAAGTGTGGCAGAAGCAGCATAAAAAAGAGGAAAAGCAGAAGGCGAAAGCAGAGAAGCGCGCCGCGAAGCAGGGCGTAAAAGAGAGCCCGAAACCAACGCTTTACGTTATCGACTTTAAAGGCAGCATGGATGCCAGCGAAGTGACGGCGCTGCGCGAAGAGATCTCCGCCGTGCTGGCGGTGGCGGAGAAAGGCGATGAAGTGCTGTTACGGCTGGAAAGTCCAGGCGGTGTGGTGCACGGCTATGGCCTGGCGGCATCACAGCTCCAGCGTCTGCGCGATCGCGGCCTGCGCGTGACGGCGGCGGTTGACAAAGTGGCCGCCAGCGGAGGTTATATGATGGCCTGCGTCGCGGATCGCATTGTTGCCGCGCCTTTTGCCATTCTCGGCTCAATCGGCGTAGTGGCTCAAATCCCTAACTTCAATCGCCTGCTTAAACGCAACGATATCGATGTAGAACTGCACACCGCTGGCCAGTATAAACGTACCCTGACGCTGTTCGGTGAAAACACCGATGAAGGGCGCGAGAAGTTTCAGGAAGATCTCAACGAAACCCACCTGCTGTTCAAAGACTTTGTGCATCAGATGCGCCCATCGCTGGATATCGACAAAGTCGCAACGGGCGAACACTGGTATGGCCGTCAGGCGCTGGATTTAAACCTCATTGATGACATCAGCACCAGTGATGAGCTGATCATCAGCCAGATGGCGCTGTTTAATGTGCTGGGCGTGCATTACGCTCGTCGGCGCAAGATGATTGACCGCGTTACTCACAGCGCCGGTTCCGTGGCGGAACGCCTGCTGATGAAATGGTGGCAGCGCGGTGAGAAGCCGCTGCTGTAGGGAGCGCGCCGGGCACTTCTGGCCATCTTTCGTTCGCGGATATCCGTTCTGACTGACCCGGCATCTGCCGGGTTTTTTACGCCAGGTGATAGCGTGATGAGAGCGTAAGCGCCAGGTACTTAAATACGTTAAATACCGCTGTGGTTTTCGCCGTTGGCAAGCCTTCCTCGTCGAGAAAAAAGGGCCCACGAAACACCAGCACGTCGCCTTGTTGAATCACTTCACTGGCTTCCATTCCCGCAAAATAATCATCATGCTCTTTGACCAGCATATTGGCTTTTTCCAGTAACGCCTGGTGTGAAATGGCCTGAGTTGTTTTCTGCATTGAATATCTCCTTTTTGACATGCACCAAATCCTTTCTATATTACTTGCCAAAACCGCTGCGCGGCAAATCAGCAAAATGCGGCAAAAGCTGGCGCAAAATTAAACAGAGTGCTAATTAAGTTGCGTAACGCATTTTATCAGGTAGAGTGTGGGCGATTCAGATTTCAGGGAGATCACACCGGGAAGTGTGATTGCGTCAGATGAAAAACTCGCTCTTATTCATAACGTTGCATAAGCATATGCAATCTGACCTGAGATTGACCCCGCAGCCTTGAAAAGCAGAAAAGGCGTAGCAATATTGAACCCAATGGGTTTCAGGGCATCAAATCCTCTCCCGTTTATCAGGACGTTTTCATTAGGTAAAGGTACATATGGGTAAAGCACTCGTAATCGTTGAGTCCCCGGCAAAGGCCAAAACAATCAATAAATACCTCGGTAGTGACTACGTGGTGAAATCCAGCGTCGGTCATATCCGTGATTTGCCGACCAGTGGTTCAACCGCAAAAAAGAGTGCTGACGGGGCAGGCGACAAAAAGACCAAAAAGGTTAAAAAAGACGAAAAAGCCGCGCTGGTTAGCCGAATGGGCGTTGACCCTTACCATGGCTGGAAAGCTGATTATCAAATCCTGCCCGGCAAGGAGAAAGTGGTCTCCGAGCTGAAAGCGCTGGCAGCCAATGCTGACCATATTTATCTCGCAACCGACCTTGACCGCGAAGGGGAAGCCATCGCCTGGCACCTGCGGGAAGTGATCGGCGGCGACGACAAGCGCTTTAGCCGCGTAGTGTTTAACGAAATCACTAAAAATGCGATTCGTCAGGCGTTCGACACGCCGGGCGAACTTAATATCGACCGCGTTAATGCGCAGCAGGCGCGTCGCTTTATGGACCGCGTGGTAGGCTACATGGTGTCGCCGCTGCTGTGGAAGAAGATCGCGCGTGGTTTATCCGCCGGTCGCGTCCAGTCCGTTGCGGTGCGTCTGGTGGTTGAGCGCGAACGCGAAATCAAAGCCTTTGTGCCGGAAGAGTACTGGGAGCTGAACGCCGATTTGAATACGGCGAAAGGCGATCTCCTTGCTATGTCGGTAACGCACCAGAATGACAGCCCGTTCCGTCCGGTTAACGGCGAACAGACGCAGGCCGCTGTCGCGCTGCTGGAAAAGGCGAGCTACGAAGTGGTCGATCGTGAAGATAAACCGACCAGCAGCAAGCCCGGCGCCCCTTTTATTACCTCGACGCTACAGCAGGCGGCCAGTACGCGACTCGGCTTTGGCGTGAAGAAAACCATGATGATGGCCCAGCGCCTGTATGAAGCAGGCCACATTACCTATATGCGTACCGACTCGACTAACCTGAGTCAGGATGCGCTGACCATGGCGCGCGGCTATATTGAAGAAAGTTTCGGCAAAAAATATCTGCCGGAAACAGCCAACTCCTACGCCAGCAAAGAGAACTCCCAGGAAGCGCACGAAGCTATTCGTCCTTCTGACGTCAATGTCGTCGCGGAGAAGCTCAAGGATATGGAAGCGGACGCGCAGAAGCTCTATCAGCTGATCTGGCGTCAGTTTGTTGCCTGTCAGATGGTGCCAGCGCAGTATGACTCCACGACGCTTACCGTTGCCGCCGCAGGATTCAAGCTGAAAGCGAAAGGCCGTACGCTGCGCTTCGACGGCTGGACACGCGTGATGCCTGCGCTGCGTAAAAATGACGAAGACCGCACGCTGCCGCCGGTAGAGAAAGGCGAGACGCTGGATCTTCAGCAGCTGACCCCCAGCCAGCACTTTACTAAACCGCCTGCACGTTTCAGCGAAGCCTCGCTGGTGCGCGAACTGGAAAAGCGCGGCATTGGTCGTCCATCTACCTACGCTGCCATTATCTCGACCATCCAGGATCGCGGTTACGTGCGGGTGGAAAATCGCCGCTTCTACGCGGAGAAAATGGGTGAAATCGTTACCGATCGCCTGGAAGAAAACTTCCGCGATCTGATGAACTATGACTTCACCGCGACGATGGAAAACAGCCTCGATCAGGTCGCCAATAACCAGGCTGAGTGGAAAGGCGTGCTGGACAACTTTTTCAGCGACTTTACTCAGCAGCTGGACAAGGCAGAGAAAGATCCTGAAGAGGGCGGCATGCAGCCGAACCAGATGGTGCTCACCACTATCGACTGCCCGACCTGCGGACGCAAAATGGGCATCCGTACCGCCAGCACCGGTGTGTTCCTCGGCTGTTCAGGCTACGCGCTGCCGCCGAAAGAGCGCTGCAAGCAGACCATTAACCTGATCCCTGAAAACGAAGTGCTGAACGTGCTGGAAGGCGATGATGCCGAGACCAACGCGTTGCGCGCGCGTCGCCGCTGCCAGAAGTGCGGTACGGCGATGGACAGCTACCTGATCGATCCGCAGCGTAAGCTGCACGTCTGCGGTAATAACCCGGAGTGCGACGGCTACGAGATTGAGCAGGGCGAGTTCCGTATCAAAGGCTACGACGGCCCGATCGTTGAGTGCGAGAAGTGTGGCTCCGAAATGCACCTGAAAATGGGGCGTTTCGGCAAGTACATGGCGTGCACCAACGACGACTGTAAGAATACGCGCAAAATTCTGCGTAATGGCGAAGTGGCGCCGCCGAAGGAAGATCCGGTGCCGCTGCCTGAGCTGCCGTGCGAGAAATCAGACGCCTATTTCGTGCTGCGTGACGGTGCGGCGGGTGTGTTCCTCGCCGCGAATACCTTCCCTAAATCGCGTGAAACCCGCGCCCCGTTAGTGGAAGAGTTACAGCGCTTTAAAGATCGTCTGCCGGAAAAACTGCGTTATCTGGCCGATGCTCCGGCAACCGATCCAGATGGCAATAAAACCATGGTTCGTTTTAGCCGCAAGACGAAGCAGCAATATGTGGCCTCTGAGAAAGAGGGCAAAGCGACTGGCTGGTCAGCATTCTTTATTGACGGCAAGTGGCAGGAAGCGAAAAAGTAATTTCCTCTCCTTTATATAAGGCCAGCACTGCTGGCCTTTTTCTTAGCCTTATATCAAAACGTTCTACATTCCTTCTTACGATGATATAGTGGTTATAGCATTTCCGACATGTTCCGATGCTTTGCAATATTTCTCACCGATCCGGCAAAAAAACGTCAATCGGGGATGCCGCTCTGTAGCTTACTGGGATGGAACAGATATGAAATTGCAGCAATTGCGCTATATCGTCGAAGTGGTTAATCACAACCTTAATGTCTCTTCGACAGCAGAAGGACTTTATACTTCTCAGCCAGGCATCAGTAAGCAGGTGCGCATGCTGGAGGATGAACTGGGCGTGCAAATTTTTGCGCGCAGCGGCAAACATTTAACGCAGGTGACGCCCGCAGGCGAAGAGATTATCCGTATCGCTCGCGAGGTGTTGTCTAAAGTCGACGCGATCAAGTCAGTCGCAGGCGAACACACCTGGCCGGACAAAGGCTCGCTCTACGTGGCGACAACGCACACGCAGGCGCGCTACGCTTTGCCTGGCGTAATCAAAGGTTTTATCGAGCGCTACCCGCGCGTCTCACTGCATATGCATCAGGGCTCGCCAACGCAAATTGCCGAGGCGGTCTCTAAAGGCAACGCGGATTTTGCTATTGCAACTGAAGCGCTGCATCTCTATGACGACCTGATCATGCTGCCTTGCTATCACTGGAACCGGGCGATTGTCGTCACGCCCGATCACCCACTGGCAGGCAAAGGACAGGTTTCTATCCAGGAGCTGGCTGAATATCCGCTGGTAACCTATACCTTTGGCTTTACCGGACGTTCCGAGCTGGATACGGCGTTCAATCGTGCGGGCCTGACACCGCGCATTGTTTTCACGGCAACCGACGCTGACGTAATCAAAACTTATGTCAGGTTAGGGCTGGGGGTAGGGGTGATCGCCAGCATGGCGGTTGATCCGGTGGCCGATCCTGACCTGGTACGCATTGAAGCTGCAGAAATCTTCACCAACAGCACCACGAAAATCGGCTTCAGGCGCAGCACCTTCCTGCGCAGCTATATGTATGATTTCATTCAGCGATTTGCTCCTCATCTCACCCGCGATGTGGTTGATGCGGCAGTGGCACTGCGTTCGAATGAGGATATTGAAGCGATGTTCAAAGATATAAAGCTGCCTTTTAAGTAGGTGGTAAACTTGTAAGCGTTGTTAAAGGCTGCTTCGGCGGCCTTTTTTGTTGCTAGCGGTTAGCGCCACCCCAATGTTGAAAATGTTTATTATTTTTTTGTAAATGAAACACCGATCACATGTTTTTCTGTTTAGGTTTCTTAAATGAGAAACAGTACACAAATTTAACTCTGCCGCTTTGCGCCCTGCCAGGATTATTCCCATACTCCAGTTAAGACATGAGGTTAAGCCTCTCTTAATAAGGCTTTATTGAGTTAACTCAAATTTTGAATGGTACTAATATTAATTTAACTCAAATTTGCAATGTAATAATTTAATTAAGGAAATGTGTAGCGGTTCATTATTACTTAAGTAATTTAACCGGTTTGATAAATAGCGTTAATCGTTGTGCTCAATAAAAATAACTGGATTTTCGGCCTTAATGCGTTTAGGATTCCTCCTAAATCTTAATCGATGTTAACAATCGTTTTATTGAGAGTGATTATCAAAAACTATGGCTACGAGACTGACTGTACAACCCGACTTCCGGGCAAAAAGCACCAAGGTTGCGCGCTCTGGTAACATCCGTCGCAAGGCCTGGTTAACCGTAATAGCTGCTTCTGCGCTGTTCTGGGTGGTAGTAGCATTGATGATCTGGCGTATATGGGGTTAAACCATGTGGGCAAACACACTCAGCCGTAAACAATTGTTATCCGCGCCTCAGATAAAAGCTCCGGCCTGTAAAGGTAAAGAGAGCAGCGTGACGGAACAGAAAGTGTCAATCCCCGACAGCTGGGAACTGAGTGACAATCAGCGTCGCTTCATCGAGTCTTTCATGGACCCGAAAGCAAAATAAGGTGTCGCCGTTTTCTGGCTGAACCAGTAATACTCTTCTTTCCGGGTTTCCGGCGGGCAAATTAAAAGCCCACTCTCCACACTCAGCATTATAAAAAGGGTGTCATCGCAATAATGATGACAGCAGGACTTTTTACGCCCGTTTCGGGAGGAGTGACCTATGAATATGATCAAGATGTCCTGGCTTAGCGCGTATGCATTCTCATTTGCATTCTGGGCTGCTGCCGTGTGGATCGCCGTATAACCTGATACCGTTATTTCCCTTATTCTTTTCGCTGACGCCCTGCATAACCTGCGGGGCGTTTTCGTCTGCCTGCCGCAATAGTGTAGCAATTCGTGTTGTAATCAAAACGTTAAAGAAAATGTAGTCTATCTTTAACATAAACCTTGTTCTCTCTGAGGTTAACGCGATCACGATAAGAAAAGGAGGAGCTATGTCGGAAACCCTACGCGAACAGAGTCAGGACCGGCTGCAGGTCGACGATCGGCAGTATCATATTTTCAGTCTTCCCCGCGCTGCCCAACACCTCGGCAATATCGATCGTCTCCCTAAATCGCTCAAAGTGCTGCTTGAGAATCTCCTGCGCTGGCAGGACGGCGATTCCGTTACGGAAGAGGATATTCACGCGCTGGTGGCCTGGCAGAAGGACGCGCACGCCGATCGGGAAATCGCCTATCGGCCTGCACGTGTATTAATGCAGGATTTTACCGGCGTGCCGGCTGTTGTGGATCTGGCGGCAATGCGCGAGGCCGTCAAACGGCTGGGCGGCGATGTGGCGAAAGTGAATCCGCTGTCGCCCGTTGATCTGGTTATTGATCACTCGGTGACTGTCGATCGTTTCGGCGATGACAGCGCTTTTGAAGAAAACGTACAGCTGGAGATGGAGCGTAACCATGAACGCTACGTCTTTTTGCGCTGGGGCCAGAAAGCCTTCAACAAATTCCGCGTGGTGCCACCGGGAACCGGCATTTGCCATCAGGTTAACCTGGAGTATTTAGGTAAGTCGGTCTGGCATGAACAGATTGATGGCAAGCAGTTCGCCTGGCCAGATACGCTGGTCGGGACAGACTCCCATACCACAATGATTAACGCACTGGGCGTGCTGGGCTGGGGCGTCGGCGGTATCGAAGCCGAAGCCGCCATGCTGGGGCAGCCGGTCTCCATGCTGATCCCGGATGTAGTGGGGTTCAAGCTGACTGGCAAGCTACGGCCGGGCATTACCGCAACCGACCTGGTGCTGACCGTGACGCAGATGCTGCGTAAGCACGGGGTCGTCGGCAAGTTTGTCGAGTTCTATGGTGACGGGCTGGCCGATCTGCCGCTCGCGGATCGCGCGACGATCGCTAACATGGCGCCTGAATATGGCGCAACCTGTGGCTTTTTCCCGATTGACGACGTCACGCTGGGCTACCTCACGCTAACAGGTCGCGATGCCGAGCAGGTTGCGCTTGTCGAAGCCTATGCGAAAACTCAGGGCCTGTGGCGTAATCCCGGTGATGAGCCGATCTTTACCAGCTCGCTGGCGCTGGACATGCACGAAGTGGAGTCCAGCATTGCCGGGCCCAAGCGTCCACAGGATCGCGTGTCGCTTGGCGATGTACCCGCGGCGTTTAACGCCAGCAATGAGCTGGATGTAAATCATAGCCAGCAGGCGCACAAAACAGTCACCTATACTGACAGCGAAACGGGCCTGAGCCATGAGCTGGAAGATGGTGCTGTGGTGATCAGTGCGATCACCTCCTGTACCAATACCTCGAACCCAAGCGTGCTGATGGCGGCTGGATTGCTGGCGAAAAAAGCGGTTGAGCGCGGGCTAAAACGCCAGCCGTGGGTGAAAGCCTCGCTGGCACCAGGGTCTAAAGTGGTATCCGATTATCTGGCGGTCGCGCAGCTCACGCCTTACCTCGACAAGCTCGGGTTTAACCTGGTGGGATATGGTTGCACCACCTGTATCGGCAACTCCGGGCCACTGCCCGATGAGATCGAAGCCGCCATCAAAGCAGGCGATATTACCGTGGGTGCTGTGCTGTCCGGCAACCGTAACTTTGAAGGCCGTATCCATCCGCTGGTGAAAACTAACTGGCTGGCATCGCCGCCGCTGGTGGTGGCCTATGCGCTGGCGGGCAATATGAAGGTGAATCTGCAAACCGAGCCGTTGGGTCAGGATCGCCAGGGCAAGGATGTTTTCCTGAAGGACATCTGGCCATCGCCGGAAGAGATCGCCACTGCGGTACAGCAGGTTACCAGCGACATGTTCCACAAAGAATATGCTGAGGTGTTCTACGGTACGCAGGAGTGGCAGCAGATCAAAGTGAGTGAAGCAGCAACCTATGCGTGGGATGAGGGATCAACCTATATTCGTCTGTCGCCATTCTTTGATGATATGGCGCACGAGCCGAAGCCTGTTCAGGATATTAAAGGCGCGCGCGTGCTGGCGATGCTCGGTGATTCCGTGACCACTGACCATATTTCACCGGCAGGCAGCATTAAAGCAGACAGCCCGGCAGGACGTTACCTTCAGGCGCACGGCGTCGATCGCGCCGACTTTAACTCCTACGGTTCAAGACGCGGTAATCATGAAGTCATGATGCGCGGTACCTTTGCCAACATTCGTATCCGCAATGAGATGGTGCCAGGGGTTGAAGGTGGCTATACCCGCCATATTCCCAGCGGTGAGCAGCTGGCGATCTACGATGCGGCAATGAAGTATCAGGAAGAGGGGACGCCGCTGGCGGTGATTGCGGGGAAAGAGTATGGCTCCGGCTCCAGTCGCGACTGGGCAGCGAAAGGCCCGCGGTTGCAGGGCGTGCGCGTGGTCATTGCCGAATCTTTCGAGCGTATCCACCGTTCTAACCTGATTGGCATGGGTATTCTGCCGCTGGAGTTCGCGCCAGGCGTGACGCGCAAAACATTGCAGCTAACGGGTGAGGAGCTCTTCGACGTTGAAAATCTGTCGCAGTTGCAGCCCGGCTGTACGGTGAACGTGACGATGACGCGACCAAACGGCACGCAGGAGACGCTGGAAACACGCTGCCGTATTGATACGGGTAATGAGCTAACCTATTACCGTAACGACGGCATTTTACACTACGTGATCCGCAACATGCTGAGCTAAAGAATAACGCCGGGGAAACCCGGCGTTACGTTTTTATCCATGTGCTAACCCAGATGGCAGGGTCTCAGATTTGCGCTGTCTGAGCGCGCGCCATTATTCCGATCTTGGCAGCAGATGACCCATCTTTTCCGCTTTAGTATCAAGGTAATGCGCGTTTTTTGGGTTGCGACCGACGACGAGCGGCACACGCTCAACAATATTAATACCCGCTTCGCTCAGGATCTCAACCTTACGCGGGTTATTGGTCAGCAAACGCACTTCATTCACGCCCAGCAGCTTAAACATATCGGCGCACAGCGTAAAATCGCGCTCGTCAGCGGCAAAACCGAGCTGGTGGTTAGCTTCGACAGTATCGTAACCTTTATCCTGCAACGCATAGGCGCGAATCTTGTTCAGCAAGCCGATATTACGGCCTTCCTGACGATGGTAAAGCAGCACGCCGCGGCCCTCTTCGGCAATGGCGTTCAGCGCCGCTTCCAGTTGAAAACCACAATCGCAGCGTAAACTGAACAACGCGTCACCGGTCAAACATTCCGAATGGACGCGCGCCAGCACGGGCGTGTTATCGCTGATGTCGCCGTAAACCAGCGCGACGTGATCGTGACCGGTTGCCAGTTCTTCAAAACCAACCATGAGGAAATCGCCCCAGGGCGTGGGCAGTTTGGCTTCTGCCACCCGTTTAAGCTGCATGTGACTCTCCAGAACCTTCAGAGGATGCGCTATTCTAAAACAGCGCACAGGCCAGTATGGCCTGACAAAATTGACAATATTGTGCCACAACGTGAAGTTGGGCTGGTAATTTGTCAGAGCGATTGTAGTGATAAAGCACAATTATCCAATGCGCAACAGGTTATGTTATTATTTTTTAAGATAAAGTTATTAGCAAGCGGCGCACAAGTGTCGGAATGAAGGAGAAAGGATGCTGGAGATTTTACGTCGCACCACGGCAGGTATGTTGCTGCTGATGATGATACCGGTAGCGGTCTGGCTTTCCGGCTGGCAATGGCAACCTGATGAGAGCAATGCGCTACTGCGTTTTCTCTACTGGATGACAGAAACTGTTACGCGTCCCTGGGGAATCCTCACCAGCACGCTACTTAGCCTGTGGGTACTATGGTGCTTACGTTTTCGCCTGAAGTCTGCGCTGTTGCTGCTATTAATCATGAATGCCACCATTCTGACCGGCCAGTACACTAAGTCTTACATTAAAGATCAGGTGCAGGAGCCGCGGCCCTATGTGGTCTGGCTTGAGCACAACCGTGGGCTGGACGATCGCGAGTTTTACAGCATGACGCGCAAGGAACGCAGCCAGCGCGTAGATGAACTGCTTGCCAGCGACCAGCTTTTGCCCGGCTGGCTGAAGCGGCACTGGGCATTTGAAACGGGATTTGCTTTCCCCTCCGGCCACACTTTATTTGCGGCCAGCTGGGCATTGCTGGCCCTCGGCCTGCTCTGGCCGCGCCGCCGCTATGTCACTATTGCGGTAGTGGGCGTCTGGGCAGGCGCGGTCATGGCCAGCCGTCTGATGCTGGGTATGCACTGGCCGGGCGATTTGGCGATGGCGGTGCTGCTCTCCTGGCTGTTAGTCTCGTTTGCCACCTGGCTGGCGCAGCGCTTCTGCGGCCCGTTAACGTTACCGCCGGAAGAGCGAAAGGAAGTGGCACAAAGGGAAAGTGGATTGTAATTCGGCGGATTATCCCCATATTATTGATTGCGCTTGTGTAAAAGCCATTCGCCTGGCGCTGCAGGGAGCAGCATTGTTGCCGCTTTTTTGGCATACTTCTACCGGATAACCTCACAACAGGATGCACTGTGAAATATTTGCTGATTTTCTTAGTGGTATTGGTCATTTTCATTATTTCCGTCACGTTAGGCGCGCATAACGACCAGGTCATCACCTTTAACTATTTGCTGGCGCAGGGCGAATTCCGCATCTCTACGCTGCTTGCTTCACTGTTTGGCGCAGGCTTTGTACTGGGCTGGGCGATCTGTGGTCTCTTCTGGCTGCGCGTCCGCGTTTCACTGGCGCATGCCCAGCGTAAAATTAAGCGCATGCAGACGCAGCTGGACAAAAGCAATCAGCCAGTGACCACATCAACTGCCGTAACGAGTCAGGAATAACATTCCATGCTCGAATTGCTGTTTCTGTTACTGCCCGTCGCAGCGGCTTATGGCTGGTATATGGGGCGACGCAGCGCGCAACAGGACAAGCAACAGGAAGCGAGTCGCCTGTCGCGGGATTACGTTGCAGGCGTTAACTTCCTGCTGTCAAACCAGCAGGACAAGGCGGTAGACCTCTTTCTCGATATGTTGAAAGAGGACAGCGGCACGGTTGAGGCGCACCTGACGCTAGGCAACCTTTTCCGTTCACGAGGTGAAGTGGATCGCGCTATACGTATCCACCAGTCGCTGATGGAGAGCGCTTCGCTAACCTACGACCAACGCCTGCTGGCGGTCCAGCAGCTTGGCCGCGACTATATGGCCGCCGGGCTTTACGACCGCGCCGAAGATATGTTCAAACAGCTGACGGACGAAACTGACTTTCGCATCAGCGCACTGCAACAGCTGCTGTTAATTCATCAGGCAACCAGCGACTGGCAACAGGCGATTGAGGTTGCCGAGCGGCTGGTTAAGCTGGGTAAAGACAAACAAAAGGGCGAAATTGCCCATTTTTACTGTGAGCTGGCGCTGCAGGCGATGAGCAGCGACGACCTCGACCGCGCGATGAGCCTGCTGAAAAAAGGCGAAGCCGCCGATCGTCAGAGCGCGCGTATCTCAATCATGATGGGGCGTATTCTGATAGAGAAGGGTGAATATGCCCGGGCTATCGAACATCTTCAGCGCGTGCTGGATCAGGATAAAGAGCTGGTGAGCGAAACCCTGCCGATGCTGGAGACGTGCTACCAGCGGCTTAATCAGCCCGACGCCTGGTCAGCATTTCTCCAGCGTTGTGTCGAAGAGAACACCGGCGCGTCGGCAGAGCTTTACATGTCCGACATTCTGGAACGCCAGGAAGGCCCGGAGTCCGCACAGCTCTATATTAATCGCCAGCTGCAACGCCATCCAACCATGCGTGTTTTCCATCGCCTGATGGACTTCCATCTGCACGAGGCGGAAGACGGGCGCGCCAAAGAGAGCCTGATGGTGCTGCGCGATATGGTCGGTGAGCAGATACGCACCAAACCGCGCTATCGCTGCCAGAAATGCGGCTTTACCGCTCATGCGCTCTACTGGCATTGCCCATCTTGCCGGACCTGGTCCTCAGTTAAACCGATTCGCGGGCTCGACGGCCAGTAACTGGCCGTTGTACTTTACTGACCCCCTCATTTATAGTTACAACATACTGGTTTTTTGATTGGTTACGCGATTGAGCAGCGTGCAACTTATCGCCACGCAGGCAACAAAGGTGCCGCAAACGTTGTCGCTGCCCTGGCGCACGCGTAGAATGCTTGCCGTTTGTCTTACCCGCCCGTTGCCGTCAACTACGAGGAAATGCCATGCCTTTATCGCCAACCGTGACCGCTTCGCCCATTCTCGTGGCGCTTGATTATCACGATCTCAACAGCGCATTGCGTTTTGTCGACCAAATTGACCCGCACAGCTGCCGACTGAAAGTGGGCAAAGAGATGTTCACGCTGTTTGGTCCATCGCTGGTGAAGGATTTACAGCAGCGCGGTTTCGAGGTGTTCCTCGACCTTAAATTTCACGACATTCCCAACACCACCGCCCATGCGGTTGCGGCAGCGGCCGATCTTGGCGTCTGGATGGTTAACGTGCACGCCAGCGGCGGGGCACGCATGATGAATGCCGCGCGTGACGCGCTGATTCCTTTTGGTAAGGATGCGCCGCTGCTCATTGCGGTCACAGTGTTGACCAGCATGGACGCCGAAGATCTGCGTGGCTTAGGCATTACCTTGTCACCCGCTGAGCAGGCAGAGCGCCTGGCGAAACTGACACATGAGTGCGGTCTGGATGGCGTGGTGTGTTCAGCACATGAAGCGACGCGTTTTAAAAAGGCTATCGGCCCTGATTTTAAACTCGTCACGCCAGGGATTCGCCCGGCAGGCAGCGAGGCCGGTGATCAGCGCCGCATTATGACGCCTCAGCAGGCAAAACAGGAGGGGGTAGACTATATGGTGATCGGGCGTCCCATTACCCAGTCAGCCGATCCGGCCGCCACGCTGTCAGCTATTTTAACCAGCCTTGAGGATCCCTTATGAGCCGCGATAACCCACTGGTCTATTCCACCGATTCAGGCCGAATTGAGCAGCCAAAAGAAAAAGCCGAACGCCCTAAAGGGGACGGCATCGTGCGCATTCAGCGGCAGACCAGCGGTCGCAAAGGCAAAGGTGTTTGCCTGATCACCGGGCTGGATCTGGATGACGAGGCGCTAGATAAACTCGGTGCGGAGCTGAAGAAAAAGTGTGGCTGCGGCGGCTCGGTAAAAGAGGGCGTGATTGAGATTCAGGGCGATAAGCGTGACCTGATCAAGCAGTTACTGGAAGCAAAAGGCTTGAAGGTTAAGCTGGCTGGCGGGTAAAAAAATCGGGCTACGTCTGTAGCCCGATGGTTTAGTAGATGCGCTGCGTAGCCTTTTTATAAAATCTTTAAACTGTTAATCGACCTGATGGCCGATAACACCGCCGACTGCCGCGCCGCCAAGCGTACCGAGCGCGCTGCCGTGCGTTAACACTGAACCACCAATTGCGCCTGCACCTGCGCCGATAGCCGTGTTACGATCGCGTTTTGACCAGTTAGAACAGCCGCTCAGCGCGACAACTAAAGTGGCAGCCAAAACGGTTGCGGTAATACGTTTCATATTTTTTGTCATAACTTCTCCTTGGTTGTGCTCACAGAGGCAACACCCTAAGTATAGGTGGTTTTTTCCTCTGGTCTTTTATCTACCCGGATTACGCCATCGCTTCTTCCGTGAAGATGCCGATATGCCTTTCACTATGGACAATGTTGTCTCGGGTAGATAAACGCGGGCTGGAAACAGATCCGCCCATTGCGTGAGGGAATTCTAAGCCTTATGCAAATTTTCCGAAGAGGGAAGATTCCTAATTCGCGCCACATTTTTTACTTCTCAGCCGTTTCCGCCTGCTTTTCCAGCTATTCACTCCATAACGTTTTTGTTCTCTGCCTGCACAATTTCAGCAATAAATCAGAGCAGGAGAATGCAATGCTGGAACAACTCAAACAGCAGGTTCTGGAAGCGAACCTGGACTTGCCACGCTACAACCTGGTGACGTTCACCTGGGGCAACGTGAGCGCTATTGACCGTGAGCAGGGCGTGCTGGTCATCAAGCCTTCCGGCGTGAGCTACGCCAGCATGAAGCGCGACGATATGGTCGTGGTCGATCTCGCCAGCGGAGAGGTGATCGAAGGGGATAAACGTCCTTCGTCCGATACCGCGACCCACCGCGCACTCTATCTGGCCTGGCCGGAAATCGGCGGCATCGTACACACCCATTCGCGCCATGCCACTATCTGGGCGCAGGCGGGCCGGGCGATACCGGCCTGGGGAACCACTCACGCGGATGATTTCTATGGCGAGATCCCTTGCACCCGCGCCATGCGCGATGAAGAAATTCATACCGAGTATGAATGGAACACCGGCGGCGTCATCATCGAAACCTTCGCCCAGCGTGAACTTTCACCCAGCGCTATTCCGGCAGTACTGGTGAACTCACATGGCCCCTTTGCCTGGGGACGCGACGCGCATGCGGCCGTGCATAGCGCGGTGGTTCTGGAAGAAGTGGCTTATATGGGGTTATTCAGTCAGCAGCTGCGCGCAGACCTGCCGCCAATAAATCAGACTCTGCTCGATCTCCATTATTTGCGTAAGCATGGACAAAATGCCTGGTACGGTCAGAAAGAGTAGGCCCTACAAATATCCCCTCAGCGAGCAGTAGAGATCGAACGGCAAAGCAACGCACTGGCAAGGATGCCACTTATGCCTCTTTGCTATCGTTCTCTACTCCCGCGTCTGCACGAAATCGCTGGTATGGCGACGCCGATCAATTTCCTGAAACATAACGGCCACAAAAAATAAAACAGCGTTTCATTTTAATGCGGAGATCACTGTTTTACCTCTCATCTCACCGTATGTTGCTGCCAGAGCCCTCGGGCATAAAAACCACCACCCTCTGGACAGCAAAGGTGATCATCCTATGCATATCAAACGTGCTATCGACAAAATTCCTGGCGGCATGATGCTTATCCCGCTCTTTCTGGGCGCGCTTTGTCATACTCTGTCGCCCGGCGCCGGGAAATATCTGGGTTCATTCACCAATGGCCTGATGACCGGCACGGTGCCGATCCTTGCCGTATGGTTCTTTTGCATGGGCGCGTCAATCAAGCTCAGCGCGACCGGCACCGTGCTGCGCAAGTCCGGCACGCTGGTGATCACTAAAATCGCTGTGGCCTGGGTTGTCGCCGCCATCGCTTCTCGCGTGGTGCCGGAGAACGGCGTCGAAGTAGGCATGTTTGCTGGCCTGTCGACGCTGGCGCTGGTCGCTGCGATGGACATGACCAACGGCGGCCTGTACGCCTCTATCATGCAGCAATACGGCAGCAAAGAAGAAGCGGGCGCATTTGTGCTGATGTCGCTGGAATCTGGCCCACTAATGACCATGGTCATCCTCGGCACCGCAGGCATTGCCTCTTTCGAGCCACACGTTTTTGTCGGTGCCGTATTGCCATTCCTGGTCGGCTTCGCGCTGGGCAACCTGGATCCTGAGCTGCGTGACTTTTTTGGCAAAGCAGTCCATACCCTGATTCCTTTCTTCGCCTTCGCGCTGGGCAACACGATCGATCTGACGGTGATCGCCCAGACCGGGCTGCTGGGAATTATGCTGGGCGTCGCGGTTATCATCGTGACGGGCATCCCGCTGATTCTTGCCGACCGCCTGATTGGCGGCGGTGATGGTACCGCAGGTATCGCCGCCTCCAGCACCGCAGGTGCAGCGGTGGCGACGCCAGTGCTGATTGCCGAAATGCTTCCTCAGTTTAAACCGGTCGCGCCAGCCGCGACTGCGCTGGTGGCCACGTCGGTCATCGTCACGTCCGTTCTGGTGCCAATCATTACTGCTGTTTATTCAAAGCGCGTTAAGCGTTCCCGCGTTGCGGTAGCCCAGCGCGCGGCAATCAAGTAACCTCGCTTAAGCATCCCCGACGCCCATGTCGGGGATATCTCTGGATTTTACTTTATAAATCAATCTCTCATTTGGTCTGGCCTCTGTCTGCATTACGCTGATATGGCGTTTAACGCATCAAAATAAACAGAGGATGAGACAATGACAGTAATTAACCAACCAACTTGCAGACTGTTCACCGAAGTGGGCCAGACCACCCAGCTTGCCGCCTATTACGAAGAAGGGCGTCGTACCATGTGGATGATGTTGCGCTCGCAGCCGCGTCCCAGTTTCAACCACGAGTTAATTGAGGAGATCATGAACCTGAGCTATGCCGCTCAGCGTTCTGGTCTGCCGATCGACTTCTGGGTGACGGGCTCGCTGGTGCCGCAAATGTTCAACGCTGGCGGCGACTTACGCTTCTTCGTTGAGTGCATCCGCAATAATCGTCGTGAGGCGCTGCGTGCCTATGCCAGAGCCTGCGTTGACTGCATCCATTCCGCCGCGCGCGGTTTCGATACGGGTGCGGTTACGCTGGCGATGATAGAGGGTAGTGCGCTGGGCGGCGGTTTTGAGGCCGCACTGGCGCACCACTTTATCCTGGCGCAGAACAATGCGCGGCTGGGTTTCCCGGAGATCGCTTTCAACCTGTTTCCCGGCATGGGTGGCTACTCGCTGGTCGCGCGCCGGGCCGGCATGAAACTGGCGGAAGAGTTGATCTGCGAAGGAGAGTCGCATAGCGCCGAGTGGTATGAGACGCGCGGTCTGGTGGACAAAGTCTTCCAGCCTGGCGACAGCTACCGCTGCACCCGTACCTTTATTGATACGCTGCGGCCGAAGCTGAACGGCGTGCGCGCCATGCTGAAGGCGCGCCAGCGCGTACTGCAGCTGTCGCGCGCCGAACTGATGGATATCACCGAAGACTGGGTGGACTTTGCCTTTACGCTGGAACCGAAGGACATTGCCTATATGGAACGTCTGGTGCAACTACAGAACCGTCATAGCGCATCGTTGCGTAAAGCCGGGTAGTAAACCAGAACGTTAAACGCGGGCAGGATGCTTAGCCAGCCAATGCCCGAACTGTTCTGCGGGCATTGGTTTTGCATAAAAATAACCCTGACGCCCATCTACGCCGTTGTGGAGGACAAACTCTTCTTCCGCTTTGGTCTCGATACCTTCGGCGATAACCTGTAACGCCAGCGCTTTGGCGACAGCGACGATGGCTCGTACCAGCGATTGAGAAACTGGTTGCTCGTTGATATTGCGAATAAAACTCTGATCAAGCTTGATGGCATTGATTGGCACGCGCGCCAGCTGTGACAGGGAGGAGTAACCCGTACCGAAATCGTCAAGATGCACCTGCGCGCCCAGCTCCTGGAACTGCTTCATCAGGGTCAGCGCCTGGGCTTCGTTCTCAATCAGGCAGCTTTCCGTAAGTTCAATATCGACCGGGCACTCCGTCAGCCCGCTGTCGATCAGCGCCAGCTTCAGGTCGCTGTAGATACTCTGGTCGATCAGCTGGCGCGCAGAGACGTTAACGGCCACGCGCAGGTTGATGCCCTGTTCGCGCCAGACCAGGATCTGCCGCAGCACCGTCAGCATGACCCAGCGGCCGAGCGGCACAATCAGACCCGACTCCTCGGCGTAGGGGATGAAATCAGCGGGTGATACCATGCCGCGCTCCGGCGAGTTCCAGCGCACCAGCGCTTCCGCGCTGCGCACTTTGCCGTCGCTGTCGATTTTGGGCTGGTAGAACACCGTCAGGTGATCCTGATCCAGCGCCTTACGCAGGTTGGTATCAAGCCAGAGATATTCAAATACGCGCTGATTCATTTCGGCGGCGAAAACGCAGAACTTGCCGCGCCCGTTCTCTTTGGCGTGGTACATCGCGGTATCGGCATTGCGGATCAGGCTTTCGCGGTCGTCACCGTGCAGCGGGGCCAGCGCAATGCCGACGGAACAGCCGCTGTAAACCTCAATCAGCCCAATGCGGAAGGGCTGGCGCAGACGTTCGAGAATGCGCGACGCCATCGCCTCCAGCTCCGCCTGGCTGGTGTGCTCGGCCAGAACCACGAACTCGTCGCCGCCGAGGCGCGCCAGCGTCTGGTCTTTGCTCAGGCAGCTGAGGATAGCCAGCGACACCGCCTGGAGCAGCTGATCGCCAAACATATGGCCATAGGCGTCGTTAACTTTCTTGAAATTATCGAGATCGAGGTAGACCACGCCGGTCTCATCGCCTTTCGCCAGCTCCAGCGCCAGGCTGATTTGCTGATGAATTGAGTTACGATTAGGCAAACCGGTCACGGTATCGGTGTTTGCCATCACGCGAAGGCGTTCCTGCGCGCGTCGCTCCTCGGTTATGTCCGTTCCTGAACAGATGAGGAAAATTTCATTTTTCCCGCTCCCGCTGTGTACGAACTTATTACGAAACAGAAAGAGTCGCTGGCCCTTACGGGTTTTAACCCAGCGCTCGACCTCATAAGAGTTGCCGTCACGGAAGAAACCAGCAATGTTACGTCGCGAAGCCGCCGCCTCTTGTTTCGTCATAAACAGCTGAAAAACGTTGCGGCCGATTACCTCGTGCTCATTGAGCCCGGTGTACTCCTCGCTCAATCGGTTAAAGCGCTGGATATTGCCGCGCTGATCGAGAATAACGATAACGGAGTTGGCTTCAGACACCACCTGCTCGGCGAATGAAAGGCCCTGTGTCAGATCGCGCGCCACTGCCGAGGTATCGCCCCAGGCGGAGGCGGTGCCTGCCCAGCTCTGCTGGTTTACTTTGCGGCCGACAAAATGCATCGGCACCGGCGTACCGTGCAGCGATAGCGTCAGATTCACGCTCGAGGTTATCACCGGCATCGCACGCAGCAGGCTGGCCTGCGCAGGCGTTAGCGCAACGGCGATATTGGTATGCGCGTTTTCATCTTCTGCAAAATGCAAAGCATCGCTATCCGTGGTCAGCCGCCAATGAGGGCTGGTAGTGCCAAACAAGGTATACAGCAATGTTTGCCCTTGTTCATCGGTCATGGAAGGGTCCTCCGGGAAATGCTTTGCAAGTGTTATCTCATTATTTTATCAACAGTATTCGGCATCTCACCTCAGTACAAGATGCCAGCCAAATATATTTTGCAGTCTGGTAAAGAATGGCACAAAAAAGCCCCGCATCGCGGGGCCGATTTATTGACTTAACAAGGACATTTTCCAAGCTTACCCGCCTGACTGGGGAACCGCGCATCAAGACAGTAACGGTGGAATTCCCGCTCGCTCATCGGCGGACGATCCGGGTGATGATGCCGCATATGCTGAAGATAATTTTGATAATCCTGCACCCCGACCATCAGGCGAAAGCTCTGCTGGAGCCCGCGCCACAGCCGACGCCAGCGAAAGCCGGATACGGGTGCAGAAAGCTGCTGGCAGCGGATGATTGTACCCAGTGCAGCCGGGCGCGCGGCCCGACGAATCGCATCAGACATTTTGTGGCTCCTTACGCAGCGATGGCTCGGCTTCGTGCGTGGTGGGCACGCTGCTTTGCAGCGCACGGCGAATCACAAAGAAGGCGGCAACCAGCATGGTCACGGCGACCAGCATAAAGAAGCCGCACAGGACGGCGTTGATCTGATTGCTGAACACGATGGTCTGCATATCCGCCACCGTTTTCGCCGGGGCGATAATCACGCCTTCGTCGATACCTTTGCGGAACCGGTTAGCCTGTGCCAGGAAGCCGATAGCGGGTTTCTCATGGAAAATTTTCTGCCAGCCCGCCGTCATGGAGGTAATAAACAGCCAGACCGTGGGCAGAATCGTTACCCAGGCGTAGCGCTGTTTCTTCATTTTGAACAGCACCACGGTGCCGAGGATCAGCGCCATTGAGGCGAGCATCTGGTTGCCGATACCGAACAACGGCCACAGCGTGTTAATCCCGCCCAGCGGGTCGACCACGCCCTGATAAACGAAAAAGCCCCAGCCCGCGACCGCAACCGCCGTGCCAGCCATATTGCCAATCCACGAGCGGTTATTCGCCAGAGACGGTACCACGGTGCCAACCAGATCCTGCACCATAAAGCGGCAGGCGCGCGTACCGGCATCCACGGCGGTCAAAATAAACAGCGCTTCAAACAGAATGGCGAAGTGATACCAGAAGGCCATCATTGCGCGGCTGTTAAACACGTCGGTGATGATATGCGCCATACCTACCGCAAACGTCGGCGCACCGCCCGCGCGTGACAGCACCGAGGCTTCACCCACGTCGCGCGCAATGCCGCTCAGCATCTCCGGCGTCACCACAAAGCCCCAGCCGTTAATCACCTGCGAGGCGTTTTCCACTGTGGTGCCGATCAGCGCGGCAGGCGAGTTCATGGCGAAGTAAACGCCCGGATCGATGACCGAGGCGCAGATGAGCGCCATGATGGCGACAAAGGACTCCATCAGCATCGCGCCATAGCCGATAAAGCGGATATGGCTTTCGCGCTCTACCAGCTTCGGCGTGGTGCCGCTGGAGACCAGGGCATGGAAGCCGGAGATCGCGCCGCAGGCGATAGTAATAAACAGGAACGGGAACAACTGGCCAGAGAAGACCGGGCCGCTGCCGTCAATAAAGCGCGTCACTGCCGGCATCTTCATCTCCGGCATGGCAAACACAATGCCAATCGCCAGCCCGACGATAACGCCGATTTTCAGAAAGGTAGAGAGGTAGTCGCGCGGGGCCAGCAGCAGCCACACCGGCAGCACCGAGGCGACGAAGCCGTAGATCACCAGCACCCAGGTGAGCGAGGTGCCTTTCAGGGTAAAGAAGGGGCCCCAGTAAGGGTCTTGCGCGACGTTGCCGCCGTAGATAATCGCCGCCATCATCAGCACAAAGCCAATCAACGACACTTCCGCGATTTTACCTGGCCGGATAAAGCGCATATAGACGCCCATCAGCAGCGCAATCGGGATAGTAGCGGCGATAGTGAACAGGCCCCACGGCGAGTCGGCCAGCGCCTTGACCACCACCAGCGCCAGCGCGGAGAGAATAATGATCATCACGCCCAGCGCGCCGAGCATGGTAATAACGCCAGCAAAAGCGCCCAGCTCCTGACGCGCCATTTCCCCCAGCGAACGCCCGTCACGGCGCGTAGAGATGAACAGCACCAGGAAATCCTGCACCGCGCCCGCCAGCATCACGCCGACGAGGATCCAGATAGTGCCGGGCAGAAAGCCCATTTGCGCCGCCAGGATCGGGCCGACCAGCGGGCCTGCGCCGGCAATAGCGGCAAAATGGTGGCCGAACAGCACCCATTTGTTGGTCGGGACATAGTCCAGCCCGTCGTTGTAGCGCTCGGCAGGCGTGCGCCGACGATCGTCGAGCTCAAAGATATTACGTGCGATAAACAGGCTGTAAAAGCGATAGGCGATGCTGTAGCAGGCAACAGCGGCCACTACCAGCCAGACCGCATTGACATGCTCGCCGCGATTTAACGCCAGCATGGCGAATGCGCCTGCGCCGACTAACGCCACCGCTAACCAGATAACGCTGGTTTTGACGTTTTTCATGACCTCACTCCTTGTTATGAACCGAAAGGGACGTTCAAAGACAACGAGTTAAAGGTAATGTAATAGAATGTAAGTGAAAGTTAATCAGTCGAGAAGTGTGAAGCGGGGAACAAATTTAACATTTGTGTAAAGAGTGGGGCAAAAGTGCGGGATAACAGAGGTTATCCCGCTGCTTTTCATGCTCAGGCAGCCGGACGCGCGACGACGCTGCGTGTTTCCATCCGTACTTCAGCGATGGTCACGTCAATGACGTCGGTGACGCGATAGACCACTTCACCTTTGATCTGCACGGTGCCGTTCTCCTGGCTGCACACCAGCTCATCACGCACGGCGTGGATAAACGGGGCAGGGATAAAGGCAACCGCGCCGTTCTCCAGCAGGCGCACGCGCATCCCGCCGCGCGACACGTCGATAATCTCAGCGCTGAACTTGCGATCGGTGCCAGCGTGCGGGCTCAGCCAGCGCGCATAGAGCCAGTCACCCACGTCACGTTCCGCCATGCGGTTGAGACGACGGCGTTCGCCCATGATTGTCGTCAGCGCCTCATCCGGGCGTGAAGCCTGTTCGCCGCGAATAATCGCTTTCAGCAGGCGATGGTTGATCATGTCGCCTGATTTACGAATGGGAGACGTCCAGGTCGCATAGGCTTCCAGACCCAGGCCAAAATGTGGGCCTGGCTCGGTGCTGATCTCAGCGAAAGACTGGAAGCGACGGATGCGGCTGTCGAGGAACTGCGTCGGCTGGGCGTCCAGCTCGCGGCGCAGCTGGCGGAAGCCTTCCAGCGTGGTAATCGCGTTAGCGTCCACGGTCACGCCGTGGTTCGCCAGCACGGTAGCAGCCTGCTCGGCGTTGGTGGCGTCGAAACCGGTGTGGACGTTATAGACGCCAAAGCCCAGCTTCTCGCGCAGCACCTTACCGGCGCAGACGTTGGCGAGGATCATCGCCTCTTCTACCATGCGGTTGGCGATACGGCGCGGTTCGGCGATGATGTCCAGCACCTCACCTTTCTCGCCAAGCACAAAGCGGTAATCGGGGCGATCTTTAAACACCAGCGCATGGTTATGACGCCATTCGCTGCGTGCCAGACAGACACGGTGAAGCAGGCGAATTTGCTGCGCAATGGCTTCGCTCTGCGGCTGCCATTCACCCGTGTTTTCCAGCCAGTCGGAAACCTCGTCGTAAACCAGTTTGGCTTTAGACTCAATCCAGGCGGCGAAGAAGTGCACCTCATCGCTCAGCGAACCATCCGCGGCCACGTCGACACGACAAACCAGCGCAGGGCGGCGCACATCTGGACGCAACGAACAGACATCGTCGGAAAGCTCGCGCGGCAGCATGGGGATATTAAAGCCCGGCAGATAATTCGTGAAAGCGCGCTGCGCTGCCAGCTTGTCCAGCTCGCTGCCTTCCGGCACGTAAGCGGTCGGATCGGCGATAGCGATCGTCAGGCGCAGCGTGCCATCAGCGTTCTCTTCAACGTAGAGCGCATCATCCATATCTTCGGTGCTGGCGCTGTCGATGGTGACGAAATTGAGCGCGGTCAAATCTTCACGCGGCAGCTGTTCGTCCTGCATCTCGCCAAAGCCGACGTGCGGCGCTTCGCGCTCCAGGTTATGGCGCGACAGCGTGACCCACCACGGCGCCAGATGGTCATCAGCTTTAACAATAAATTCGGTCAGTTCGGCATAAAAGCCGCGGTCGCCTTTCAGCGGATGGCGGCGCATTTCGGCAACGGCCCAGTCACCCGCCTGAAAATCATGGCTCAGGCCACGCACCGCACGGCAAGGGATGGCATCTTTTAACAGCGGATGGTCCGGGACGATAGAAAGACGGTCATCTTTCTTCTGCACGCGGCCGACAAAGCGGCTGAGAAAGGGCTCGATCAGCGTTTCCGGCTCGGCGCTTTCACGATCTTTATCGGTGTGGATGATGGCGGAAACGCGGTCGCCGTGCATCACTTTCTTCATCTGCGGCGGCGGAATGAAATAGCTTTTCTGCGCGTCGACTTCTAAAAAGCCGAAACCTTTTTCGGTGCCTTTAACAACACCTTCTGCGCGAGGAGTCTGCGCGTGAAGCTTCTCTTTAAGCTGCGCGAGCAGCGGATTATCCTGGAACATAGTTTGTTTAGTTTCGTGGCCTAAGAGCGGCTGCTAGTTTTACGCGAATCAGGGGCGCGCGGCAAGGCAAAAAGGGGTAAAAAAGCCGGATTAACCGGCTTTTAGAAGGGGAAGGTCGGGCCTTACGCAATGCGCTGGGTAGGCACGGAAAGCGACAGTTCCAGCTTAACCGGAACGGATTTCGAGGTCGGCGTGCCGCTGCCGTCGCCGAAGCTGTTCAGCGGAACCAGCGGGTTGGTTTCCGGGTAATAGGCCGCGAGGTTGCCGCGCGGAATATTATAGGGAACCAGTTTGAAACCGCTGACGCGACGCGAAATGCCGTCGTTCCACAGGGTTTCGATATCCACCAGCTGGCCTTCTACGAAGCCGAGCGCCTGCATGTCGTCCGGGTTGATAAACACCACTTCGCGCTGGCCGTAGACGCCGCGATAACGGTCATCAAGGCCGTAGATCGTGGTGTTGTACTGGTCGTGCGAACGCAGGCTCTGCAGCGTAAAGGGTACGTCCGCTATATCCTGCGGGAACAGCGAGGTCGGCAGCGCCGCGTTGCTGAATTCCGCTTTCTGCGTCGGGGTGTTAAAGCGCAGATCTGCGGCGGCGTTGCCGAGATAGAAACCGCCAGGCTCGTCGCATTTGCGGTTGAAATCAGCAAAGCCCGGAATGGTCGCCGCGATATGGTTGCGGATCAGGTTGTAGTCGCCAGCCAGATCCAGCCACTGCACTTTCTCATCGCCCAGTACCGCATGTGCGATACCCGCCACGATTGCGGTTTCAGAGCGCTGGGTATCCGCCAGCGGAATGCCGATGCCTTCTGAGGCGTGCACCATGCTGAACGAATCTTCCACGGTGATGAACTGGTTGCCTTTCGCCTGGATGTCACGCTCGGTACGGCCCAGCGTCGGCAGGATCAGGCTTTCTGCGCCCGGCACCAGATGGCTGCGGTTCAGCTTGGTGCTGATGTGGACAGTCAGGCCGCAACGCTGTAGCGCTTCTTCGGTACGCGGTGAATCCGGGGCCGCCGCCGCCAGGTTGCCACCCAGCGCAATCAACACCTTAATTTCGTCACGCAGCATCGCATTCAGCGCTTCAACCGTGTTGTGGCCGTGCTCGCGCGGCGGCTCAAAGCTGAAGTGGTTGCCCAGCGCATCCAGGAACGCCTTGCTGGGTTTCTCGTCGATCCCCATGGTGCGGTTGCCCTGCACGTTGCTGTGGCCGCGCACCGGGCAGAGGCCTGCGCCTTTTTTACCCAGCTGACCAAACAGCAGTTGCAGGTTGACGATTTCACGTACGGTATCAACAGAGTGCTTGTGCTGGGTAATACCCATCGCCCAGGTGATGATGACGCGATCGGAACTCTGGTAAATCGCGGCGGCTTCACGGATCTGCGCTTCGCTCAGGCCGGACTGCTGCACGATCTGCATCCAGTCAGTGTTATCAACCGCGTCGAGATAAGATTCAACGCCGTGCGTGGTGGCGTTAATAAAGGCTTCGTCAAACAGGCCCTTGTCACCGGCTGCGATACGTGCGCGGTGATTCTCCAGCAGGGTTTTTACCATGCCGCGCACCGCCGCCATATCGCCGCCGAGGTTCGGCTGGTAATAGGCAGAGCTAATGGTGCCAGCCATAGAGGTAACCACTTCCAGCGGTTTCTGCGGATCGGCGAAACGCTCCAGCCCGCGCTCGCGCAACGTGTTGAAGGAGACGATTTTCGCACCGTGATCGGCCGCGTGGCGCAGACTGTGCAGCATGCGTGGGTGGTTGGTGCCCGGGTTCTGGCCAAAGACGAAAATCGCGTCAGCATGGTCAAAGTCGTCAAGGCGAATGGTGCCTTTGCCGACGCCGATGCTGCGCTTCAGGCCGGTGCCGCTTGCTTCGTGACACATGTTCGAGCAGTCAGGGAAGTTATTGGTGCCCACCAGCCGGCCAAACAGCTGGTAAAGCCATGAGGCTTCGTTGCTGGCGCGACCAGACGTATAAAGCTCCATCTGATCCGGGTTGTCCATCGCCTTGATATGCTGCGCGATCAACGCAAAAGCGTCGTCCCAGCTAACCGGCTCATAGTGGTCGGTTTCGGCGTTATAGCGCAGCGGATGGGTCAGGCGGCCCTGATACTCAAGGAAGTAGTCGCTCTGCGCATAAAGTTTGGCAACGCTGTGCTGGGCGAAGAAGTCGGTGTCGACTACGCGTCGCGTCGCTTCCCAGGTCACCGCTTTGGCGCCGTTTTCACAGAAACTAAAAGTACTTTTATTATCGTCACCCCAGGCGCAGCCCGGGCAGTCGAAGCCGCGTGCTTTATTCATGCGCATCAGGTTGCGCATATTTTTCAGTGCAGCTTTGCTGTCGAAGACGAAACGGGTTGTTGCTTCCAGCGAACCCCATCCGCCCGCAGCGGCGCGGTAGGGCTTAATTTTACGTTTGAATTTCATGGTGAGTGCAGGCTTATGTTTTTGTAGTAAGTTTGTTATCAGGATATATCCTGACGGTGAGAGAAGTGTGCGACTGCAATCATAAGTTGTCTAATTGATTGACTTAATGGTGCGATAGCCCGCGTTTATCGCGGCAATAGCAAAATTGTGATGCTGTTCAAATTTTACCCGCTGTTAACCCGGCGATAACGGGAGTTACTGGCGCATCGGGTCAATACTTGCTCATTCTTCACTGAAAGGGCGCACACCATGAAACAGCTCACCAGTCAGATCCATGCGTTTGGCAAAGCCTTAATGATGCCGATATCGGTGATCGCCGCGGCGGGGATCTTCCTCGGCCTGGCGGCCGCCATGCAGAACCCGGCCATTACCGGCGATGCCTTTGCCCAGATGCAGGTGCCGCAGCTGATAATCGGCTTTATCCGTAAAGTGGCGGGCGCACTGTTTGCCAACCTGCCGGTGTTTTTTGCGGTGGCCAGCGCTATTGGCCTGGCGAAAGCAGAGAAGCCTACCGCGGCCTTTGCTGCTGTGATTGGCTATATCGCCATGAACGTGGGGATCAGCGCGACGCTGGCGGCGAAAGGGCTGACGGCGGCCACCACCACGCCAGAAGCGCTACAGCAGGCGGGCATGGATCAGACCACTGCGATGATGACCTCAGCGGAATATATCGAGATGCTGGGCATCTTCACCTACAACATGAGCGTGCTGGGCGGCGTAATTGCCGGGCTACTGACCGTAGTGCTGCACAACCGCTTCTACACGCAACAACTGCCGACCGCCATCAGCTTTTTCGGCGGTCGCCGCTTTGTGCCCATCGTCACCATCATCTTTTTGCCGCTGGTGGGCGTGCTGCTGGCGCTGATCTGGCCGACGCTCGGCTCGGGTATCGCCTGGGTAGGGCAGATGATTGGCAAAAGCGGGCAGTATGGCGCTTTCCTGCTCGGCACGGCGGAGCGCATTCTTATCCCGACCGGCTTGCACCATATTCTTAACGAAACCGTGCGCTTTACGCCGATTGGTGGCATCGCCACGGTCGATGGACAGACGCTGGTGGGCGCACTCAATATTTTTAACGCCTCGCTGACGCATCCCGGCTCGGTGCCTGAGGATGCGCTGCGCAACGCTACCCAGTTTCTGGCGCAGGGCAAAATTCCGGTAATGATGTTCGGCCTGCCGGCCGCGGCGCTGGCGATCTACCACACCGCGCGGCCTGAGCATAAACAGCGCGTCAAGGCGCTGATGATGGCGGGGGCACTCACGTCCTTTACGACGGGCATCACCGAGCCGCTGGAGTTCTGCTTTATCTTTGTTTCACCGGTGCTCTATCTGCTGCACGCGCTGCTTACCGGTCTCTCCTTTATGCTGATGTCGATGCTGCACCTGATGATTGGCAACGTGCAGGGCGGCGTCATTGATCTGGTGGTATTCGGCATTCTGGGCGGCAGCAAAACCCACTGGTGGTGGACGCTGGTGCTGGGGGCGGTCTATGCGCCGCTCTACTACTATGCGTTTCGCTTCATCATAACGCGTATGGGCGTCGAGACGCCGGGACGCGAATCGGAAGACGAAAAACCGCAGCAGGTGGCCGCTGATGAGCGCACCAACGTCATTATCAGCGGGCTGGGCGGGCAGGCCAATATAGAAGATGTCGACTGCTGCTTTACCCGACTGCGCGTGCGGGTCAAAGATATGAAAGAGGTGGTGGACCAGACGTTGCTCACCACCGGGGCCAATGGCGTTAACCGCGTCAGCGAACACGATATTCAGGTGATCTATGGCCCGCAGGTCGAAAAAATCGCCAACGAGGTGAAAACCGCACTCGGCGTGGCCTGAAAAATTTACGTCTACACTTAACAGAACTGGAAGCGAACAAGGAGACGGAAATGTTTAAGCATAAAACCAACGAAGAACGTAAACAGGAAGGGGATGTGAGCAAAAGCGCCCCGGAGAGCACGCCGCACGTCCACAATGCCTATGAAGAGGACGACCATCCGGCGGCCGATGCGCCCGCTGAACACGGTGAGATTCCGCGTACCCGTGACGATCATAATGATGACAAAAAGGATCCCTACGAGGATCGCGAAAAGAAATAGTACACCCCGCGTATGCCCACCTTGCTGGCCCGGTAAGGTGGGCATCATGCGATTATCCCTGGAGGGAAAATTGCCAGGAGCCAATCGCTTTACGTTCAAGCACCATGATTCTTTCTTTGCCGTCAATCACCACGAAATATTGTTCTTTGACCTTCAGGCGCCTGGGAAAGTTTTCATTACCTTCATAGCGAACCGTGACCTTATTACCAAACACTTCCACATCTGCGCTGATATCAAACTGCGGAAGATAAATTTTATTTTTCACACGCTTTTCCTTCTTAATAGCAGATTCATGCATTTAGCCGGATTCAGGACGCCGTAAAGAGTGTAACAGCAAACCTGAACAGCGGTGGCGTGAAAGCATTTTGCGGTCCGCTTACGCGTTTGCTTTTTTATTCAGGGAACGGCAAAAGTTATAACGATATTCTTTTTTACTCTCTTGTAATTGCCGCAAAGGCGTGCGTTAATGCATTCCCGGTCTGATAAGCAGACAACCTCATCCTTCGCTTCTGTCGTATCTCTCATTTACGTTAGTGCCGTTCTTAAGCCTTCCTCTTTGAGTTTTATCTCAATCGTACCGATGTGTCTCTGCAATTCAGCTATTATTGTTAACAGGCTTAAAGTAAAGGGAAGTTATGTCTAATAAAATGCTCGGCACGGTTAAATGGTTTAACGCAGAAAAAGGCTTTGGCTTTATTTCTCCAGAAGATGGCAGCAAGGATGTGTTCGTGCACTTTTCTGCTATTGAGGGCAACGATTTCCGCACTCTCGACGAGGGGCAGAAAGTAGAATTCACTGTGCAGGATGGTCCAAAAGGTCCATCAGCTGCAAACGTCACAGGACGCTAAAAATTATTTCAGTCATTATGTTCCTTCGCTGCCCGCACTGTCAGGGCTCGCAATATCGCCGCTCCGTTTTTGACGTCAATATCAAAAACCCGCTTGGCGCAAAATGTATTTTTTGTAAATCGGCCATGATTCAAATAACGCCGCAAACAATCGCCGCCTGATTTTCTTTTTTTCTATCCGGTTTACTTACCTTATTCAAGGCCACCTTTGGGTGGCCTTTTCACGTTTTTACTCAATACATTGCTCGCCGCTTAAAAAACGGGCTGGCTGGCGATCGATATGAGCAAACCCAGCCTGTAACATTGACAACGCCAGCGGAGTACCCGAAGATCTTCTTCAGGATGAGTCACGTATTAAGTGGGTACAGGGAAACGTACAACATAATATTCCTCCACAAAGTAATGCTTTTATGTCATTGACAGGTAAAGAAAATAGACATCAAACAACTCATCTACCTCTGTAACCTTGAACGCGAACGCCACTTTGGCCGCGCAGCAGAAGCCAGCTTTGTCAGTCAGCCCACGCTGTCGATGCGCCTGAAGAACCTTGAGCGTGAACTTGGCCTGTCGCTCATCAACCGCAGCAATAACTTTGTCGGCTTTACGCCGGAAGGCGACCGCGTACTGGCGTGGGCGCGTGAGATCGTTTCGGTTTATCAAGGGTTAAAGCTGGAGGTGGAGTCGCTGAAGCACGGCGTGAACGGCACGCTGCGTATTGGCGTGATGCCGCAGTGCAGCGTTGCGCTGCCGCAGCTGCTCAAAAGGGTGCAGCACCGCTATCCGCAGCTCAATTACCGTATCGCCGCGCTGAGCGCCGATCAGCTGCTGGAGGCGCTCAACAGCCACACGGTGGATGTGGGGATTGGCTTCTTTGAGCTGGCAACGCTGCGTGAGCTGCATTTCCAGACGGCGTTTCTGCCTGAGCGCGGCGTTGAAGCGATATTCGATCCGGCCCATTTTCCTGAACTGGTAAGCGATGAACCCTTTACGCTTCAGCAACTCGCCGCATTGCCACTCTGCCTTTCGGAGCCGACGCGCTATTTCCGCCGCTATCTCGATATGGCCTTTCGCGAGGCGGCGTTGACGCCGCAAGTGATGGTTGAGAGCGCGGCCATTCTGGAGCTGGTGCAGAGTGCGCAAGTGGGACTCGGGGTGCTGGTATCGCCCGTCGGCCATCTGCTGCCTTCGATGCTGAACGGGATGGCGCAGCGGCGCATTGAGATTACCCATATGGCGCGGCAGGCGGCGCTGGTGATTGCAGAACCCGGCCGCGCCACGCCGCTGTCACAGCACTTCTTTGACGAGGCGCGCAGTCACCTTGAAAGTGATGCGGCTTCGCCGAGGGCGTAAAACAGTCGGCTGTTCCAGTTGCCGATCGCCACGGCCTGCACCAGGGCAAACAGGGCTTCCGGCTGCCAGCCTTCCGTGACCAGCGGCTGCAAATGCGCCGCGCTGAAGCGCTCCGGTGAACGGGTCAGCTGCGCGGCCAGCGCCACAACCCGTCCCTCTGTAGACGCCTGTCCGACAACATCGTCTACCGATTCCCGTAGCGCATCACGTACCTCGACCGGGAAAAAACTAAACGCCCAGCGGCTGCCCAGCACGCGCGCGCAGGTCGCTTCCGCCAGCGGCATAAAGGCGGCGGGCGCAATGCGCTGGCGCAGGGTTTGCCAGCCATAGAGCGCGGCGGCATCGTGCGCCAGCAGCCACACCGCATCGGTCAAATCAGGACGCGGCTGACAGAATGTCACGGCGGCCAGCTGATCGGCGCTGGCATAGCGCAGTTCCAGCGGCCTGATGCCCGGTGCCCAAGCGGGTTTCTCCGCAAACCCGTCGCGGCTGGCGTCGGGCGGCGGCGTGACGCCCGGCAACCAGCGTACCGGCAGCGCCATCAGCGCCTGTAAACCGGCAACGATGCGCGCCTGGTAGCTGACGAAGCCGACAATCTGGTTCAGCGTAACGATGTCCGGCTCGGTCAGACCGACCGCATCCAGCGCCTTAAGCGCTGCCGCGTTAATCAGCTCCGGCTGCATCGCCAGCTGGCGCGCATACTGCGTCAGCTGCGTCAGGCGGTTATTACTTTCACGCGACGAGTCGGGGCCGGGCAGGGGATTCAGGCGCGCCGAGTAGTGATTGCACAGCCGCTGCACGCCCGCAACCTGCGCTACGGTGAGTGCGGTGCTAAGACGGTCATAGAGCGTCAGCGTGTGGGTAAGCGTCGCCGTAACGCGATCGGGAAACAGTAGCTGGCTGAGATCTCTCGATGCCAGCAGCATTGGCTGGCTGACCTGCAACAGCGGCTGGAGCGAGCTGGCCTCCTGCTGTAAACCGAGCAGGAAACGATCGTTGATAAGGGCTGCTTCGGGAACCAGCGGTTCAGCCTGAATCGCATGCGGGCTGGTCTGGCTCTCGTAAAACCAGTGGTTATGGCCGGGATAGCGGCGTTGTTCCATGGTTATTCCTTTTGCAAATAACTGGCACGTCGCGCATGGCGTGAATCCGAAACCAGGACGCGCGCCCGGGGGCTGACTTATCGTCGCCTGACTGCCGTGAAGAGCAAAAGATTGATCGGTGATAATTAATAGCAAGAAGCTATAAGGCGGGGAAAGTGAGCAGAAAAAAGAAGGGCGAGCCAGGCTCGCCCTTGAAACTTATTTCAGTTCCAGCTCGTTCATGGCGGCGATGCTGAAGCCGCCGTCAACGTGCACGATCTCGCCGGTGATGCCACCCGCCAGGTCAGAACAGAGGAACGCCGCCGAGTTGCCGACGTCTTCGATGGTAACGGTACGGCGAATCGGGGTAACCGCTTCACAGTGCGCCAGCATCTTACGGAAATCTTTGATGCCTGACGCTGCCAGGGTACGGATCGGACCGGCAGAGACGGCGTTGACGCGCACGCCTTCCGGACCCATCGCGTTCGCCATGTAGCGCACGTTAGCTTCCAGCGACGCTTTCGCCAGACCCATCACGTTATAGTTCGGGATCGCGCGTTCTGCGCCCAGGTAGGAGAGCGTCAGCAGGGCTGAGTTCGGGTTCAACATCTCGCGGCACTCTTTCGCCATCGCGACAAAGCTGTAGGCGCTGATGTCGTGAGCAATCTTAAAGCCTTCACGGGTAACGGCGTTCACATAGTCGCCATCCAGCTGATCGCCCGGGGCGAAGCCGATAGAGTGAACGAAACCGTCAAATTTTGGCCAGGTTTTTGCCAGCTCAGTAAACAGCGATTTGATGCTCTCGTCTTCGGCCACATCGCACGGCAGAACAATGTCTGAACCCAGATCTTTAGCAAACTCTTCCACACGACCTTTCAGTTTGTCGTTCTGGTAGGTGAAAGCCAGTTCTGCGCCCTGCTTGTGCATTGCCTGCGCAATTCCGTAGGCAATAGAGAGTTTACTGGCAACGCCAGTAATCAGAATGCGCTTACCGGAAAGAAAACCCATAGCTGTAATCCTTATGGTCATTGTTGTTGGCGGCCGCATTGGTTAAAAAAGAAGCGACCGACGTTAATCGACGTGCGGATTCTAGCACGTCTCAGGCAAATGGGGTAAACCAACCTGTTTTAGCGTGCGCGCCGCCAGGCCTCTGCGGTCAGAGCCTCACCAAAGTGGCTGGAAATCAGCCGCTTAGTCAGTTCATGCAGCGGTGAAGCCAGCACGTCAGCGGTGCCGCCGCGCTCGACCACTTCACCGTGGTGCATCACCAGCACCTGATCGCTGATGTGCTTCATCATGCCGAGATGCTGCGTCACATAAATATAGGTGATGCCGTGCTTCTCTTGCAGTTCCAGCATCAGATTAACCAGCTGAGAGCGCATGGTCATATCGAGCGAGGCGAGCGCTTCATCGGCAACAATCACTTTCGGCTGCAGGATTAAGGCGCGTGCCAGGCCGAGGCGCTGCTTCTGTCCCGGTGCCAGCATATGCGGATAGTACCCGGCGTGATCGCGTAGCAGCCCGACCTGGCGTAGCGTGGCAATAATCCGCTTTTCGCGCGCCTCGGCATCGAGATCGCTGTTCAGCCGCAGCGGCAGATCAAGAATCTGGCTGACGCGCTGCCGGGGGTTGAGGGAAGTCGAGGGGTCCTGAAAAATCATCCGGATGCGCTGGCTGCGATAGCCATAGTCGCCAAACTCCAGCGGATGATCGTTGATCAGGATTTCACCTTCGCTCGGTGCGACCATGCCGCTCAGCATCTTCGCCAGCGTCGATTTGCCGGAGCCGTTCTCGCCGATAATGGCCAGCGTCTGCTTCTCGCGCAGGGTAAAACTCACTGATTTCACCGCCTCAACGTGCTGGCGGCGGAACAGCCCGGTGCGATAGCGAAAGGTTTTGCTCAGGTTGCGCACTTCAAGCAGCGTTTCCATTACTGCTCCTCCATATTCAGTGGGAAGTGGCAGGCGAACAGGTGCGTTTTAGTCCCGGCGAGGCGCGGGGTTTCAACGCATTTACGCTGTGCGTAAGGGCAGCGCGGGCCAAGCCGGCAGCCGATGGGCAAACTTTCCAGCGACGGGATCGCGCCAGAGAGGGTATTCAGACGGCTTTTATGCGGCAGTGAACGGCCGAAATCGGGCATGGCGCGGATTAGCGCCTGCGTATAAGGATGGTGCGGCGTGGTCATCAGATCATCGCTGCCGGCCGTTTCCACCGTCTGGCCGCAGTACATCACGTTAATGCGATCGGCCCACTGGCTCATGGTGCGCAAATCGTGGCTGATCAGCAAAATTGTGGTGTTGTTGTTCTGGTTAAGGCGGCTCAGCAGGCGGAAAATCTGCGCCTGCGTGGTCGGCTCCATCGCGTTGGTCGGCTCGTCGGCGATCAGCAGGCGAGGCTGGTTGGCCAGCGCGATGGCGATCATCACTTTCTGGCATTCGCCTTCGGTCAGCTCATAGGGGAAGCTGCGCATAATGTCTTTGTGATCTTTGATACCGACGCGGTGCAGCAGCTCAATGGCGCGGGTTTTGCGCCAGAACCAAAAACGGCCCATCCACGCGCCTTTATAGGTCCAGCGCGGAATCGCCTGCATCAGCTGGCGGCCGATGCGCTCGGAAGGATCAAGGCAGGACTGCGGCTCCTGGAAAATCATGGAGACGTTGTGTCCGACGATGCGGCGGCGCTCGCGCGGCGACAGGCGCAGCAGGTCGATATCGTCGAACACCATGCGATCGGCGGTGACGCGCCAGTTATCTTTGGTTACGCCGCAAATCGCCTTTGCCACCAGGCTCTTGCCCGAGCCAGATTCGCCGACTAAACCGCGCACTTCGCCCTCCATCAGCGTCAGGTTCACGCGATCTACCGCTTTCACCGGACCGTCGGCGGTCATAAATTCAATGGTCAGATTACGGATATCAAGTAACGGCATTATTCTACTCCTGCCTCTACGGCGCGGCGGATCCCGTCGCCCAGCAGGTTAACGATGAGTACGCTGATCATGAGTGCCACGCCGGGCAGCATCACAGTCCAGGGCGCGACATAGACCAGCTCCAGCGAATCGCCGAGCATTGCCCCCCATTCTGGCGAGGGCAGCTGCGCGCCAAGATCGAGAAAACCGAGCGCGGCAATATCCAGGATCGCCAGCGACAGCGAGCGGGTGACTTCGCTAATCAGCATCGGCAGCACGTTCGGCAGAATCGCGTGCCGCAAAATATCGACATTGCTGGCACCGTCGAGGCGCGCGGCCACCACATACTCTTTTTCCAGTTCATCATGCACCGCGCTGTAAATGGCGCGCACCAGGCGCGGCAACAGCGCCAGCCACACCGCCAGCAGCGCATGCTCCAGGCGTGGGCCGAGAAACGCCACGACAATAATGGCCAGCAGCAGCGAGGGAATCGACAGCAGCGTGTCCAGAACGTGGTTCATGATGGCCGAACGCAGGCCGTGCGTAATGCCCGCCAGCACGCCGAGCACCAGCCCGCACAGCGTGGCGAACAGCGTGACCAGAATGGCGGAACCCACCGTCGGCGCCACGCCGCTCAGCAGGCGGCTCAGCAGGTCGCGGCCTAAATCGTCAGTACCGAGGAAAAAGGAGACGTCGCCGTAGCGCGACCAGGAGGGCGGCAACAGCTGATAGCCCAAAAACTGCTGATCGATGCCATAAGGTGCCAGCAGACCACCAAACAGGCACAGAAACAGCAGGGCGGCAAAACCATACAGCCCAACCATGGCGGTGGTATTGCGATAAAAGTGGTGCCAGCTGCGGCGAAACGCGCCGGGCAGCCGTTTCTCGGCGTAGACGTTATCGTAGGGCATGGGCAATCGCCTGGTAGTGGCTCAATGAGTTTATTAAAGTATTGAAAAGTATAACCATAAAAATGCATTGCCCTGAAATAAGCTTGATCACGCATAGCGTGAGTTTGGTCTGGATGTAGCAACAGAGCGATACCCGGCAATCAAAAGCACTCAGGTAAAGTCAAAACTATTTCCGATCGCTACAGGGATTATCCGCCGATAGTCCTGTAACAGGCAAGGGAACGGCAGCGCCAATTTCGCCAGTCGCCAGCAAGAAGGTCCGGATTCACACCGCGGGTAGCCCTTAACGGCCTGACAAATGGGCTGTTTGCCAGGCTGCGGCTTTGGTTCTGTCGGCTACACTCGAACCAGACCTTAATCCACAGGAGGAGTCATGACCGACACAAAACAGTCCCCTGACAGTATTGAACATACGCTGGTGTTACAAAGCGGAACGGCCTGGAACGGGCAGGCCTGGCCGCACTATCCAGCCGGGAAACCGCAGATTTCAGTGATGCGCATGTCTCTACCCGCGCACAGCGAATTACCCTGGCATACCCACCCGATGCCCAATACGGCCTATATCCTGTCCGGCCAGCTGACGATTGAGGACAAGGAGAGCGGCGAGACATACCACGTCAGGGCAGGCGAAGCGCTCAACGAAACTATTGACAGCGCGCACCGTGGCTACACTACCGACGAGGCGACGGAGCTGGTGATATTTTATGCTGGCGTGGAAGGGCAGAAACTGTCGGTCTCGCTGCCGGGCGAGCAGTCAGAATTCTGACCGGGCGCAGCGTCTGGTTCGCCTGCCGCATAGGGCAGGCGCAACTCAGAACCGCTTATTTCAGGCCAAGCTTGCGCGCCTGGCGATGCAGGTTTCCCGGATCGACCTCAAGCCGCCGCGCCGTCTCAGCCCAGATACGCCCGCTACCCTCATAAACCTGCTGAATATAGTCGCGCTGGAACTGACGGGTCGCCTCATACAGGCTTTTTACCGGCCGGTCAGCGTTGCTGGCGGGTGTCGGCTCGCTGCGGTCAGCGGGTCTGGCGCCCTCCAGGATAAAGTGTTGCGGCAGCAGGATCACCTCATGGCTGCGGGTTTCTGCCTGCGCCATCAGGGTCGCACGATAGATGGCGTGCTCCAGTTCACGGACATTACCCGGCCAGCTGGCGGCTTCAAGCCGTGCACGCGCGGCGGGGCTGAGCGCGACACTTTGCAGACCAAATTTGATTCTGCATTTTTCACAAAAGAAACCGGCCAGCAGCACAATGTCTTCGCCTCGATCGCGCAGCGGCGGCACAAACAGCGGGAAGACACTCAGCCGGTGATAGAGATCGGCTCTGAAACTGCCTTCCGTTACCGCCTTACGCATATCAAGATTGGTGGCGGCAATAATGCGGACGTTGACGGTGAGCGCTTTGTCTTCACCCACGCGTTGCAGATCGCCATATTGCAGTACCCGCAGCAGCTTTGCCTGAAGGGAGAGCGGCAGTTCACCGATCTCATCCAGGAACAGCGTGCCGTTGTCCGCGAGTTCAAATTTCCCTTTGCGGTCATGGATGGCACCGGTAAACGCGCCTTTGACGTGGCCAAACAGCTCGCTTTCCGCAACCGACTCTGGCAGCGCCGCGCAGTTCAGGTAGATCAGGGGATTCGCCGCGCGTGAAGAGAGGCGATGCAGCGACTGCGCAATAAGTTCTTTCCCGGTGCCGGTTTCGCCGAGGATCAGCACGCTTAAATCGGAAGGGGCAATCACGGCAATCTCTTTCATCAGATGCGCTATCGGCGCTGAATGGCCGATGATCTCCACATCTTCACCCTCGTCAGGACGGCGCGACGGAGGTGAAAAGGGCGCGGCGGGCTCCTCCAGCTGTTCAATCAGCAGCGCATTGCTTAACGCGCCGCTCGCCAGGCTGGCCAGTACGCGCAGTTCTTCATCACTGTAGCGATCAAACCGGCAGGCGTTCATGCTGTCCAGCGTCAGCGCTCCGGTAAGCGACTGGCCGGAAAACAGCGGGATGCCTACGCAAGCGTGGACGTGCAGCGCCTCCTGCTCGGGAATCAGCCCATCATAGGGGTCGGGAAGATCGCTGTCGGCGGGAAAGCGCACCACGTCCCCAGCGCGCGCAATGGCTTCCAGGCGCGGGTGGGCATCAAGGCTAAAGCGACGTCCCATCACATCAGGGGCAAGCCCTGCTGTGGCAAGCGGGCGGAACTGCTGGTTTTCATACCTCAGCAGCGCAGTGGCATCGCAGCGCAGCGCGCGGTGGATTGCGTTGATCAGGCGAGCAAAGCGATCGCGACCCTGTAACCCGTTCTGTATTTCCACCGCCAGCGCCGCCAGCGATTCAACCGATAACGTCATCTTGTCATTTCCACATGAGGCGGTAAGCCCTGCTTCAGTACAGAGTGTCATTTTAACAATGCGCTGTGTTAATGACACGCTTTGATAATGTCATTTATACACTGATTTATTATTTTTAATTTAAAAACAGCTAATTAAAAACTGGCACGCCGGCTGCAATACAGGAGGGAAACCACGTCAGTCTTAAGAGGCAATCAATGAACATTCACGTTAAGAGCAACATCTTTTGGGTAGGGAAACGCGACTGGGAAGTCGAACACTTTCACGGCAAAGAGTACAAAATGCAGCGCGGCACCAGCTACAACAGTTACCTGATCAGAGAGGGTATGAATGTTCTGATCGATACCGTGGATCTCAAATTCCGCACCGACTTTGTGAAAAACCTCGCCGAAGAGATCGACCTGAACAAAATCGACGCCATTGTGATCAACCACGCAGAGGAGGATCACAGCGGGGCGCTGGCGGAGCTGATGGCGTTAATTCCCGGCACGCCGATTTACTGCACCGCCAGCGGCGTCGATTCCATTAACGGTCACCATCACCATCCCGAATGGAATTTCAGGGTGGTGAAAACCGGCGATGCGCTCGATATTGGCAACGGCAAAAAACTCATTTTTGTTGAGACGCCGATGCTGCACTGGCCCGACAGCATGATGACCTACCTGACAGAGGATGCAGTGCTGTTCAGTAATGACGCGTTTGGCCAGCACTATTGCGATGAGCATCTGTTTAACGATGAAGTGGATCAGCAGGAGCTCTTCGACCAGTGCCAGCGCTATTTCTCCAATATCCTGACGCCGTTTGCCCGCCTGGTGACGCCGAAAATTAATCAAATTCTCGGCTTCAACCTGCCGGTGAGCATGATTGCCACGTCGCACGGCGTGGTATGGCGCGACAACCCGACGCAGATTGTCGAACTCTACCTGAAGTGGGCGGCGGACTATCAGGAGGACCGCATCACGCTGTTCTATGACGCTATGTCGAACAACACCCGCATGATGGCAGACGCGATTGCTGAAGGTATCCGTGAAACCGATCCGCGCGTGGCCGTGAAGGTTTACAACGTATCGAGACACGACAAGAACGAGATCATTACTTCCTGCTTCCGCTCAAAAGGCATTCTGGTGGGCTCTTCAACCATGAATAATGTCATGATGCCCAAAATAGCCGGCATGCTGGAGGAGATTACCGGGCTGAAATTCCGTAATAAACGCGCATCCGCGTTTGGCTCCTACGGCTGGACAGGTGGTGCGGTCGATCGCGTGGCAACTCGCCTGCAGGATGCCGGTTTCGATATGACTATCGCCCTGAAGGAAAAATGGCGTCCCGATCTGACGGCGCTGGAAGCGTGCCGGGAACATGGCCGTAAAATCGCGCGTGAATGGGCATTGTCACCGCTACCCGCCACGGCTACCGTCGAACCTGTTGCTGAAGCCGCTGAGGAGACCGGGCAGAAAATGATCTGTAGCGTTTGCCAGTGGGTATATGACCCGGCTGAAGGCGAACCTGACCAGGATGTCGCGCCGGGCACGCGTTGGGAGGATGTGCCTGACGCGTTCCTGTGCCCGGGCTGCGCGTTGGGTAAAGAGGTCTTTGATCCTTATGAGGGCGAATGAGATGTCAGCAGAAATCGTCATTATCGGATCTGGCTTCGCCTCGCGTCAGCTGGTTAAAAACCTTCGTCACCGGGATAACGGCGTACCGATCCGGGTTTTCGCGGCAGACAGCTGTGATGAGTACAGCAAGCCTGAGCTGAGCCATGTTTTCAGCCTCGGCCAGACGGCGGAGGATTTGAGCCGACAGCGGGCAGCAGCATGGGCCGAAGCCCAGAACATTATGCTGCATCCTCACTCCCGGGTAAGCCGCATTGAGACGGCGAGCCGCAGAGTCATCACGGATGCAGGTAATTTCCGCTACGGCAAACTGGTTCTGGCGACCGGCGCTGAGCCCATCCGGCCGCCGGTGAGCGGCAGTGAGCTGATGGTCACGCTGAACAGCCAGCGGGATTACCGTCAGTGTGAAGCGGCTATCCGGCACGCGAAGCGCGTGCTGGTCCTCGGTGGCGGACTTGTCGGTACCGAGCTGGCGATGGATTTAAATCGCGCCGGTAAAGAGGTGATGGTGGTGGATCGCGGGCCAGGCCTGCTGTGCAGGCTTCTGCCGCCTGAGATAGCGGGCCGGCTCCAGCATCGGCTGCTGCAAAACGGCGTGCACTTTATGTTCGGTAGCGAACTTAGCGCCATCGAGCGCGACCAGGATGGGCTGGTGGCGTCCTTTAGCCAGAAGCACCAGCAGCACTTTGACGCCATCATTTGCGCTATTGGCCTGCGTCCGAACGTGGCGCTGGCGCGGGAAGCCGGTCTGGGTGTGCAGCGCGGCATCGTTGTCGATGATGCGCTCGCGACCTCAGATCCTGATATCTACGCGCTGGGCGACTGCGCCGAAATCCACGGAAAACTCATGCCTTACCTCCAGCCTGCCACGCTGGCCGCGATGACGCTGGCAAAAAATCTCACAGGCGAGGCGTCGAAACTGCTGCTGCCCACCATGTTAATTAAGGTAAAAACGCCAGATATGCCGCTTCACCTGGCAGGCGATACGGCGAACCCCGCGTTGAACTGGGAAGTGGCGTTTTCATCGGCGGGGTTAGTTGCGAAAGGCTTTGATGACGAAGGCACACTTAACGCGTTTGTGGTCAGTGAAGATCATATGAAGCTGGCATTCTCCATGCTGAAAAGCGTGAAGCAGTCCGGCAAATGAAGCACTGACCGGCGGGCCATTCGCTCTGGCCCGCCAGCTTAGCTGAAATTAGATTTCACTCGGTTTGATATTCGCGACGGGAGAAAGCACATCCTCAGGCAGATCGCGCAGCGTGGCTCCCTGAGCGATATGCTTTGGCCAGTCGTGGTTTGCCAGTGCCGCTTTGCCGATCGCCACAAAGTCTGCGCTTTTTTCCAGCTGGGCTTCCGCCAGTTCGCCAGTATCAAGGCCGCCGTTGACGATGATCACGGTGTCTGGCGCAGCCTCGCGCGCGATTTCCGCAAAGGTCTGCTCGCCGTCGCTGAATGCTGGCTTCCACGCCTGATATTCAGTGACGTGAATGTAGTCGACACCCGCCGCCTGAAGCAGCGCGAACACCTTCGCCGCACCCGCTTTTCCCTCTTTCCATTTGTGATGGAAATCGTTGACCTTGCCCTGCGAAATACGTACGCCAACGATGGCCTCAGTGCCGACTTCTGCTCTTACCGCCTTGATCACAGCCAGCGTCAGCCGCAGGCGCGCCTCAATATCGCCGCCCCAGCGGTCAGTACGCTGGTTAGTGTAGTCGGTAATAAACTGGTCCAGCAGGTAGCCGTTTGCTGCATGGATCTCAACGCCATCAAAGCCCGCCACGTTTACCGCGCGCGCTGCGCTGGCGGCAAAGGCATCAATCGCGTCCTGAATCTGCTGTTCGCTCATCGCCTCCGGCAGCGCGTAGTCGCCTTGACCATGATAGAAGCTGAGCTGTTGGCCTACCGGCTGAACCGCCGAGGGCGCGGCGGTGGAGCGCCGGTAAATATTGGCCTGCGACAGCGCACCACCATGGATCAGCTGTGCGATAAATACCGCGCCTTCCTTTTTCACCGCATCAACGATTTTGCGCCAGCCCGTAACCTGCTCATCGGTCACCATCCCCGGCTGGAAAGCGTAGGTTTGTGACCAGGCCTGATCGACGTAAAGGCCTTCAGAAATCACCGCGCCAAACCCGCCGTGGGCGAAACTGGCGTAGTATTTCTGCATCAGGTCGCCCGGTACGCCAGTTTCTGAGGCGGAGATACGGGTCATCGGTGCAACCATCGCGCGGTTTTTTACTGCGGTTGCGTTAAGGGTTCCGGCGGTGAAGAGTCGTTTAGTCATTACAACGGTTTCCTTTGCATGATTATGTCTTGCATGCATTGTAATGCAGGCGAAATATGCGCAGAATCGCTTAAAACGACAAGCTGCATAACGGAAATCGTTACAATGAACCTGATGAACGTTGAGATTTTTTGTAGCATTGCCGACACCGGCAACCTGACCGAGTCGGCCAGAAGACTCAACGCAACGCCAATGACGGTTTCCCGGCGGTTAGCCCAGCTGGAGAGCGAGCTGGGTGTTCGCCTGTTCCAGCGCACCACGCGCGCGGTGTCGCTAACCAGCGAAGGGGAGGAGTTTTTGCCCTATGCGCGCATGATGGTCGACGCAGGGGAAACCGCTAAAAGCCTGTTTAGTTCAGAGACGCAGGGAGCCAGCGGGCTATTGCGCGTAACGTCTGCGTCGGAATTCGGCAAGCGTCATCTGCTGCCGCTGCTGCCTGCATTGATGGAGGCAAACCCGGCGCTGAGGATTGATCTCAACCTGAGCGATAGCCTGGTGGATATTGTCGGGCAGGGCTATGACATGGCGCTGCGCCTGGCACCGCTGAAGGACTCAACGCTGATTGCGCATAAGCTCGCGGATAACCCGAGAATCCTCTGCGCCGCGCCCGGCTATCTGGCGCGCCATGGCCAGCCCTCCAGCCTTAACGACCTGCCGCACCATCACTGCCTGAAAATTTCCGGGGTGGCGCACTGGATGTTCGAACAGAACGGGCAGGTGGTGAACTGCCCGGTGACGGCACATTTCAGCTGTAGCAGTGTGGAAGGCGTGCGAGCGATGTGCGTGTCGGGCATTGGCATCGCGCAGCTTACGCTACTGGATATCAGGGATGAGCTGCGTCGGGGCGAGCTGGTGGAAATTACACTGCCAGACGCAGGACGCCACGAGCTGGCAGTCTGGGCATTATTGCCGACCCGGCAGTATATGCCTTACCGGACAACCGTGCTTTTGAAGGCGCTGAAAGCCTCCTTGCAGGACTTTGATGCCTGCGCCACCTGACTCAGTAATGGGCACCAGCCAGGCTGGTGCCCGGGTGCTAGCGCAACGCATACCACTCTTTATGCTTCAGCGGATTCATCGCCGCGCCGATAATATCGGAAATCACATTCACCAGGATCACCAGCCCGCCAACCACCATCACGCCCGCCGAAATCGCCGCGTAATCCTGCTGGCGAATCGCATTGATCAACCAGCGGCCGAGGCCAGGCCAGTTAAAGACCACTTCGGTGATCATCGCCAGCGTCAGCATGGTCGAGAACTGCAAACCCAGGCGCGGGATCACTGGCGGCAAGGCATTATGCAGCACATGGCGGCGGATTACGGTAAAACGCGACAGGCCACGCGTCGCCGCGGCTTTAACGTAGTTTTTATCCATCACCTCGCTGGTGCTGGTGCGCAGCAGGCGGATGATCTCCGTTGCCGGCGCAACGGCCAGCACAATCACCGGCAGGATCATATGCGTCAGCACGCTGACCAGCATCTCGTGGCGCCACGGCGACGGGCTGAGCCAGGCGTCGACCAGTGCCAGGCCGGTAATATTTTGCACCGGGTAGAGCAGGTCAAAACGTCCGGACACCGGCAGCCAGCCGAGGGTCAGCGAAAAGAACAGGGTAAACAGCAGCGCCAGCCAGAACACCGGCATCGAGAAGCCCAGCAGCGCCAGCGCGCTGATCAGCTTATCCTGCCACTTATGGCGCGTTACGCCCGCGCAGATGCCGAGCGGAATACCGGTCAGCAACGCCAGCACAAACGCCAGCACGCAGAGTTCCAGCGTGGCAGGGAAAACTTCACGCAGCTGTAAGCCGATCTCCTGGCCGTTAGTGCTGGACACGCCAAAATCGAACTGCAACATGCCGCTAAACCAGAACCACCAGGCATCAAACAGCGACGCGCCTTCCAGCGGCGCGTTGGGCGTGAAGTAGCTCAGGCTAAAGCCCACCAGCGACAGCAGGAAGAGCGTAATCACCAGCAGCAGCAGGCGACGTAACAGATAAATAATCACTCAGGGCTCCTCGCCTTCTTCACGGTACACCCCGGCAAAAGAGGCATTACCAAAGGGACTCAACACCAGGCCCTTAATGTCATGGCGATAGGCCTGAAGCCGCAGCGATGAAGCGAGCGGCAGCACGGGTAAATCGCGCGCCAGCATCTGCTGCGCCAGATGATAGTTTTCAATGCGGCCCGCCAGCTGCTGCGACAGCAGCGCTTTCTGAAGGGCCTCATCAAATGCAGGCGAACACCAGTGCGCATAGTTGGTCTGCGAGCGGATCGCCGCGCAGCTCAGCAGCGGGCGGAAAAAACTGTCGGGATCGTTACTGTCGGTTGCCCAGCCGGTCAGAGTCAAATCGTGGTTCATCGCCATCAGCTGCGCCTCCTGAAAACGGCCCTCTACCGGCGCAATGCTCACCTCTACACCGACCTGTGCCAGATCGGCCTGCAACAATTCCGCCATTTTGAGCGGGCTGGGGTTCCAGGACTGTGATGCGGCCGGCACCACCAGACGCAGATGCAGATCGGTAATACCCAGCGACGCCAGCATCGCCCGCGCTTTTTTCGGGTCATACTCCGTCACGCGCGCTTCATTGTCATACGCCCAGGAGGCGCGCGGCAGCACAGAGGCAGCGGTCTCGGCGGTGCCGTAGTAGATCGACTCCATCAGCCGTTCGTTATTGATCGCCAGCGCCAGCGCGTGGCGCACTTCCGGGCGATCGAGCGGCGGCTTACGGGTATTGAACGCCAGGTAGGCGATGTTCATGCCTGGCCGCAGCGTCATGCGCAAACGGGGATCGTCGCGCAAAATAGAAATCTGGCTGGCGGCGGGATAGGCCAGCACGTCGCACTCACCGGTCAGCAATTTGGACAGACGTCCCGTGCCGCCCGCGCCCAGATCGATGACTGCCTGTTGCAGGCGCGGCACGCCTTTCCAGTAGGCGGGGTTGCGCGCCAGACGAATATATTGCCCGGCGCGATATTCGCTGAGCTGGAAAGGACCGGTGCCGACCGGCTGGCGGTCCATCTCTTCCTGGCGGCCAAGGCGAGTCAGCTGTGCGGCATATTCCGCCGAGAGCACCGGCGCATAATGGGTCGCCAGATGCCAGAGAAACGAGGCGTCAGGGCTGTTAAGGCGAATCTCAACCGTGTTGTTGTCGAGCTTTTTCACGCTCTGCACCGCATCGGCAAACTGCAGGCTGTCAAAGTAGGGATAGCTGCCGCCGTTTACGTTGTGCCACGGATGGTTGCGATCAAACATGCGGGCAAAGCTAAACACTACGTCATCCGCGTTCATGGCGCGGGTAGGCTTAAACCATCCGGTATGCTGGAACGAGACGTTGCGGCGCAGATGAAAGCGGTAGGTCGCACCGTTATCACGCACTTCCCATCCAGAGGCAAGATCGGGCACCAGACGGTAAGTATAGGGATCAACATCCAGCAGGCGGTCATAGAGCTGAGCAGCCAGTGTATCAACCGCAAGACCGCTGCTCGCCAGTTGCGGATTAAAGGTATTCAGCGTGCCATTAACACAGTAAATAAAGCCGCTCTGACGGATGTCGCGGCCCTCTGCCGACCAGGCAGACGCGCTAAATACGCTGAGCATAAGCAACAGCCAGGGGATTAGTTTTGACATAGAACTCAACGATGTTCGGGCAATAGTCTCAGTGTATCGCAAAGGCGGTGATGTCCCAAAATATGGTGAGCAGGCTGAGAGAGATTTCACCAGACGAACAGGATAAAGGCCCACCCTTACTATGGAGATGAGAAAAATTCTCAATTAGAGCTTTACAAGTGAGAACAAGAATGATTATTATTTCATTGCGCTTCGACGGTGGCTCTACCGAAGAAGAGCACGACATTGCTCACATTGCTTCCAGTATTGTTGCCCGCTTATGCGGGCTTTTTTTTGCCTTCGTTCTGGCTCTTTCTGCGACCTCGAGCACCAGGCGAGCTACGCTTTGGCGACAGCGCAGAATCAAGTAGAAGGGCAGATGCATGTTCGACCATACCCCACTGGAACAGAGGTAAACTAACCTCTCGATAAATCCTCGCGGGATGCCATCCAGGCAGTCGGTGCACGGTGCCTGCGACACGCTCTGATGAATCAGCGCGATCCCTGGGGAAAATTGCAAAAGGATGAAGGCGCTTTTTGTCATGCAGAGTCCGTCAGAGATTCAATCGTAATTAAGCCATTGCTAAATATAACGGTAAAATAATAGTTATTTTTTAACACTGGATTTTCATATGAGAAAATATTGTGTTCAGAGTCGCATTTATTCGAATGTATTCAGGGGTTTTAAATTAACTGGTAGTTTAACTCATTCCAGTAAAAAAGTTCTTTTATTGAAAAGTAATATTTTATTAGTGTTTTTTCTGAAGGTGAAGGGGTTAAATTGGTTTTTTGACTTTTTGAAAAAACAAGTATAAAAACTGATGCAGCGCTGCTTACTTCCGGGTTGAACAATTCTCAGGAAATTCGAATATGGAAATTTTGAATAAAGCACAGCTAGTTAAAGTTGCAGGTGCCAATGGGGGTGGTAACTATGAGTCCTTCAACAACCCTAAAAATTATACCGGCCATACTCGCTATGGCGGTCAAGGCGGTGGGTTTGTAGGAACCCATTCATGTGGCTTAGATTTGGGTTCTGTTATTCGTGATAATCCTTGTGCAGTTGGAATTATTGGGGACGCTCTTTCGGGTGCACCCTCGGTGCCCAATGCCATAAAAAATGGGCTAACAGGGGCTGTCACAGGTCAGTGTTTTTCTAACGGCAATGGCAATGGTGGCGGTTCGGGGCATGATTATGGCGCACAATGCACGTGGTAAAGAAAAAAAAATCAAGTCTGCTTGCGCCCTCCCAGGGATTCTTACAGCAGGTGTGGTCTTGACTTCAGTTGATATTTTCCCTCAAGAGGGATGGTTGGCTTGGTTGCCGCCGGAAATAGCAAAATTCTTTGTGGTTTTGTATTGTTTCTACGGAGGAATATCAATTTTTAAGGATCTGACTCTTTATTTCATGAGTGGCTCAGGTGAAGAGAATTAATATCAATCTAAAGGCTCGCTTCGGCGGGCCTTTTATTATACACAAAGTCGCCGTCAGCTCCCACCGCGCACCCTGCGTATAATCATAAATCACTCCTTCTCTATTCCGTGCTTCTTCATCATCGCCCGCAGCTGATGATAGGTCACGCCCAGCAGCTCCGCGGCGCGGCGCTGATTATATTTCGCCTGCTGCAGGCTGGCTTCTACCAGCGCGCGCTCCTGCTGGTTCTGCCACAGCCGCAAATCAAGCGGCAAAGCGGGCAGGGAGCCTGAAGAGTCATCCGGCGCGGCGGCCGTCGGCTGCGTGCGCGGCGCAAAGGGATTGATAATAATCCGGTCGAGCGGCTCGTCGCTGCTGTGATGACGGTACACCGAACGCTCCACCACGTTTTTTAGCTCGCGCACGTTGCCAGGCCACTGATACCCCAGCAGCGTCTCCTGCGCCTCGGGCGTAAAGCCCGGAAACAGCGGCAGCCCCAGCTCGCGGCACATCTGAATAGCGAAATGCTCCGCCATCACCAGAATGTCGCTGCGCCGCTCGCGCAAAGGCGGCAGCTGCACCACGTCAAAGGCGAGGCGGTCAAGCAGGTCGGCGCGGAATTTCCCCGCCGCCGCCAGCGCGGGCAGATCCTCGTTGGTGGCGCACACCAGCCGCACGTTAACCTGCAACGCGTGATTGCCGCCGACGCGCTCCAGCTGGCCATACTCGATGACGCGCAGCAGCTTCTCCTGCACCAGCATCGGCGCCGTCGCCAGCTCGTCGAGAAACAGCGTGCCGCCATCCGCCCGCTCGAAGCGGCCCAGATGACGCTTCTGCGCGCCGGTAAAGGCGCCCGCCTCATGACCGAACAGCTCAGAGTCGAGCAGATTTTCGTTCAGCGCGGCGCAGTTAAGCGAAATAAAAGGGCCCTGCCAGCGGTCGGAGAGATAGTGCAGACGGCTGGCGATCAGCTCTTTGCCGGTGCCGCGCTCGCCGACCACCAGCACCGGCTTCTCCAGCGGCGCCAGCATGGATACCTGCTCGAGAACTTCGAGAAAGTTATTGGATTCGCCTAACAGGTTATCGTTGCTGTCTGCCATGATGAAATTCACCACCTCTTAATCAATTTAACTACCTTACGCGACCTGCGCAACGCTGTAAAATATAAATAGCTATAAAAATCAGTGAAATAAAAACTGGCACGCCTTTTGAATATAACAATCAGCGCATGGCGCACCAACATAATCAAAGAGGAACATCATTATGGGTATTTTTTCTCGTTTCGCCGACATCGTTAACGCCAACATCAATTCGCTGCTGGAGCGTGCGGAAGATCCGCAGAAACTGGTACGCCTGATGATTCAGGAAATGGAAGACACGCTGATTGAAGTCCGCTCCACCTCAGCCCGTGCGCTGGCGGAGAAAAAACAGCTGAACCGTCGCATTGAGCAGGCGGAAATACAGCAGGCTGAATGGCAGGAAAAAGCCGAGCTGGCGCTGCGTAAAGAAAAAGATGACCTGGCGCGTGCGGCGCTGATCGAAAAACAGAAGCTGACCGACCTGATCGCCTCGTTGCAGCAGGAAGTGGTTCACGTTGAAGAGACGCTGGAGCGCATGAAAGGCGAAATCGGCGAGCTGGAGAAAAAGCTGAGCGAAACCCGTGCCCGTCAGCAGGCGCTGACCCTGCGTCATCAGGCTGCATCGACCTCGCGTGATGCCCGCCGTCAGCTCGACAGCGGCAAGCTGGATGAGGCGATGGCCCGTTTCGAATCCTTTGAGCGCCGTATCGACCATATGGAAGCAGAAGCGGAAAGTCAGCGTTTCGGTAAATCTAAATCACTCGACGCGCAGTTTGCCGATTTGCAGGCCGATGATGAAATCAGCCAGCAGCTGGAAGCGCTGAAAGCCAAAATGAACCGTGGCGAGTAATAATGACCACTCTTGCGAGACTGATTAAGGAGAGTCAATGAGCGCACTTTTTCTCGCTATACCGCTGACCATTTTCGTGCTGTTTGTGGCGCCGATCTGGTTATGGCTGCACTACAGCAATCGCCGCAGCGGCAACGAACTGTCAGCCGGCGATCTTCAGCGCCTGCAACAGCTGACGCAGGATGCTGAGCGCATGCGCGACCGCATCCACGCGCTGGAGTCGATCCTTGATGCGGAGCATCCTAACTGGAGACAGCCATGATTAAACGTAAGCTGTGGCGTAAACCGGACGAAGGGAAGCTGATGGGCGTCTGCGCTGGCGTGGCGGAGTATCTGGATATCCCGGTGCGCCTGCTGCGTGTGATTGTGGTGCTGTCGCTGTTCTTCGGCCTGTTCGCCATTACAATCTGCGCCTACTTTATTTTAGGCTTTGTGCTTGATGTGAAACCGGCAGATGCCGAAGAGGGCGTGGCGAAGCCGAACGCGGGTGAACTGCTGGACCGGCTGGAAACCGCGCTGCGACGCGAGGAACACAGCGTGCGCGACATTGAGCGCTACGTGACCTCAGAAACCTTTAGCGTGCGCAGCCGCTTTCGCCAGCTCTGATATTTCCTGAACGGGGTCGTTCCGGCTCCGTTATCCTGATCAACCGGAGGTTCACTTTGTCATATTCACGTACATCCGCTTTTCGCCGCCGCGCGACCCCCGCGTTGAAGTCGGTCGGGAAATTCATCATTATCAACGCAGTGAGTTACGGGCCTGCCGGACTGACCGGCTGGGCGGTAAAATCTGTTGCGCGTCGTCCGCTGCGCATTCTGCTTTCCCTGGCGCTGGAGCCTTTGCTACAGCGCATCATGAAGCGGGCGTCGGCGCGCTTCATCAGGGAAAACGATGATAAACAAGTCTGAACTACTCGCATTGCTGAACCGCGGCGCAGATCGCCATCTGCGCCTGGCGGTGACCGGCCTGAGCCGTAGCGGCAAAACGGCCTTTATCACCTCTTTAGTCAACCAGCTGCTTAACGTGCACAGCGGGGCGCGGCTGCCGCTGTTCTCCGTGGTGCGCGACGAGCGGCTGCTTGGCGTCAAGCGCATCCCACAGCGCGATATGGGCACCGCGCGCTTTACCTATGATGAAGGGCTGGCGCAGCTGTACGGTACGCCGCCCGCCTGGCCGACGCCGACGCGCGGCGTCAGCGAAATGCGGCTGGCGTTGCGCTACCGCTCGCAGGATTCGCTGCTGCGCCACTTTAAAGAGAGCGCGACGCTTTATCTGGAAATTGTCGATTATCCTGGCGAGTGGCTGCTCGACCTGCCGATGCTGGCGCAGGATTATCTCGACTGGTCATGGCAGATGCTCGGCCTGTTGCAGGGCGATCGCGCGCAATGGGCGCAGCCGTGGCGCGATCTGTGCGCCTCGCTCGATCCTCTTGCGCCCGCCGATGAGAACCGTCTGGCTGAGATTGCTGCCGCCTGGACCGACTACCTGCACCGCTGTAAAGCCGAAGGGCTGCACTTTATCCAGCCAGGCCGTTTTGTGTTGCCTGGCGAAATGGCGGGCGCACCGGCGCTACAGTTTTTCCCCTGGCCGCTGGCGGATGAAGCGGAGCGCAGCAAACTGGCGCAGGCCGATAAAGGCAGCAACTTCGCCATGCTGCAGCAGCGTTTTCGCTACTACTGCCAGCATGTGGTGAAAGATTTCTACCGCAACCACTTCCTGCGCTTCGACCGCCAGATCGTGCTGGTGGACTGCCTTCAACCGCTGAACAGCGGGCCGCAGGCGTTCAATGATATGCGCCTGGCGCTGACCCAGCTGATGCAGAGTTTCCACTATGGCCAGCGCACCCTGTTTCGCCGCCTCTTCGCGCCGGTCATCGACAAGCTGCTGTTTGCCGCGACCAAAGCCGACCATATCACAGCCGATCAGCACGGCAATATGGTGTCGCTGCTGCAACAGCTGGTGCAGGACGCGTGGCAGAATGCAGCGTTCGAGGGGATTAACATGGACTGTATCGGCCTGGCCTCGGTGCAGGCGACGCAGAGCGGGCTGGTGGATCACCGCGGCGAAAAAATCCCGGCGCTGCGCGGCGAGCGCCTGTCAGATGGTGAAGCGCTGACCTTTTATCCGGGCGAAGTGCCGCCGCGTCTGCCCGGCCATGCTTTCTGGCAGCAGCAGGGCTTCCAGTTTGAACAGTTCCGGCCGCAGCCGCTCGACATCGATCGCCCGCTGCCGCATATCCGCATGGATGCCGCGCTGGAATTTTTATTAGGAGATAAGCTGCGATGAGCGAAGACAGACTAAAACCGCGTATTGATTTTGCCCGCCCACTGGAAGAGGCGCATGAGCAAAAGCTGCGCCCGGCGCAGGCGTTCGACGCTGAGGCGCAGCAGGCATTTCTCGCCGTTGACGCCGAGGCGGTGGACGTGGTGGAAGAGGGCGCAGGTGAGCGCGCGGTTGAACAGGCGCTGCGGCCGAAGCGCAGCCTGTGGCGCAAACTGGTTGGCGCAGGCGTGGCGCTGTTTGCCGCGAGCGTGGCGGCGCAGAGCGTGCAGTGGGTCTACGACGCCTGGCTGGCGCGCGACTGGTTTGCGCTCGGCAGCGGTGCGGCGGGCGGCCTGATCGTCATCGCGGGCGTCGGCGCGCTCACCAGCGAGTGGCGGCGCCTGTATAAACTGCGCGAGCGTGCTGAGACGCGCGATACGGGGCGCGAGCTGCTCCACAGCCACAGCGTGGGCAAAGGCCGCGCCTTTTGCGAAAAACTGGCGCAGCAGGCCGGTATCGATCAGGCGCATCCGGCACTGCAGCGCTGGCACGCCGCGCTGCATGAAAGCCAGAACGATCGCGAAACCGTCACGCTTTACGCGCAGCTGGTGCAGCCGGTGCTCGATCGCCAGGCGCGGCGCGAAATTGGCCGACATGCGGCAGAGTCGACGCTGATGATTGCCGTCAGCCCGCTGGCGCTGGTAGATATGGCTTTTATTGCCTGGCGCAACCTGCGGCTGGTTAACCGCATCGCGGCCATTTACGGCATTGAGCTGGGCTACTTTAGCCGCATCCGGCTATTCCGATTGGTCTTGCTGAACATGGCGTTTGCCGGTGCGTCGGAGCTGGTGCGGGAAGTGGGCATGGACTGGATGTCGCAGGATATTGCGGCGCGCCTTTCCGCGCGCGCCGCACAGGGTATCGGTGCCGGTTTGCTCACCGCGCGGCTCGGCATAAAAGCGATGGAGCTGTGTCGTCCGCTGCCCTGGCTGGAGGATGACAAGCCGCGCCTCGGCGACTTCCGCCGCGAATTGATCACCCAGCTCAAAGAGACGCTGCAAACGAGCAGCACCAGCAAAGAGCACTGAGTGCTGGCATTTCGGTGCGCTGTCGTTTGGGCGGCGCGCACCGTTCACTGAACACCCCTGTCAACTTTAGCTTCCACACCTCTTCAGACCCGCCGCAAGTTAGCGTATTATCACCAGATTCTTCACCTGACTAAGGCCATCGCAATGCGTCTTGAAGTCTTTTGCCAGGACCGTATCGGTCTGGCGCGCGAGCTGCTCGATCTGTTAGTTGCCCGTAATATTGATCTGCGCGGCATTGAAATCGCGGCTCTGGGCCGTATCTACCTCAACTTCTCTGCGCTTGAATTTGACCAGTTCAGCAGCCTGATGGCGGAAATACGCCGCACGCCAGGCGTGACCGACGTGCGTACCGTTGCCTACATGCCGTCGGAGCGAGAACATCGTGCCCTGAGCGCGCTGCTGGTGGCGATGCCGGAGCCGGTCTTCTCTATCGACCTGAAAAGCAAAGTTGAGCTGGCGAACCCGGCGGCGCAGAACCTGTTTGACCTCGACGAGCAGAAAATTCGCAACTACAGCGCGGGCAGCCTGATTAGCGGCTTTAATTTCCAGCGCTGGCTGGAGAGCGAACGCGTAGAGGCGCAGGCGCAGCATGTGGTGATTGACGGCCGTGATTTTCTGATGGAGGCACGCCCAATCTACCTGACGGTTGACGAAGGCGAAGGCGACCAGCCGGTCGGTGCCATGGTGATGTTAAAATCTACCGCCCGCATGGGACGCCAGTTGCAGAACCTGATCGTTACCGACGAATCTGAGTTTGACCATATCATCGCGGTTACGCCGAAAATGCGCCAGGTGATCGACCAGGCGCGCAAGCTGGCAATGCACGATGCACCGCTGCTGATCGTGGGCGACACCGGCACCGGTAAAGACATGCTGGCCCGCGCCTGCCATCTGCGCAGCGCACGCGGCAAAAAACCTTTTCTTGCGCTCAACTGCGCTTCGCTGCCGGATGATGTCGCGGAAAGTGAACTCTTTGGCCACGCGGCGGGTGCCTATCCCAACGCGCTAGAGGGGAAAAAAGGCTTTTTCGAGCAGGCCAACGGCGGCTCGGTGCTGCTGGATGAGATTGGCGAAATGTCGCCGCGCATGCAGACCAAACTGCTGCGCTTCCTGAATGACGGCACCTTCCGCCGCGTGGGTGAGGAGCATGAGGTCCACGTTGACGTGCGCGTCATCTGCGCCACGCAGAAGAACCTGATTGAACTGGTGCAGCGCGGTGAATTCCGCGAGGATCTGTTCTACCGCCTGAATGTCCTGACGCTGCATCTGCCGCCGCTGCGCGAGCGCCCGCAGGACATTCTGCCGCTCACCGAAATGTTTGTGGCGCGCTTTGCTGACGAACAGGGCATTCCGCGTCCGCGACTGTCGGCGCAGCTAAATGGCTTTTTGACGCGCTACAGCTGGCCGGGCAACGTACGTCAGCTGAAAAACGCGCTCTACCGGGCATTGACGCAGCTGGAAGGGAATGAACTGCGGCCGCAGGATATCGTATTGCCTGAGCAGGCGCTGGACGCCGCGCTGGGCGAAGAAGCGATGGAGGGCACGCTCGATGATATTACCAGCCGCTTCGAGCGCTCCGTGCTGACGCGTCTCTATCTCTCCTATCCCAGCACGCGTAAGCTGGCGAAAAGGCTCGGCGTGTCGCATACCGCAATCGCCAATAAGCTGCGTGAGTATGGGTTAGGCCATAAGCGCGGCGAACAGGAAGAAAAAAACGGCGGCTAAGCACCGCCGTCATTAACCTTACTTCAGTGCGGCCAGCGCAGAATCGTAATCCGGTTCGGTGGTGATCTCATTCACCAGCTGGCTGTACAGCACCTTGTCATGCTCATCCAGCACCACGACCGCACGCGCTGTCAGACCTGCCAGCGCGCCCGCGGCAATCTCCACGCCATAGGCGTTTTTAAACTCAGCACCGCGCAGGGTTGACAGCGTCACGACGTTATTCAGGTTGTCCGCGCCGCAAAAGCGCGACTGGGCAAAGGGCAGGTCGGCAGAAATGCACAGCACAACCGTATTGGTCAGCTCGCTCGCCAGCTGGTTAAAACGGCGCACGGAAGCGGCGCAGACGCCGGTGTCAATACTGGGAAAAATATTCAGAACCTTGCGTTTTCCTGCATACTCAGAGAGCGATACGTCAGTGAGATTTTTTGCCACCAGCGAAAAGGGCTGAGCCTGCTCGCCTGCCTGGGGAAAGTGACCAGCAACCTCTACCGGGTTGCCCTGAAAGTGAACGGTGTGAGACATAGCGATTCCTTAAATGTCAGAAAAAATGACGGGTTACAGGTGGGTAATTTTTCAAAAAAGATTTATGACATATCTATAAAAGACTTACGAGCAAAAAACACAGTTTATCCGAGACGACGCGCAGTTATCGAATGACAGGGAGAGAGTATGAGAACGGTAAAAAGCTATCCTGAATCCTGGCCGCTGCATACGCCTTTTGTTATTGCGCGCGGCAGCCGCACCGAGGCGAAAGTGGTGGTTGTAGAGATCGAACAGGATGGCGTCAAGGGAACAGGAGAGGCGACGCCCTATGCACGCTATGGCGAAACGGAAGCGTCGGTACTGGCACAAATTGCCAGGCTGTTGCCCGCGATCCAGCAGGGCATGACGCGCGAGGCGTTACAGCAGGCGCTGCCCGCTGGCGCCGCGCGCAACGCCATCGACAGCGCGCTGTGGGATCTGGAGAGCCGCCAGCAGCAGCAGGATCTCTGGGCGCTGAGCGGCACGTTGCCGCCCGAGGCGGTGGTCACGGCGCAGACCGTCAGCATTGATACGCCCGAAGCGATGGCGAGCAGCGCCAGAGCGCTGTGGCAACACGGCGCAACGCTGCTAAAGATCAAACTGGACGACACCTTTATTACCGAGCGGCTGATGGCAATCCGCGCGGCGGTACCGCAGGCGACGCTGATTGTTGATGCCAATGAGTCCTGGCAGGCGGAAGGGCTGGCGGCGCGCTGCCAGCTGCTGGCGGATCTTGACGTGGCGATGCTGGAACAGCCGCTGCCCGCCGGACAGGACGCGGCGCTGGCGAACTTTATCCATCCGCTGCCGATTTGCGCAGACGAAAGCTGCCACACCCGCGACAGCCTGCCTGCGCTGCAAGGGCGCTATGAAATGATCAATATCAAGCTGGATAAGGCGGGCGGACTGACCGAGGCGCTGGTGCTGGCAGCGAACGCGAGGTCGCTGGGTTTTGACATCATGCTCGGCTGTATGATCTGCACCTCGCGCGCCATCCATGCTGCGCTGCCGCTGGCAGGCGAGGCGCGTTTCGCCGATCTCGACGGCCCAACCTGGCTGGCGGTCGATGTAGAACCCGCCATCCAGATCCGCGCAGGCAAAGTGCTTATTGCTGCCAGCGCAGCAGGTTGATCATCGCCTGCAGATAACGCTCTGTGGCTTCATCAACCGAAATCGCGGGCATCTCAGCAGTGACGCAGGGCAGGCCGAGGTCGTTGCACCAGCTGCCAAACGAGCCGGGCGTATCATAACCCACGCTGCTCACCAGCGGCAGCCCGGTTTGCTGCGCCAGCCAGTGGCCCAGCGTGCTGCTGTGCGGATCGTCGATGCAGGCCAGCGGCTCATGCCAGGAGACCACCCAGCGTGGCTTTAACTGATGGATCAACTCGCACAGCGCCAGCGTTTCTGGCTCGGATGCAGGCTGCTCGCCGGTGGAAAGCAGCACGTCACGCGCCTCGGCTACGCTGTTCCAGCGATACACCGTCTCGCCGTTCTGCCAGTTGGCAGCCGGAAAATTGCGGTTGAGGTCGACGCCGTTCGCGTTGGCGCGCAGGCCAAGCTGGCAGCCATCCGGATTCACCGCCAGCACCACATGATGGCGACGCAGCCGATCCGGCAGCGTGCGCATTGCAGCAGAGAGCGTAGCGATCGCCGCGTTTTCGTCGCCGTGCGTGCCCGCCAGAATCAACCCGCTTTCGCTATCTGCGGCCGGTGCGGGAAACCACAGCAGCGGCGCGCCCAGCGCGCTATCGCCATAGCGCTGAAACGGGATGTCTAGTTTTCCGCGCAGCGGGCGCGGGTGTAACGACGTCATATGCTCTCTCCTTTTGCCGACTCCCTGACAAAGTAGCGGAAAAGCCGCGCGCGGAAAATCGCTATTTATCCTTCAGACATTTGCGCTACAGTGCCGGGGTCATGCTGCGTCCTGTCCCGCGTTGCGCAGCGCTTCATCAGGCTAAGGGAGTAAAAATGAAAAGCACATTTTGCAAGACGCTGATAGCGCTCGGCCTCGCAGGTATCGTGACGCCAGCGCTGGCGGCGCAGCTGCCGCCCGGTGCACAGCTCGCCAGCCAGCAGGAGATTGTCCGCCATATTAAAGATGAACCTGCTTCGCTCGATCCGTTGAAAGCCGTGGGGCTGCCGGAAATACAGGTGATCCGCGACCTGTTTGAGGGGCTGACCAACCAGGATGCGAAAGGCAACATCGTGCCGGGCGTGGCGGAAAGCTGGAGCAGCAGCGACAATAAAACCTGGATCTTTACGCTGCGCCGCAATGCGAAATGGTCGAACGGCGAGCCGGTGACGGCGCAAGATTTTGTCTACAGCTGGCAGCGGCTGGTCGAGCCGAAAAACAGCTCGCCCTTTGCCTGGTTTGCCGGGCTGGCAGGCATCAGCAATGCCAGTGCGATAACCAAAGGCGAAATGGCGGCCAACCAGCTGGGCGTCAGCGCGACAGATGCCCAGCACCTGAAAGTCACGCTGGATCGCCCGGTGCCCTGGTTCCCCAGCCTGGTCGCCAATGTGGCGCTGTTTCCCGTTTCTCAGCAGGTTATTGCCAGCGAGGGTGACGGCTGGACCGCACCGGGCAAGCTGGTGGGCAATGGCGCTTACCAGCTTCAGGATCGCGTGGTAAATGAAAAGATTGTGCTGACGCGCAATCCGCACTACTGGGATGATGCCCATTCGGTACTGACGAAAGTGACGTTTATTCCCATCAATGAAGAGTCAAGCGCCACCAAGCGCTACCGCGCGGGCGATATCGACATCACCGAATCCTTCCCGAAAAACATGTATGCCCAGCTGAAAAAAACGCTGCCTGGCGAAGTCTATACGCCTGACCAACTCGGCACCTATTATTACGCCTTCAATACTCAGAAAGGCGCGACGGCGGATGCGCGCGTGCGCAAGGCGCTGTCGTGGAGTATCGATCGCCGCATTATCGCGGAAAAAGTGCTGGGCACGGGCGAAAAACCCGCGTGGCGCTTTACGCCTGACGTGACGGCGGGTTTCAAACCGGGTAACCCCTACATTGAGAGCCACAGCCAGCAGGAGCTAAATATACAGGCGAAGGCGCTGCTGACCGCGGCGGGCTACGGGCCTGGCCGACCGCTGCACCTGACGCTGCTTTACAACACCTCAGAGAGCCATCAAAAAATTGCGATTGCCGTGGCGTCTATGTGGAAGAAAACGCTCGGCGTAGAAGTGACCTTGCAGAACCAGGAGTGGAAAACCTATATCGACAGCCGCAACAGCGGCAATTTTGACGTCATCCGCGCCTCCTGGATTGGTGATTACAACGAGGCGTCGACCTTCCTTAGCCTGCTGACCAGCGGCAACAGCAGCAATATCTCGCGCTTCAGCAACGCGGACTATGACGCTATCCTCGCCCGGGCGAGTCGTGAAATTCAGCCCGAGGCGCGCAACAGCGACTACCTGAAAGCGGAGCAGATCCTTGCTGAGCAGGCGCCTGTCGCGCCGATTTATCAGTACACCAACGGCCGTCTGATCAAGCCGTGGGTAAAAGGGTATCCCATTAATAATCCTGAAGATGTCGCCTACAGCCGCGAGCTGTGGATCGAGAAGCACTAAGCCTGATGCGGCCTGCCAGGCGGGCCGCATCCAGACACCTTTGCTCACAGCCTGATGATTGCAACTCATCCACGCCGCGCTAGACTGTATCGTATTGATTTTAGTAGAGAGGCGAGTGAGTGAACGTCATTGAAGGCAAAGCGTTGCAGGTATCCGACGCGATTATCGCCTGCCAGCTTGATGGCAAGGGCGGATTGATCCCTATCGAAGATAAAGATGTGATCCACTGTGAGCGCCCCTGCTGGCTGCATCTTAACTACACCCATCGTCAGAGCGCCGACTGGCTGCAATCCACGCCACTGATCCCGGATGCGGTGCGCGATGCGCTGGCGGGCGACAGTATGCGGCCGCGCGTTAGCCGCCTCGGCGACGGCTTTATGATCGTACTGCGTAGCGTTAACCATAACGCTGATTCGCGGCCCGAGCAGCTGGTCGCGATGCGCGTATTTATCAATGACAAGCTGATTGTCTCGACGCGCCGCCGTAAAGTGTACGCGGTGGACGCCGTGCTGACCGATCTACAAAACGGCAACGGGCCGGAAGATGGCGGTAGCTGGCTGGTGGACATCTGCGATGCGCTGACCGACCACGCCAGTGAATTTATCGAGGATCTACACGACAAAATCATCGAGCTGGAAGATGCGCTGCTGGATCAGCGTGTCCCGGCGCGCGGCGAGCTGGCGCTGCTGCGTAAACAGCTGATTGTGATGCGGCGCTATATGGCCCCGCAGCGCGACGTTTATTCACGGCTCGCCAGCGAAAAGCTGCCGTGGATGGATGACAGCGACCGCCGCCGTATGCAGGAGGTCTCTGACCGCTTAGGGCGCGGGCTTGACGATCTCGACGCGGGTGTGGCACGTACCGCCGTGCTGGCGGATGAGGTCGCTTCACTCATGGCGGAAGCGATGAACCGCCGCACCTATACCATGTCGCTGCTGGCGATGATTTTCCTGCCTACCACCTTCCTGACCGGGCTGTTTGGCGTCAACCTGGGTGGGATTCCCGGCGCGAACTGGCATCTGGGCTTCAGCACTTTCTGTCTGCTGCTGCTGGTGCTTATCCTGGGCGTTGCCTGGTATCTGAAGCAGCGGAAATGGCTGTGATAATAATGTAATCAAAAGGTTGCTAAAGCAAAAGGCGGCAGAAAAGCAAGAAAAGCTGATCGAGGTCAATAACTATTCAGGCCAACAGCGGCAAACTCTGTTCCCGCAGGTGAATGCAACGTCAAGCGATGGGCGTTGTGCTCCATATTGTCTTACTTCCTTTTTAGAATTACTGCATAGCACATATTTAATTCAACACGCCGGCCTTATCCGCCGGCTTTTTTTTGCGTGTCGCTGAGTTATACCTATGCTTAAAGGACAATGACAACAGAGGAGCAAGGTATGATGTCTATTATCGCCAGCGACCCGATTCCTACCGATCCTGTCCCCATTCCCGACCCGATACCGCAGCCACCACCTAATCCGCAACCGGATCCGCAGCCTGAACCCGGCTATCCGCCGATTCTCGATCCGCCGCCGCATCGGTAAAAAAAGGGCGCGCTAAGATAGCGCGCCCTTTTTTATGTGGGTTATTTATGGCAGCTGAAGCACGTTGAGGCGTACGGCTGGCGCAGTATCCTCATCTTCTTCCTGCCAGCCAGCGGGTTGCATCGGCAGGGTTTCGCGGTCAAAGGCGAGATCGCCGCCGTCCACCACCGCGTCACCGTGCTGGATGCCTTTAAAGTCGAACAGACTGATATCCGCGAGGTGCGAGGGAACCACGTTTTGCATCGCGCTGAACATCGTCTCGATGCGGCCCGGATAGCGTTTATCCCAGTCGCGCAGCATATCGGCAATGACCTGACGCTGCAGGTTTGGCTGAGAACCGCAGAGGTTGCACGGAATAATGGGGAACTTACGCGCGTCGGAGAAGCGGATAATGTCTTTTTCCCGGCAGTAGGCCAGCGGGCGGATAACGATATGTTTGCCGTCATCGCTCATCAGCTTCGGCGGCATCCCTTTCATTTTCCCGCCGTAGAACATGTTGAGGAACAGCGTTTGCAGAATGTCGTCGCGGTGGTGGCCAAGCGCGATCTTAGTACAGCCCAGCTCGGTAGCGGTGCGGTAGAGGATGCCACGGCGCAGGCGTGAGCAGAGCGAGCAGGTGGTTTTGCCTTCCGGGATCTTCTCTTTAACGATCGAGTAGGTATCTTCTTCGACGATTTTGTACTCGACGCCCAGCGATTCCAGATATTCCGGCAGGATATGCCCAGGGAAGCCCGGCTGTTTCTGATCGAGGTTGACCGCTACCAGCGAGAAGTTGACCGGCGCGCTCTGTTGCAGATTACGCAGGATCTCCAGCATCGTATAGCTGTCTTTGCCGCCTGACAGGCAGACCATAATGCGGTCGCCTTCTTCAATCATATTGTAGTCAGCGATAGCCTCGCCGACGTTGCGACGCAGACGCTTCTGGAGTTTGTTAAGGTTGTAGGTTTCTTTTTTGTCAAACGTCTGATTTTCTTGCATTAAATGATGTCTCGGCAACCAAATGGGGCAGGTGGCGCGGAGCGCCAGCCTGTCGTTAGCATAGCCAACAGGCAAAAGTATGCCGCGTATGGTACGGATTACGGCGGCGAATGCCAGCACGTTTTAGGGCGGTAGAGCACAATGCGCTGATGCGGCGTGTCTGCTTGAGGCAAAATAAAACGGCAGCCCAGCCGGGCTGCCGTTTTTTATCGCCCTTCAACTCAGGTACGCACGCGCAGGAAAGCCTCGATCTTATCGGCGATTTTCGTCACCACATAGGCAATCACCATATAGAACACCACGGCGATCAGGAAGGCTTCCAGATAATAGAAGTTCAACGCCGCAGTCAGCTGCGCCTGGGCGAAAATATCAACCACCTCAATGGCGAACGCCAGCGACAGCGCTTTCATAATCACCATAAAAGCGTTCGCCAGATCCGGGATCGCCGCCACGATGATCTGCGGGAACATGACGCGGCGGAACAGCTGACCACCGCTGTAACCGAGCGACAGCGCCGCATCGGACTGGCCGCTATCGAATGAATTGAGCGCGCCTTTCCACACTTCCGCCTGGAACGCCGCCACGCAGGCGCTGAGCGCAACAATGATGATCACCCAGTTCGGCAGCGAATGCGCATTAACCTCAACGCCAAACAGCGTGGCGACAAAGTGCAGCGCAGGCGGCAGGCCATAATAGGCAAGGAAGATCACCACCACCATCGGCACGCCTTTAAAGGCGATCTTATAGGCAATCACCAGCTGGCGCAAAACCGCAATACGACGATGCTCGATGAAAGCAAACAGGCCGCCCAGCAGCGTCGAACAGACAAACACTGTTACCGCCATCAGCAATGTTACCGGCACCGCATCAAGGATGCTCCAGAAGTCCGGCAGTAAAACCTCACTATCAAACATGGTTTTTCTCCCTTATTCAGACGCTGGCGGTCAGGTTGACGCGCGACGCTTTCGCGCTGTACTTCGCGTGTCGCCGTTCGAAGAAACGTACAATCAGCCAGGCGATCAGGCAGAGCAGTGAATAGATCACCGCCAGCACCAGGTAGGTACCGAACTGATACTGGTTGTAGTCGCGCTCCATAATCAGGTGCGCCGTCGCCATGACATCCGCCGCACCGATATACATCACCAGCGCCACGTTATGGATCAGATAGATAATGGCGTTACCGTAGCCCGGTAGCGCAAAGTGCACCGCCTGCGGGCCAACGATGCGCAGCATTTTCTGGCGGAAGCTATAGCCCATGCTGTCGGCGGCATCGTGCTGGCCACGTTCGACAGCGAGAAAGGCCGGGCGCATCACTTCAGACAAATAGCCGCCGTGATAGAGGCTAAGGCCCACCATCGCCGCGACGTTGGCGGTGAAGAAATCGCTCATGCCGAAGTTATCGGTAATGAGCGGCAGGCCATAAAAGGCGACAAACAGCTGCAGCACCACCGGCACGCTGCGCGCGTAAGAAACATAGAGATCGGCCAGCTGGCCAATCACGGGAATGCGACGCACGCGGAACAGCGTGGCGACCAGCGCCAGGACAAAACCCACCAGCATGGCGACCAGCATTATGCCGAGCGTTAGCGGCAGCGCTGACAACAGCTCAGGAATCATTGTGGAAAGATTCACGGTGAAACACTCCTGCTTTTAGGGACAGCATGCGCCGTGCAGCGCACGGCGCAGTGAATCTGTTACTTCATGTATTTTGTGACGTCTTCGCCGAACCACTTCTGCGCCAGCTTATCCAGCGTGCCGTCAGCTTTCAGCTGCTGCAGCGCGTTATTGATGTCGCTGCTTAGCGCCTGGTTTTCGTCTGAACGGTGGATCAGTACATAGGTGTTGTTGATCGCCACCGGCTCGCTGGCTTTGATGGCCAGCTTCTGGTTGTCGATCACGGTTTGTTCACCCAGGTTAGAAGGCAGGATCAGTGCGTCATATTTGCCGTTCTGAACTTCCTTCAGGCGGTCTGGATAAGGCACACCGGCGCTGGACGCTTTAATGGTCACTTTGTCGTTCGGGTTTTCCTGCTGCCACTGGGTGACAAATTTATACACGCCGCCGCCTGCGGTAACGGGCACAATATTTTTGCCCACCAGATCCTTCATGCCGTTAATATTGCTGTCGCTGCGGCTGTAAATCTTCATCAGGCTGGCACCGATCGGCGCATCCGGGATCAGGAACTGTTTGCTGCGCGCAGGCGCTTTGTAATACCCGCCGGTTGCCATGTCATATTTGCCAGTGGCAAGGCCGGTTTCCTGGGCGATATCCGCCGCACCTTCCATGACAAATTTGTACTGCGGGAGTTTAGCGTTGATCGCCTTCAGCACGTCTGGCTCATAGCCCTCCGGCTCATGACCAATCGCGCCCCACGACAGCGGTTTTGATTCCGCTGCGGTGGCGATTTTGATGGTGCGCACCGCGTCGGCGAAGCTGTTACCGCTGATGAGCGCGAGGGCGATGATGCCTGGCGCAGCCAGACGACGTAAGGTGGTGGTGATTGCAGGCATGTCTTTAACTCCTTTAATTATTAGAAGGCGCGTTCGGTATTGAGGAACTGGGCAAGGCGCGGCAGGGCAGGATTATCAAAAATCTCTGTCGGGCTGCCCTGGGCGGCCACCACACCCTGATCCATAAATACGATGCGATTCGACACGCTCTTAGCGAACTGCATCTCATGGGTTACCAGCAGCGAGGTGATGCCGGAGGAGGTCACATCTTTAATCACCTTCAGCACTTCACCCACCAGTTCGGG
>Ga0209371_1000098_pt1 | contig 155524 bp, 156 predicted proteins | sample AgamicAtAmrz_FD_187165 | JGI IMG/M metagenome (GOLD analysis project Ga0209371, IMG submission 187165) | Agave microbial communities from Guanajuato, Mexico - At.Am.rz (SPAdes) (version 2) | ecosystem: Host-associated > Plants > Roots > Rhizosphere | place: Guanajato, Mexico | collected... | reverse complement strand
CGCGGCGCGGAACGCGCGGCATGTTGGCAACAGATTTATTCGAGCTGCTTTGGCAGTTTGTTAATCCAGAGATGACCCAATAATAAAGCATGAAGACCTGTGTTATTTCCTTGCCCGATGAGGCGGCAACCCTCGATCTGGGCGCTAAGCTGGCCCGCGCCTGTACCGGCGCGGCGGTAATCTATCTCTATGGCGATCTGGGCGCGGGTAAAACGACCTTCAGCCGTGGATTTTTGCAGGCGCTTGGCCATCAGGGCAACGTCAAAAGCCCAACCTACACGCTGGTAGAGCCCTATCAGCTCGACGCGCGCGCGCTTTATCACTTCGATCTCTATCGCCTGGCCGATCCGGAAGAGCTGGAGTTCATGGGGATCCGCGACTATTTCACCGGCGAGGCGATCTGTCTGGTGGAGTGGCCGCAGCAGGGCGCGGGCGTCTTGCCGCCGCCCGATCTGGCGCTAACGCTAAGCTACGTCGGCGCTGCGCGCGAGGCGCACCTTGAGGCGCACTCCGCGCTGGGCGAACGCCTGACAGAGCAGGTGGCGCAGGCATGATCGCACGGATGAAAAGCGCGCTGTTGTTGATACTCTGTCTGGCGACAGCGCCCGCTCTGGCGGCCAGCCTCTCTGATATCAAAGTCGAAAACGGCGACAGCAAGGCGACGGTAACCCTGAGCTTCGCCGGGCAGCCGGTGTACGGCTTCTTTCCGCTGCGCAACCCGGATCGTGTCGTGCTGGATATTCGTCAGAGCGGGGTGATTCAGGGGCTGCCGCTTAACTTCAGCGGCGAAAATATCGTCAGGCGCATTCGCACCAGCACGCCAAAGGACAAGCAGAGTATCCGCCTGGTGTTCGAGCTGACGCAGGCGGGCAAAACCCGTGCGGTGACCCAGCGCAACGGCAGCAGTTACAACGTGGTGTTCACTATTCAGGGCAAACAGCCCGTCAGCCGCGCCGCGCCGGTTTCAACCGCGACCACAACGACGCCGGGACGGACGGCACCGAGCCGACCCGCCGCCAACCCGTTCAACGCCAATCAGGTGACGGCGGTCAGCAATACCAACACCACCACGCGTCCGGGCAATGCGGTGCCCACCAGCAACGACACGGTGATTGTAGCCATCGATGCCGGCCACGGCGGCCAGGATCCCGGCGCCACCGGCCAGCGCGGACTGCATGAAAAGAACGTCACCATCGCCATCGCGCGCAAGCTGAAGGTGCTGCTGAATAACGATCCGATGTTTAAAGGCGTGCTGACGCGCGACGGCGACTACTTTATTTCGGTGATGGGCCGTTCCGAAGTGGCGCGTAAAGAGAACGCCAACCTGCTGGTTTCCATTCACGCCGACTCGGCGCCGAGCCATAGCGCCACCGGCGCATCGGTATGGGTGCTGTCGAACCGACGCGCCAACAGCGAAATGGCGAACTGGCTGGAGCAGCGCGAGAAACAGTCAGAGCTGCTGGGCGGGGCAGGCGATTTGCTGGCGAACAGCCAGGCCGATCCCTACCTGAGCCAGGCGGTGCTGGATCTGCAGTTCGGCCATTCGCAGCGCGTCGGTTATGACGTAGCGATGAAAGTCCTGCAGCAGCTGCGCGGCGTTTCGCCGCTGCATAAGCGTTTGCCGGAGCACGCCAGCCTCGGCGTGCTGCGTTCGCCGGATATCCCCTCGCTGTTGGTGGAAACCGGCTTCATCAGTAATGCCTCGGAGGAGCGACTGCTCGGCAGTAGCGCTTACCAGGATAAAATTGCGATGGCTATCTACAAAGGCCTGCGCAATTATTTCCTGGCGCACCCGCTACAATCGCTCCCAAAGGAGGAAAACCGTCCGATCGGCTCATCGCCGACGGTGAGCGTCGCCAGTAATCCGGCGACCGGCACCACGCAGTATACCGGCGCGGTGCAGCGTCATACCGTCACCCGCGGCGAAACGCTCTCCGGCATCGCCGCTAAATATGGCGTCAGTATGGGGACGCTGCGCGACATGAACCGGCTGAAGCGCGATGTGGTCTGGGTTGGGCAGCGCCTGAAGGTGCCCGCCAGCAATACGGTGGCCGCGCGCGGCCCGGCGCGTCATAAAGTGGTGCGGGGCGACTCGCTGACGGCTATCGCCGCGCATTACGGCGTTAGCCCGCAGGCGATCATCCAGGCGAACAATATGAAGTCCTCAAATGTGATGTTGGGGCAAACCCTGAAAATACCCGCCTCCTGACGGCCAGCCCGGCCAGGCGCCGGGCCAGGCTCTACAAGGATAATCACCATGCCCATTCAAATTTTACCGCCGCAGCTGGCTAATCAGATTGCGGCGGGTGAAGTCGTCGAGCGTCCAGCCTCGGTGGTCAAAGAGCTGGTGGAAAACAGCCTTGACGCCGGCGCGACGCGCATCGACATCGACATTGAAAAAGGCGGCGCGAAACTGATCCGCATTCGCGATAACGGCTGCGGCATCAGCAAAGAGGAGCTGGCGATGGCGCTGGCGCGCCACGCCACCAGCAAAATCGCCTCGCTCGACGATCTGGAAGCGATTATGAGCCTGGGCTTTCGCGGCGAAGCGCTGGCCAGCATCAGTTCAGTTTCGCGCCTGACCCTGACTTCGCGCACCGAAGCGCAGAGCGAAGCCTGGCAGGCCTACGCCGAAGGCCGCGAGATGGCGGTTACGGTTAAGCCCGCGGCGCATCCGTGCGGCACCACGCTGGAGGTGCTCGATCTCTTCTACAACACCCCCGCGCGCCGCAAATTTATGCGCACCGAGAAAACTGAGTTTGGCCATATCGATGAGGTGATTCGCCGTATCGCGCTGGCGCGTTTTGACGTCTCTATCTCGCTCAGCCATAACGGCAAGCTGATGCGCCAGTATCGCGCGGTCAATGATGAGGCGCAGCGCGAACGGCGGCTGGGCGCGATTTGCGGCACGACCTTTATGCAGCATGCGCTGCGCATCGACTGGCGGCATGACGATCTGCTGCTGCGCGGCTGGGTCGCCGATCCGGCCGGATCGCGCCAGCTGACCGATATTCAGTATTGCTACGTCAACGGCCGCATGATGCGCGACAAACTGATCAACCATGCGATACGTCAGGCGTTTCAGACGCAGCTGCAGGCTGACCAGCAGCCAGCCTATGTGCTCTACCTGGAAATCGATCCGCATCAGGTGGATGTCAACGTGCATCCCGCCAAGCATGAAGTGCGCTTCCATCAGTCACGGCTGGTGCACGACTTTATCTTTCAGGGCGTGATGAGCGTGCTGCATGAGAGCAGCGCGCCGACCCTGCCGTCGATTCAGGCGGAAGAGCCGACGCCGCGCTGGCAGCCGGAAAATCGCCAGGCCGCGGGTGGCAACCACTTTTCCCAGCCCGCCGCGCCGCGCCGCAGCGACGGGGGTGGGACGACACCAGCATCAACGCCAGCCGCGCAGCCGGGCTGGCAGAATAAAGAAAATGGCTACAGCAAGCGCGAAGGCGCGGTCTATCAGCAGCTGCTGAAAACGCCGGCCGCAGGCCAGCGCGCGCCGGCTGAACCGGCCGTGCCGGCTGAACCGGCCGTGCCGGCAGTTACGCCGCGCGCGCAGCCAACGGAGACGCCGCTTTCCTCGCATGCGCAAAGCTTCGGCCGCGTGTTAACGGTAGTGCGAGAACGCTATGCGCTGCTGGAGCAGGATCAGGTGCTGCTGCTGCTATCGCTGCCGGTGGCGGCGCGGTGGGTGCGGCATGCGCAGCTACAGCCAGGTGAGACCGGACTGAAGTCACAGCCGCTGCTTATCCCGGTGCGCATGAAGGTCGCGCGGCCGGAGCGCCAGATCGCCGCCGAGAGGCAGAGCCTGCTGAATGAGATGGGCATCGATCTGCAGCCGGAAGGCGACCACGTGACTCTGCGCGCGGTGCCTTTACCCTTGCGCACGCAAAATTTACAAATCTTGATTCCAGAGCTGTTAGGCTATCTCGCCCAGCAGCCGGAGAGCGGCGCCCCTCAGCTGGCTCAATGGCTGGCGCGACGTTGCGATACCGACGCGCCCCACTGGAATCACTCGCAGGCGATTACGCTGCTGGCGGAGCTGGAACGGCTCTGTCCGCAACTGCTGAAATCGCCGCCTTCTGGCCTGATTCAGGCCCTGGATATTGAGAGCGCGCTTGCCGCATTAACCCATGAGTGAACACAACCCGGCTGGCCGACCAAAGGCTATTTTTTTGATGGGGCCGACCGCCTCGGGCAAAACCGCGCTGGCGATAGCGCTAAGAAAGCAGCTGCCGGTGGAACTTATCAGCGTCGACTCTGCCTTAATCTATCGCGGGATGGATATCGGCACGGCCAAGCCCTCGGCAGAAGAGCTGGCGCAGGCGTCGCATCGCCTGCTGGACATCCGCGATCCTTCGGAGGCCTATTCCGCCGCCGACTTCCGCCGCGATGCGCTGGCGGCCATGGAAGAGATCGTTCAGCGCGGCCGCATTCCGCTGCTGGTCGGCGGAACCATGCTCTATTTCAAGGCGTTACTGGAAGGATTGTCGCCGCTCCCCTCGGCCGATCCTGATATACGTCAGCGCATTGAACAGATGGCGCGCGAAAAGGGGTGGGAGGCGCTGCATCGTCAGCTGTGCGACATCGACCCGGTGGCCGGGAGTCGTATTCATCCGAATGATCCGCAGAGACTTTCGCGAGCACTGGAAGTTTTTTTTATTTCGGGTAAAACTTTAACGGAACTGACTAAAACATCCGGCGAAGCGTTACCCTACGATGTGTATCAGTTCGCTATCGCCCCCGCGACCCGTGAACTGCTGCATCAGCGCATCGAACTACGCTTTCAGCAGATGCTGGCGTCAGGATTTGAAGCGGAGGCTCGGGCCCTGTTTGCACGAGGTGATTTGCATACGGATATGCCTTCCATTCGCTGTGTCGGTTATCGTCAGATGTGGTCGTACCTGGCTGGCGAGATCGATTACGACGAGATGGTTTATCGGGGAATTTGCGCAACCCGGCAGCTCGCTAAACGCCAGATGACCTGGTTACGCGGCTGGGAAAATGTACGCTGGCTTGACAGCGACAGCCCAGAATCCGCGCGTGACGAGGTGCTTCAGGTTCTTAGTGCGAAGCATGGGTGATTGTGTACAATTGGCTGGTTATCGTGCGCAAATTTTTACGCAGTTTTTTCAGAACTTCGGTTCTACAAGTAATAAACAACAAGCATATAAGGAAAAGATAGAATGGCTAAGGGGCAATCATTACAAGACCCGTTTTTGAACGCACTGCGTCGTGAACGTGTTCCGGTTTCGATTTATTTGGTCAACGGTATCAAGCTGCAGGGACAAATTGAGTCTTTCGATCAATTCGTGATTTTGTTGAAGAACACGGTAAGCCAGATGGTTTACAAGCACGCCATTTCTACCGTGGTTCCATCACGCCCGGTTTCTCATCACAGCAACAACACCGGTGGCGGCAGCAACAACTACCACCACGGCGGCAGCAACGCTTCTGCGCCGTCGCAGCCACAACAAGACGGCGATAACGCGGAATAACGCGCTACCCGTACAAGCCAGGGCGGGAGAACGCAAACCGTTTGCCGTCCTGGTCTTCTATTTTCTAAGCGAGGTTATAGCTTGTTTGACCGTTATGAAGCCGGTGAGCAGGCCGTACTGGTACACATCTGGTTCTCCCAAGACAAAGAGATGGAAGATCTCCAGGAATTCGAAACCCTGGTCTCTTCTGCGGGCGTAGAAGCGCTGCAGGTCATTACCGGCAGTCGTAAAGCGCCACATCCCAAATATTTTGTCGGTGAAGGAAAGGCAGCTGAAATTGCCGATGCGGTAAAATCAAGTGGAGCATCGGTCGTCTTATTCGATCATGCTTTAAGCCCTGCGCAGGAACGCAACCTGGAGCGCCTGTGCGAATGTCGCGTCATAGACCGTACCGGTCTGATCCTGGATATCTTCGCCCAACGTGCCCGAACGCATGAAGGTAAGCTGCAGGTCGAACTGGCCCAGCTGCGCCATCTTGCTACCCGACTGGTACGCGGCTGGACGCACCTTGAGCGTCAGAAAGGCGGCATCGGCTTACGCGGCCCGGGGGAAACCCAGCTGGAAACCGACCGTCGTTTGCTGCGCAATCGAATCAGTCAGATTTTGTCCCGCCTTGAACGCGTAGAAAAACAGCGCGATCAGGGACGTCAGGCGCGCGCCAAAGCGGACGTGCCGACCGTGTCGCTGGTCGGCTATACCAACGCCGGTAAATCCACCCTGTTCAACGCCGTCACCTCCGCTAACGTCTATGCGGCGGATCAGTTGTTTGCGACGCTTGATCCGACGCTGCGCCGTCTCAACGTGGCGGACGTCGGCGACGTGGTGCTGGCGGATACCGTCGGCTTTATTCGTCATCTGCCTCACGATCTGGTGGCCGCGTTTAAAGCGACGCTGCAGGAAACGCGACAGGCGACGCTGCTGCTGCACGTGATCGACGCCGCCGACGTGCGCGTCAATGAGAACATCGAAGCGGTCGATGCGGTGCTGGAAGAGATCGACGCGCATGAAATTCCCACGCTGCTGGTGATGAATAAAATCGATATGCTGGACGGCTTCGTTCCGCGCATCGATCGCAATGAAGAAAATCAGCCGATTCGCGTCTGGCTTTCCGCGCAGAGCGGCGAAGGTTTGCCGCTGCTGTGGCAGGCGCTCTCCGAGCGTCTGGCGGGCGAAATCGCGCAGTTCGAACTGCGCCTGCCGCCGGAAGCGGGGCGCCTGCGCAGCCGCTTCTACCAGCTGCAGGCCATTGAAGATGAATGGAATGAAGAAGACGGCGGCATCGGTCTGCGCGTACGTCTGCCGATGGTTGACTGGCGACGCCTGTGCAAGCAGGAACCGGCGCTGGTTGATTACATAGTTTGACACGTTGCCCAAACGTCCTTACGCAATAGCTGGTATGGTGTAGCAGGCGGCCGCCGTTTTTCTGGGAAGTTTCTTACCTGTGTTTACAAGAGTAAATGACTGGGACGAGCGAAGGCGGCCAACAGAGCTACAGCCGCGAAAAGCAGGGTTTACCCAAAGATTTCAGGCTGTAGCAAGGCGGCAACTGAGTGAATGCCCAGGAGCTTACATTGGTAAGTGACTGGGATGAGCGAAGGCGGCCAACAGAGCTACAGCCGCGAAAAGCAGGGTTTACCCAAAGATTTCAGGCTGTAGCAAGGCGGCAACTGAGTGAATGCCCAGGAGCTTACATCGGTAAGTGACTGGGATGAGCGAAGGCGGCCAACACAGCTACAGCCTGAAAGCTGCAGGGTAAACAGCGCACTTACAATAAATGGAGTAGAACATGGCGTGGAATCAGCCCGGTAATAACGGACAGGACCGCGACCCGTGGGGAAGCAGCAATAATAAAGGCGGCAACTCTGGGGGAAACAAAGGCGGACGTGAACAGGGACCGCCGGATCTGGATGATATCTTCCGTAAGTTGAGCAAAAAGCTCGGCGGACTGGGCGGTGGCAAACAGAGTGACAATGGCCAGCGCAGCGGCGGCAGCGGTGGCAAACTGGTCGGGATCGTCGCTGTCGCGGCGGTTGTAATCTGGGCCGCCAGTGGATTCTACACCATTAAAGAAGCGGAGCGCGGCGTCGTCACGCGCTTCGGCAAATTCAGTCATCTGGTGGAGCCAGGTCTGAACTGGAAACCTACCTTTATCGATCAGGTGCGCGCAGTAAACGTCGAAGCGGTGCGCGAGCTTGCTGCCTCCGGCGTGATGCTGACCTCGGATGAGAACGTGGTACGCGTCGAGATGAACGTGCAGTACCGCGTGACCGATCCTGAGCGCTACCTGTTCGCCGTCACCAGCGCAGATGACAGCCTGCGTCAGGCGACCGACAGCGCGCTGCGTGGCGTCATCGGCCGCTCGACGATGGATCGTATTCTGACTGAAGGTCGTACCGTGGTGCGTAGCGATACGCAGCGCGAAATCGACGAAACCATTCGCCCTTACAACATGGGCATCACGCTGCTTGACGTCAACTTCCAGGCGGCGCGTCCGCCGGAAGAGGTGAAAGCCGCGTTTGACGACGCCATTGCCGCGCGTGAAAACCGCGAGCAGTACGTGCGCGAGGCGGAAGCCTACGCGAACGAAGTGCAGCCGCGCGCGAATGGTCAGGCGCAGCGTATCCTCGAAGAGGCGCGCGCTTATAAAGAACGTACCGTGCTGGAAGCGCAGGGTGAAGTGGCACGCTTTGCCAAGCTGCTGCCTGAGTACAAGGCGGCGCCGGACATCACTAAAGAGCGTCTCTACATCGAGACCATGGAACGCGTGCTGAGCCATACCCGCAAGGTGCTGGTTAACGATCGCGGCAATAATCTGATGGTGCTGCCGCTCGACCAGCTGATGCGCGGCGCAACCGGCGCGGCGCAGGGCGGCCACAAAGGCGCGAGTCTGAGTACGCTGCCCGCTTCGCCTGGCAGCACTGCCAGCCGCAGCGACACGTCAGCCTACAATCCAGACAGCATCATGGATCAGCGTCGGGCCAATGCTCTGCGCAACGATACCCAGCGCGAAGGGAGAGAGTAATCGATGCGTAAGCCCATAATTGTAGTCATTATTGTTGTACTGGTGGCGCTCTACGCTTCACTGTTTGTAGTGCAGGAAGGCGAACGCGGCATCGTGCTGCGCTTCGGCAAAGTGCTGCGCGACGATGAAAACAAACCGCAGGTGTTCGCGCCGGGTCTGCATATGAAAGTGCCGTTTATCGAGACGGTAAAAACGCTGGACGCGCGTATTCAGACCATGGACAACCAGGCGGATCGCTTCGTCACCAAAGAGAAGAAAGACCTGATCGTCGATTCCTACATCAAATGGCGCATCAGCGACTTCAGCCGCTACTACCTGGCGACGGGCGGCGGCGACGTTTCGCAGGCGGAAGTGCTGCTGAAGCGTAAATTCAGCGACCGTCTGCGTTCCGAGATGGGCCGTCTTGACGTGAAAGATATCGTGACGGACTCTCGCGGCCGTCTGACCACCGACGTGCGCGACGCGCTGAATACCGGCAGCGCCGGCAGCGACGACGAGGTGCAGACGCCAGCGGCAGATGACGCCATCGCCAGCGCGGCGGCGCGCGTCGAGCGCGAAACCAACAGCAAAGAGCCGGCGATCAACCCGAACAGCATGGCGGCGCTGGGCATTCAGGTCGTCGACGTGCGCATCAAGCAGATCAACCTGCCGACCGAAGTGTCGGACGCGATCTACAACCGTATGCGCGCCGAGCGTGAAGCTGTCGCGCGCAGCCAGCGTTCGCAGGGTCAGGAAGAGGCGGAAAAGCTGCGTGCGCAGGCGGACTATCAGGTTACCCGCACGCTGGCGGAAGCGCAGCGTACCGCGCTGATTACGCGCGGCGACGGCGATGCTGAAGCAGCGAAGCTCTTTGCCGACGCATTCAGCCAGGATCCGGACTTTTACGCCTTTATCCGCAGCCTGCGCGCCTATGAAAATAGCTTCAGCGACAATCAGGACGTGATGGTGCTCAGCCCGGACAGCGATTTCTTCCGATATATGAAAGCGCCCTCTAACGCGACGCGATAAGAACTGCTATAACCTACGGGCCGACAATGATGTCGGCCTTTTTTTTGGGAAGGGTAAATGAATCAAACCATATGGATGGCGTTGGCGCTGGTACTGGTGCTGGAAGGCCTGGGACCGATGTTTCTGCCGCGCATCTGGCGTCGTATGATCCTGAGCATGGCGCAGCTGCCCGATCGCCTGCTGCACCGTTTTGGCGGCGGGCTGGTGGTGGCGGGTGTGGTCATTTACTACATGATCGGCGCGCACAGCGGCGGTTGATCTCTCTTTTGCGGGGCTAAATTGTGCCTCTCACGCGCCCATTCCCCAGGATGTTGTAGTGCGCAAAACGCAGGCGAAAAATGCGCGCAAACGTATGCTAAAAGTGCTGAAAGCCGCAAGATCAGATGGTAGAATCCATTTTTAAGCAATCGGTGATTTTGAAAATGGGTAAGAACGTCGTCGTACTGGGCACCCAATGGGGTGACGAAGGCAAAGGTAAAATTGTAGATCTGCTGACTGAACGCGCTAATTACGTGGTGCGTTACCAGGGTGGCCACAATGCAGGCCATACGCTTGTCATCAACGGTGAAAAAACCGTCCTCCATTTAATTCCATCCGGCATCCTGCGCGAAAACGTCACCAGCATCATCGGTAACGGCGTGGTGCTGTCGCCTGAAGCTCTGATGAAAGAGATGAAAGGCCTGGAAGAGCGAGGCGTACCGGTACGCGAACGTCTGCTGATTTCTGAAGCCTGTCCGCTGATCCTGCAATACCATGTCGCAATGGATCTGGCACGCGAAAAAGCGCGCGGCGCCAAAGCCATCGGCACCACCGGCCGCGGCATCGGCCCGGCCTATGAAGATAAAGTGGCGCGCCGCGGTCTGCGCGTCGGCGATCTCTTCAACAAAGAGACCTTTGCCGTTAAGCTGAAAGAGATTGTCGACTACTACAACTTCCAGCTGGTGAACTACTACAAAGAAGACGCGGTCGACTACGACAAAGTGCTGAGCGACGTGCTGGCGGTAGCCGACGTGCTGACCAGCATGGTGGTTGACGTCTCCGATCTGCTGGATACGGCGCAGAAGCGCGGCGATCTGATCATGTTTGAAGGCGCGCAGGGCACGCTGCTGGATATCGACCACGGCACCTATCCCTATGTGACCTCCTCTAACACCACCGCTGGCGGCGTGGCGACCGGCTCAGGCATCGGTCCGCGCTGCGTCGACTACGTGCTGGGCATCGTGAAGGCTTATTCAACGCGCGTCGGCGCGGGCCCGTTCCCGACCGAACTGTTCGACGACATCGGCGAGTTCCTGTGCGCTAAAGGCAATGAGTTCGGCGCAACCACCGGCCGTCGTCGTCGCACCGGCTGGCTCGATGCGGTCGCCGTGCGCCGCGCGGTGCAGATCAACTCTCTGTCAGGTTTCTGCATGACCAAGCTGGACGTGCTGGACGGTCTGAAAGAAGTGAAAATCTGCGTAGGCTACCGCCTGCCGGACGGTCGCGAAGTGACCACCACGCCGCTGGCGGCAGAGAACTGGGAGGGCATCGAGCCGATCTATGAAACCCTGCCAGGCTGGAGCGAAACCACCTTTGGCGTGAAAACGCTGGAAGGTCTGCCGCAGGCCGCGCGCGACTATATCAAGCGCGTGGAAGAAGTCACGGGCGTTCCGGTTGATATTATCTCTACCGGCCCGGACCGCAGCGAAACCATGATTCTGCGCGATCCGTTCGACGCATAATCCTGCAGAGGCCGGCGCAGCGCCGGCCTCTGTTTCCCGCTTAGCCCGCCGCTTATTCTCCCTTCGCTTTGCCGCATCGCCGTTCGGCTGAAAAAAACGCACTCTGGATTCGACTCTGGTTTATCATCTACAGTAGCCGCAAGCCGGTTTACTATTAAAATCAACCGCAACGCGGACGAATAAATAAACACGCTATGGGTGATCTAGCGAGGTAATTGTGCAGCTGACAAGTTTTACCGATTATGGTCTGCGGGCCTTGATTTATATGGCTAGTTTGCCACAAGGCAGAATGACGAATATTACTGAAGTCACCGAGACCTACGGCGTGTCGCGCAACCATATGGTGAAAATCATCAATCAACTCAGCCGGGCGGGCTTTATCGCCGCGACGCGCGGCAAAAACGGCGGCATCCGTCTAGGGATGGATCCGCACCATATCGTCATCGGCGATGTAGTGCGCAAAATGGAGCCGCTACAGTTAGTAGACTGCGCCACTTGCGCCATTACGCCAGCTTGCCGCTTAAAAAAGGCGCTAAACGATGCGGTACAGCTGTTCCTGCGGGAACTGGACAGCTACACGCTGGCAGACTTAGTCGAGGGGAACGCACCCTTATACCAAATTTTATTGTCCGAACCGCCGGTGGCAATGAATCTGAAATGACATCGGAGGAACCGCTATGTCAAACGATCCTTTTCAGCAACGAGAAGCTGAAAAATATGAAAACCCTATTCCGAGCCGTGAATTTATTCTGGCTCACCTGGAAAAACGCGAAAAGCCAGCCAGCCGCGATGAGCTGGCGCAAGAGCTGAACCTTACCGACGAAGAGCACCTTGAAGCGCTGCGTCGTCGTCTGCGCGCCATGGAGCGCGACGGTCAGCTGGTCTTCACCCGCCGCCAGTGCTATGCGCTGCCGGAACGTCTCGATCTGCTGCGCGGCAAGGTCATCGGCCACCGCGACGGCTACGGCTTCCTGCGCGTAGAGGGTCAGAAAGATGACCTCTATCTCTCCGCCGAGCAGATGAAAATGTGCATGCACGGTGACGTTATCCTGGCGCAGCCGCTGGGCGCGGATCGCAAAGGCCGCCGCGAAGCGCGCGTGGTGCGCGTGCTGGAGCCGCGCAACAACCAGATCGTCGGCCGCTACTTCACTGATGCGGGCGCCGGTTTCGTGGTGCCGGACGACAGCCGTCTGAGCTTCGACATCCTGATCCCGCCGGAAGAGACGCTGCAGGCGCGTATGGGATCGGTGGTGGTGGTCGAGCTGGTGCAGCGCCCGACGCGCCGCACCAAAGCCATCGGTAAAGTCGCAGAGATACTCGGCGACGACATGGGCACCAGCCTGGCGGTCGATATGGCCCTGCGCACCCATGAAATCCCGCACAGCTGGCCGCCGGAAGTTGAAAAACAGGTGAGCAAGCTCAGCGAAGAGGTGCCTGAAGCGGCGAAGAAAGGGCGCGTCGATCTGCGCCAGCTGCCGCTGGTCACCATCGACGGCGAAGACGCGCGCGACTTCGACGATGCGGTCTACTGCGAGAAAAAACGCGGCGGCGGCTGGCGCCTGTGGGTAGCGATTGCCGACGTCAGCTACTATGTGCGTCCCGGCACGCCGCTGGACGACGAAGCGCTGCAGCGCGGCACCTCGGTCTACTTCCCGTCGCAGGTGGTGCCGATGCTGCCGGAAGTGCTCTCCAACGGGCTCTGCTCGCTGAACCCGCAGGTCGATCGCCTCTGCATGGTGTGCGAGATGACTATCTCCTCCGCAGGCAAGCTGACCGGCTTCAAACACTATGAAGCGGTAATGAACTCCCATGCGCGTCTGACCTACAACAAAGTGTGGAATATCCTGCAGGGCAACCCTGAGCTGCGCGAACAGTACGCGCCGCTGGTGAAGCCGCTGGAGGAGCTGCACAACATGTATAAGGTGCTGGAGCAGGCGCGTGAAGCGCGCGGCGGCATCTCGTTCGAAACGGAAGAAGCGAAATTTATCTTCAATGCGGAACGCCGTATCGAGCGCGTCGAGCGTACCGTTCGCAACGACGCGCACAAGCTGATCGAAGAGTGCATGATCCTCGCCAACATCGCATCGGCGCGCTTCGTCGAGAAGCATCAGGAGCCGGCGCTGTTCCGCGATCACGATCGCCCCAGTGACGACAGCATCACCAGCTTCCGTACCGTGCTCAACGAACTGGGCCTTTCGCTGCCGGGCGGCGCGAAGCCGGAGCCGATCGATTATGCCGAACTGCTGACGCAAATCGCCGATCGCCCTGACGCGGAAATGCTGCAAACCATGCTGCTGCGCTCGATGAAACAGGCGGTCTACGATCCGGAAAACCGCGGACACTTCGGCCTGGCGCTGCAGTCTTACGCGCACTTTACCTCGCCGATCCGTCGCTATCCCGATCTGCTGCTGCACCGCGCCATTAAATATCTGCTGGCGCAGGCGGAAGGCGAAGTGAAAGGCAATACCACGGCGACCGGCGGCTACCACTACGAGATGGCGCAGATGCTGCAGCTCGGCCAGCACTGTTCGATGACCGAACGCCGCGCCGACGAGGCCACGCGCGACGTCGCCGACTGGCTGAAATGTGACTTTATGCAGGATCAGGTCGGCAATACCTTTAACGGCGTGATCTCCAGCGTCACCGGCTTCGGCTTCTTTGTGCGCCTGAACGATCTCTTTATCGATGGCCTGGTGCATGTCTCCACGCTGGATAACGACTACTACCGTTTCGATGCGGTGGGCCAGCGTCTGATCGGCGAGTCGGGCGGACGCACCTACCGTCTGGGCGATGCGGTTGAAGTGCGGGTCGAGGCGGTGCACCTGGACGAGCGCAAGATCGACTTCGCGCTGATCTCCAGCCAGCGTCAGCCGCGCGGCGAGGGCAAAACCGCGCGTGACAAAGCGAAGCGCGAAGGCAAACCGCCGTCGAAGCGTCGTCGTCAGGTTGGCAAGAAAGGCAACTTCGAGCCGAACGAAGCGTTCCGCGACGCAAAGCCGACGTCTGATAAGCCGAAGAAAGAGAAAAAAAGCAAAACCCCGTCGGAAAAAAACCGTAAAATCGCCGCCGCCACTAAGGCGAAGCGCGCCGCGAAAAAGCAGGCCTGATTCCGCCTGATGCGTTAACGGACGCTCTCTGCCGCGCAGAGAGCGTCCGCTGAAGTCCATTCAATTCCTAACTGAGCAGATCGATGAGCGAAATTATTTTTGGTATCCATGCCGTACAGGCGCTGCTGGAGCGCGATCCCCAGCGCTTCCAGGAAGTCTTTATCCTCAAGGGCCGCGACGATCGTCGCCTGCAGCCGTTGGTGGCGGCGCTGGAAGCTCAGGGCATCGTTATCCAGCTGGCGAACCGCCAGTGGCTGGATGGTCAGGTTGAAGGCGGTGTGCATCAGGGCATCGTGGCGCGCATTAAGCCTGGCCGTCAGTACCAGGAAGGCGACCTGCCGGATCTGCTGCAAAGTCTGGAAAAACCGCTGCTGCTGGTGCTGGACGGCGTGACCGACCCGCACAACCTCGGCGCCTGCCTGCGCAGCGCCGACGCCGCAGGCGTACATGCGGTGATCGTGCCGAAAGACCGCTCCGCCTCGCTGAACGCCACGGCGAAAAAAGTCGCCAGCGGCGCGGCGGAGAACGTGCCGCTGATCCGCGTCACCAACCTGGCGCGCACGCTGCGTCTGCTGCAGGAGTACAACATCTGGGTGGTCGGCACGGCTGGCGAAGCGGATCATACGCTCTATCAGAGCAAAATGACCGGGCCGATGGCGCTGGTGATGGGCGCGGAAGGTGAAGGTATGCGCCGCCTGACGCGTGAGCACTGCGACGAGCTGATTAGCATTCCGATGGCGGGCAGCGTCTCATCGCTTAATGTCTCCGTAGCCACCGGCGTCTGCCTGTTCGAAGCGGTACGCCAGCGCGGAGCGTGATCGCCGCCGCAAAACCCCTCAGTGCCAGGCATAACTGCGCGTCGCTCTCCCATACTTAGCGGGACACGCATCGCGAGGAGGGGTTATGACCTGGACAACCCACACCGTTTTTAATCAGCCGCAGCCTCTTAGCAACAGCAACCTTTTTCTTTCCGACACGCCGCTGCGCGAAGCGCTCGCGCGCGAAGGCGCCGAGTGGGATCGTGAATGGCTGGCCTCGGTCGGCGCGCAGCTTGGCGGGGCCGAGTCGCTGGAGTTAGGAAGGCTGGCCAACGCCGCGCCGCCGGAACTGTTACGCTATGACGCGCGCGGCGTACGCATCGACGAGGTGCGTTTTCATCCCGCGTGGCACCTGCTGATGCAGGGCGTCTGCGCCAGCCGACTGCATAATCTCAGCTGGCAGCCCGACGTGCTCGATCGCGCCATGGTGGCGCGCGCCGCGCGCTTTATCCTTCACGCTCAGGTCGACGCCGGCACGCTCTGTCCGGCGACCATGACGCACGCCGCCGTGCCGCTGCTGCAGCGCGGGCTGCCCGATACTTTCAGCGGCTGGCGCGACCCGCTGCTCAGCGATCGCTACGACACCCACGCGCTGCCTGGCGACCAGAAGCGCGGTCTGCTGATCGGCATGGGCATGACGGAAAAGCAGGGCGGCAGCGACGTCACGACCAACACCACGCGCGCGGAGCCGCTGGCGGATCGCGCGCCCGGCTCGATCTGGCGTATCACCGGCCATAAATGGTTCTTCTCTGTGCCGCAGAGCGACGCGCATCTGATCCTCGCGCAAAGCGGCAGCGGCCTAAGCTGCTTCTTCCTGCCGCGTCTGCTGCCGGACGGCACGCGCAACGCCATTCGCCTTGAGCGGCTCAAAGACAAGCTGGGCAACCGCGCCAACGCCAGCAGCGAAGCGGAGTTTCAGGACGCCACCGGCTGGCTGGTAGGGGAAGAGGGCGACGGCGTGCGGCTGATCCTCAAAATGGGCGGCATGACCCGATTCGACTGCGCGCTCGGCAGCCACGGCCAGATGCGCCGCGCGTTCTCTGTCGCGCTGTACCATGCGCACCAGCGCCAGGTGATGGGCAAAAATCTGGTGGATCAGCCGCTGATGCGTCAGGTTTTAGCGGCGCAGGCGCTGCAGCTTGAGGGACAGACGGCGCTGCTGATGCGGCTGGCGCGTGCCTGGTCGCAGCCGGCGCAGCCGCTGGAAGGGGCGTTCGCCCGGCTGTTCACGCCGGCGGCGAAGTACGCCGTCTGCAAGGCGGGCATGCCCTTTGTTGCCGAAGCGATGGAGGTGCTGGGCGGCGTGGGCTACTGCGAGGAGAGCGAACTGCCGCGCCTGTATCGCGATATGCCGGTCAACAGCATCTGGGAAGGCTCGGGCAACGTGATGTGTCTCGATGTGCTGCGCGTGCTGCGCAAACAGCCCGGCGTGGCAGAGATGCTGCATCAGGAGTTTGAGGCGGTCAGAGGCGTGAACCGCCGGTTTGACGCCGCCTGGCGACAGCTAAAGCTGCGCCTGAACCGGCTGCAGGAGAATCAGGCGCGGGAGATCGCGCAGCGTCTGTTTCTGCTGGCGACCGGCGCGCAGCTGTTGAAATATGCCGAGCCGCCGCTGGCGGACGCCTGGTGCCGGCAGTGGCTCGACGCGCGCGGCGTCCGTCCGCTGGAGAGTCAGGTGGCGGAGCGCTTACTGCTGCGCGCCAGCGGCGGGTGAGGCGCCGTAAAGGATCGCCGTGGCGTACCAGTATCCCGGCGTCACCGTTTCGTCCACCATGATGACCTGGTAGTAGACCGCGCCGCGCTGATTGGCTTCTGCTGCCAGCGCGCGCTGCGCGTCATCCGGCGAGCCGCGCACCTGGGTGCTGATGCTGCCAAGCCTCGGCAGGCCGGCGCTCTGCGCGCGTGTGATCTCCTGCGCCTGATGGGTGGGCGCAGGCGGCGGCTGCGGCGTGGTTTTCAGCGCCGAACAGCCGCTCAACAGCAGCGCCATTGTCAGTAAGTAAGCGTAACGCATAAGGTTTACTCCAGAGGGACGGTGGAGTAAGTGTAAGCCACCGTCCCAAAGAGGATCAGGATTTCAGGTGAAATACGCTGACCAGCTGCGTCAGATGATGACCTTTGTGACTCAGGTTCTGCGCCGACGCATCCGCCTGCGCCATCAGCTCGCTGTTCTCGTGAGTCGCCTGGCTGATCTGGTTCATCGCCTGATTCACCTGGCCGATCCCCGCCGCCTGCTGCTGCGCCGCGACGTTGATTTCACTCATCAGCGCCTGCACCTGCTCGATATGCGACACGATATGGCTCATGGCGTCATGGGTCTGCTGCGACAGCTGATGCCCTTCCGAGACGTTGCTGATCGAGGTGGCGATCAGGCCGTCGATCTCTTTCGCCGCCTGCGCGCTGCGCTGCGCCAGCGCGCGTACTTCCGCCGCGACCACCGCGAAACCGCGACCGTGTTCGCCAGCGCGCGCCGCTTCTACCGCCGCGTTAAGCGCCAGAATATTGGTCTGGAACGCGATCGATTCGATCACGTGGGTGATATCAGCAATGCTCTGGGAAGAGATCTGAATCGCTGACATGGTGTTCACCGAGCGGCTTACCGTCTGGCTGCCGTGCGTGACCAGGTCGCTCGCTTCCGCCACCAGCGTCATCGCCTGGCGCAGGTTGTCGGCGGTATGCTCGACCGTGGCGCCAAACTGCTCCATGCTCGCCGACGTCTCTTCGACGCTGCTCGCCTGGCGGCCGATCTGCTCGCTGATATTCAGGCTGCTGGCGGCGATGGTGTCGGTACCGTCGCTGATCTCCTGCGCGGCGACGCGCACCTGACCGACAATCTTCTCCAGCCCGTCGCCGATGCCGTTGATGGCGGTAATCAGCTGGCCGACCTCGTCATGGCGGCGCGTATCCAGGTGAATGCGCAGGTTGCCCGCCGCGTACTCTTCAGCCAGGTGGATGACCTGCTGCAGCGGACGCGTAATGGCGCGGCGGCTGTAAAGCACAAAGCCCAGCGCAAAAATCAGCACCAGCGCCAGGCCGGTCAGCATAAACAGGTTGCGGCTGTGGGTAATCGGCGCCAGCAGCGTGTCGCGGCTCACTTCGCCCACGACAATCCAGTTCCAGCCCGGCAGCTGCTGCCAGGCCAGCATCTTGCTTTCGCCGTCCAGCTCCGCTTCCTGCACGCCCTGCGGCTGGCTCAGCAGCGCCTGCTGCACGCTGGCGTCCCAGGATGGCAGTTTGCCTTCATTCTGCGCGGCAAAAAGATATTGTCCCTGCGCTGCGCCCGGCGTGCCGTTCAGCACGTAGAAATGGCCGCTGTCGCCCAGCTTGCGCGCCAGCACCTTGTCGCGCATCAGCGCGTACTGCTTATCGATCTGCACGCCGACGAACAGAATGCCGACTACCGCGCCGCTTTCATCTTTAACCGGCTGATACTGCGTGATATAGCGGTGGCCGAACAGTGTCGCCAGCCCGCGATAGATCTCGCCGCGGCTGACGCTTTTCCACGCCGCGCTGGCGCGATCGAGGCGGGTGCCGATGGCGCGGCTGCCATCCTCTTTTTTCAGCGAGGTAGAGATGCGGTAGTAGTCGTCGCCGTCGCGCACGAAGATAGTGGAGACGGCGGTGGTGCGCTGTAAAAAGTCGTCGACCGCGACCTGATCGAGGTTCAGGGTTTTCAGACCGGCGCGCAGGGTCGGCGTGGAAAATTCCCCGACCTGAATACGCGAACTCTCGTCGCGGCTAAAGCGCTGCGGCAAAAAGCTGGCGAACAGCTGGGTGTAGTTGTTGACCTCTTCGGTGAGGGTGGCGTTGAACATCGACGCCATTTCGCTGATGCCCTGCACCTGATTGTGCATGTCATCCGTGGCGAGGCTTTCCAGCTGGCGGGCTGCGTTGTGGCTTTGAGTCAGTGTCAGGACGAACAGCAGCAGCGCGACGCTGAGAGACGTCAGTACAGACAGCTTGACTCCAAGACTCATGGGGCTGAGAGAGAGACGCTTCATAAAATACCTTTGGATCGGTTTAAGGGATATACGATTAACGGCATCGGCAGCAAAAGGTTTACGCCCTAAATCGAACAGTGGATGTGTGAAGTCGTTCGCAGATTAAGCGCGGGGCACGTAAACTCAGCGGAGTCGACATCCACAGCGGAGCGAGCATGATTGAACTGAACACGGAACGGCTGGCGGGCATTCAGGTGCTGCACGCCGCGCCTGCGGGCCAGCGCGAGGCGGCGCTGCCGACGGTGCTGCTGTATCACGGCTTTACCTCCTCTAAAGAGGTGTACGCCTATCTGGCCGTGGCGCTGGCGCAGGCGGGATTTCGCGCCGTGATGCCCGACGCCGATCTGCACGGCGCGCGCGACAACGGCAACGACGCGGTGCGGCTTTCGCGTTTTTGGCAGATTCTGCAGCGCAATATCGACGAGCTGCCGCAGCTGGAGAACGCGCTGCGCGCCGCGGGCCTGGTCGAGGGCGATCGTTTCGGCGTGGCGGGCGCGTCGCTGGGCGGCATGACCGCATTAGGCGCGATGGCGCGCTATCCGCAGATCCGCAGCGTCGCCTGTCTGATGGGATCGGCTTACTTTATGCGGCTCAGCCACTCGCTTTTTCCGCCGGTAAGCGTCAGTTCGCCTGAGGATCGGGCGCAGTTTGATCGGCTGATGGCGCCGCTGGCAGCTTACGATCCCAGCGAAAAGCTGGACGCGCTGGCGAACCGGCCGCTGCTGCTGTGGCACGGCGAAGCGGACGATGTGGTGCCTTTCGCGGAGACCGCGCGGCTGGTGGAGGCGCTGCAGAAGAGCGGCCAGGCGGACAAGATGACTTTCTTCGCGGAAAAAGGCATCAACCACAAAATCACCCCTTTCGCGCTGCGCGCGCTGGTGGATTTCTTTAAGCGGAATTTATGACGCAGCCGGGCTGGCGGCGCGCCGTCAGCCCGTTGCCCTGCAGAGATCACAACTGATTCGATAATCGCTGCGCCGCGCTGGTCGTTGCGCTGGCGTGCGTATTGCCCGGCGCGTCCAGTCGATTGACGTAGACATAGCCTGAGGCCGCTTTGCTGCTGTTACTTCTCATCTGCTGCGCACAGTCAGTCTGGCTGGCAAGGGCGGGTGGAGACAGGAAGAGACCCAGTAAAGTGGCGACGACGAACGTTTTCATGCCCGACTCCTCACTGATGGGAACACACTCTGCGACGCTGCTGATTAAAAAAGCGTCGTCATGATTAATTTTAGCGCGCGCCACCGCCAATGCCAGACCGCGCCGTTGAACGCCTTCATCAGAAAAATTGATAAAGGCCGCGCAACCCGCTGAATCGCCTGCTTTAGCACAGAAAGCCTCTTTAATGACGATTTAATGAAATGTGCGCTTGAGTTTAGCGCCCTGCGTCAGTATGATTACGCGTCAATTTTTCAGCTGCATTCAGGGGCGCGTTACATTCAGCGAATGTTTCACGACCTATAACGTTCCTTGCTTCCGTGGGCCGCAGCTGACCCTGACAGGAGGCTGAATAATCCGTAAGGAGCAATTTCGATGCGTCATTACGAAATCGTATTTATGGTCCATCCTGACCAGAGCGAACAGGTTCCGGGCATGATCGAGCGTTACACTGGTGCTATCACTGGTGCAGAAGGCACGATTCACCGTCTGGAAGACTGGGGCCGCCGTCAGCTGGCTTACCCGATCAACAAACTGCACAAAGCTCACTATGTTCTGATGAACGTAGAAGCGCCGCAGGAAGTGATCGACGAGCTGGAAACGAACTTCCGCTTCAACGACGCCGTTATCCGCAGCATGGTTATGCGCGTTAAGCACGCGGTAACCGAAGCATCTCCGATGGTTAAAGCGAAAGACGAGCGCCGTGAGCGTCGTGAAGATTTTGCTAACGAAACCTCTGACGAGTCAGATGCTGGGGATTCTGAAGAGTAATCATCCGTGACGGCCAATCGACTGCGCCTGTCTGGCACCGTGTGCAAGACGCCGGTTCGAAAAGTGAGCCCGTCAGGAATTCCTCACTGTCAGTTCGTGCTTGAGCACCGCTCAGTGCAGGAAGAAGCCGGTTTCCACCGGCAAGCCTGGTGCAGAATGCCCGTGATTATCAGCGGCACGCTTCATCAGGAGATTACTCAACATATAACGGTCGGCACGCCGCTCATTCTCGAAGGCTTCATTAGCTGCCATCAGGCGCGAAATGGACAGAGTAAAATGGTGCTGCATGCCGAGCAGATTGAATTGATAGATTCTGGAGACTAGCCAAATGGCACGTTATTTCCGTCGTCGCAAGTTCTGCCGTTTCACCGCGGAAGGCGTTCAAGAGATCGATTATAAAGATATCGCAACGCTGAAAAACTACATCACTGAAAGCGGCAAGATTGTTCCAAGCCGTATCACCGGTACTCGTGCAAAATACCAGCGTCAGCTGGCTCGTGCTATCAAGCGCGCGCGTTACCTGTCTCTGCTGCCGTACACTGATCGTCATCAGTAATCGGCAACTGTCCATTAACGACTTTAAGAGGATAAGGTAATGCAAGTTATTCTGCTTGATAAAGTAGCAAACCTGGGCAGCCTGGGTGATCAGGTCAACGTTAAAGCGGGCTACGCGCGCAACTTCCTGGTACCGCAGGGCAAAGCTGTCCCGGCTACCAAGAAAAACGTTGAATATTTCGAAGCTCGCCGCGCTGAACTGGAAGCCAAACTGGCTGACGTTCTGGCTGCTGCCAACGCACGCGCTGAGAAAATCAATGCACTGGGTTCAGTGACCATCGCCTCTAAATCAGGCGACGAAGGTAAACTGTTCGGTTCAATCGGTACTCGCGACATCGCTGACGCTGTAACTGCGGCTGGCGTTGAAGTGGCTAAGAGCGAAGTTCGTCTGCCGAACGGCGTTCTGCGCACCACCGGTGAGCATGAAGTTGACTTCCAGGTTCACAGCGAAGTTTTCGCTAAACTGGTTGTGAATGTAGTTGCTGAGTAAGTTTACTCGGTAATGCGAAAAAGCCGGCCTTGCGCCGGCTTTTTTGTTTTTGCCGTACGGCTACTGCGCGCGGATAAAGCTGCCATCCGGCTGACGCGTAAAGAGCACCGGCCCGCTGGCCCCGTCCACGGTCAGTCCCGTCACCACGCCCTGCGCATTCTGTCGGATCTTCACCTGCTGCCCGCTCTGCAGCGCGCTCAGCGGCTGATCGCTGCCCTCGACGCGCGCCATGGCGAATACGTCGCCCACCGGCAGATTATTGTCGCGAAACAGCTGCGCCAGGGTCTGGCCTGAGGCGATGGTATAGTTGCGCCACTCGCCCTGAGAATCTGCCTTCGGCGGCTGCGCGTTTTGCTGCGGCGCTTTCTGGTCGTAGATCTCCGCCTGCATCGGCACCTCTTTTTCGCCGCCCGCCGTCTGCGGACGCTCGACAGGATACTGCGGCGAGCCAGAGGGCCACAAAAACGCCAGCAGCATCACCAGCAGGGCGATAACGATGCCACGCCGGTGCGCGGGCGGCAGCGGGGACATCCAGCGGATAGTATCCGTATAGTGCCAGACCGTGCTGAGCCAGGCAGGCAAGCGGGAAGGCGCCTCTGAAGCCATTCGTGAATCCTCCTCATCGCCAGCGGCGCGCGACGGTTTAGCAGGCCGCCAGGCGAAGCGTTGGCGCAATGTGCGCAAAGTGCGTGGCGCGCGCGTCCTGCGGCGTTGTGGGGCGATTTGACCCATGTATCTTCTCTTCTTTCAGTACGCTGCCGAGGTTGCCCTCGTCCAGAGTTATAGTATGGGCAATACGGGCGCGACGTGCCTGCCAGCCTTAAGAAATATGACCTGCGTATTGTTTCTGTTTCACCGCCAAAAGTCACCTGCACGGCACGGGATTTTACGCCAGCGGCCCGCGCTGCTATGCTGCCGGTTCAAATTAGCGAAAGAGACAGGTATCAAGATGACGACCCCTTCATTCGACAGCGTCGAATCACAAGCAAGTTACGGAATTGGTTTACAGGTTGGCCAGCAGCTGCTCGAGTCCGGTCTGCAGGGACTTCAGCCGGAAGCGCTGCTCGCGGGCCTGCGCGACGCGCTGGAAGGGAATTCGCCGGCCGTGCCGGTCGACGTCGTGCATCGCGCGCTGCGTGAAGTGCATGAGCGCGCGGAAGGCGTACGCCGCGAGCGCGTAGAGGCGATGGCTGCCGAAGGCCAGACCTTCCTGGCGGAAAACGCGCAGCGTGAAGGCGTCAACAGCACCGAGTCGGGCCTGCAGTTCAGCGTGATCAAGCAGGGCGACGGTCCGATCCCGTCACGTCAGGATCGCGTGCGCGTGCACTATACCGGTAAGCTGATCGACGGCACGGTATTCGACAGCTCTGTCGCGCGCGGCGAACCGGCGGAATTCCCGGTGACCGGCGTAATCGCAGGCTGGATTGAAGCGCTGACCCTGATGCCGGTCGGCTCGAAATGGGAGCTGACCATCCCGCACAACCTCGCCTACGGCGAGCGCGGCGCAGGCGCATCCATTCCGCCGTTCAGCACCCTGATCTTCGAAGTCGAGCTGCTGGAAATTCTTTAAGCTTCAAAGCTTTTCAGCATGCAAAAGCCAGCCCGCGGGCTGGCTTTTTTACGCGCTTATTTCTGCTGTAAGTCGACTTTCCACAGCGCAAAGCCGATCTCGTCGCTGCCCTGCGGCTGCATCGGATAGCGCGCATGGCTGCGAATAAAGGCGGTCGCCTTCTCGCCCGGCGCGGTTTCGAAGCGAATATCGAGCGGAACGCTGCTCTCTATCGGCGCCAGCCGCCAGTTATTGTCCGCCTGCGGACGCACTTCGCCCTGTTTTTTGGTCTCGGCGCTGATATAGGCCGCGACCACCGCACGGTTCTCATCGGGCGAGGCGAAGGCGATAAAGCGATCGCCAGTGCCGACGAACTTGCCACCGTAGGCGCGGTAGTTATTGGTGGCGACCAGGAAGGTGGCGTGCGGATCGATCGGCTTGCCCTGCCAGCTCAGATTCTTAATACGCGAAGCGTCTGGATGGATCAGCTGACATTCGCCATCGTAGCGGGCCGGTTGGGTAACGTCGATCTGGTAGTTAACGCCGTCGATCACGTCGAAATTGTAGGTGCGGAAATCCCAGTTGATCAGCGACTGAGGATCGCGGCGCTGCGGATCGATCTGGTTGAACTGGCCTGCGGCGCACTCCAGCCACTCTTTCACCTGCGCGCCGCTGACCTTCATCACCACCAGCGTGTTGGGATAGAGATAGAGATCGGCGGCGTTGCGGAAGGTGAGATCGCCTTTCTCCACTTCGGTATAGCTGGCCGGATCGTTCTTGCGCCCGCCCGCCTTAAAGGGCGCGGCGGCAGAGAGCACCGGCAAATGGCCCAGATCAGGGTCGCCCTGAATAAAATGCTCTACGTAGGCGCGCTGCGCGTTATTGACGATCTGCACGGTGGGATCATCCTGCACCAGCGAAAGATAGCTGTACATCACGTCCGTCGACTTGCCGATCGGCTTCGCCACAAACTCGCGCGTGGCGCGGTGATCGTCCGCCAGCACCTTCACCAGCGCCGGATCCTCTGCCGCCAGCGACTTTTTCTGCGCCGCATCGTAGATCGGCCGCGCTGCCGCTTTGCGATCGCTGACCTGCCAGCGGCCAGCTTCATTGGTCAGCACCAGATCCACCACGCCGAGATGATCGCCCCACATACCGGGCATTACCGCCGCAACGCCGTTCAGCGTGCCTTTTTCGATATCAGCCCCTTTGATGGCGGCGAACTCCTTGCCGGGAAAGACGGCGTGCGCATGGCCAAAGAGAATCGCGTCGATACCTTCAACCTGACTGAGGTAGTAAACCGAGTTCTCCGCCATTGCATGGTAAGGCTCGCTGCTGAGGCCGGAGTGGGGGATCGCCACCACCAGATCCGCCCCCTGGGCGCGCATCTGCGGCACATAGCGACGCGCGGTTTCGGTGATGTCCTCGACGCGCACTTTGCCTTGCAGGTTGGCTTTGTCCCACACCATAATCTGCGGCGGCGCAAAGCCGATAAAACCGATTTTCAGCTGCTGCGGCTTGCCGTCGCGATCCGTCACTTCAACCGTCTTAATTAGCCAGGGCGTAAACATCGGCCGGTTGGTCTGAAGATCGATGATATTGGCGTTCACATAGGGAAAACGCGCGCCCGCCAGCGCCTTGCGCAGGTAGGGCAGGCCGTAATTGAATTCATGATTGCCGAGGTTGCCGACGCTGTAGTCCAGCGTGTTCATCGCCTTGTAGACCGGATGGATCTCGCCCTGCTGCAGGCCTTTCGCCGCCATATAGTCGCCGAGCGGGCTGCCCTGAATAATATCCCCGTTATCCACCAGCACGCTGTTCTTCACCTCCTGGCGCGCGGCATGGATCAGCGACGCGGTGCGCACCAGCCCGAACTTTTCGGTCGGGGTATCTTTGTAGTAGTCGAAATCCATCATGTTGCTGTGCAGATCGGTGGTTTCCAGCAAACGTAGATCAACGGTGGCGGCGTGCAAACTCACTGAGAGACTCAGCGCCAGAAGGGTCATAGTCGGTTTAAACATGCGTGCTCCTGCTGCAAAAGGTTAAGTCTCTCAAATTAATGTAAAAGAATGATGATGTGTCAGAGGATTACGTGATGGGTTTAACGTTTTGCGCGTTAAAAAAGCTGAAAAGCGCGCGGCATAGCGGTGGGCCGCAATCTATGGTATTGATATTGTTAAAATATTGATACTTTAGCGCCTGGAAGGCCGGGCGGAAGCGCAGTAGCTGCTAAAATTTAACCGAAGTAGCGCACGATAACGTCGTGCGGCTGCCACCGAAAAGGAGGTGAAAAATGTTAGAGCAAATTTGCCAGCTGGCGCGCGAAGCGGGCAACGCGATCATGCTGATTTATGAAAAGGAAACGCCGGTAGACGTTTCCCGCAAATCCGACGACTCCCCGGTGACCGCTGCGGATATTGCCGCGCACGATATTATTCTGCAGGGGCTTAAACAGCTGACGCCGGAAGTGCCGGTGCTGTCGGAGGAAGATCCCCCCTCATGGAGCGAGCGCCAGCAGTGGCAGCGCTACTGGCTGGTCGATCCGCTCGACGGCACCAAAGAGTTTATCAAGCGTAACGGCGAGTTCACCGTCAATATCGCGCTGATCGATCAGGGCAAGCCGGTGCTGGGCGTGGTCTATGCGCCCGCGCTTGGCGTGCTTTACGCTGCGGCGGAAGGCAAAGCCTGGAAAGAAGAGGGCGGCAACAAGACGCAGATCCACGTGCAGGAGGCGCGACCGCCGCTGGTGGTGGTGAGCCGTTCCCACGCCGACGAGGAGCTGAAAGAGTACCTCAAACAGCTGGGCGAGCATCAAACCGTCGCCATCGGCTCTTCGCTGAAGTTCTGTCTGGTGGCGGAGGGCAAAGCGCAGCTCTATCCGCGCTTTGGGCCGACCAACATCTGGGATACCGGCGCGGGGCATGCCGTCGCCGTGGCGGCCGGCGCGCACGTTCACGACTGGACAGGCAAGACGCTGGATTACGCGCCGCGTGAATCCTTCCTTAATCCGGGCTTCCGCGTCTCGCTGTTCTGATCAAGAAGGGAGGCCACCGCCTCCCTTTTTTCAGGATTTCAGCAGCGTCCTGACCAGGCTAATTACCTGCATCACTTCCTCCTGCGTCAGCGCGCCGTCTTTAACGAAGCGCACGCGGCCGCTCTTATCCAGCACCACAATCGTCGAGCCAGCGTCCGCCAGCTGCCAGGCGTGCTTTACATTGCCTTTGCTGTCGACGATAAACTGCGACCAGGGGTACTGCTTTTTATTGCTCTCAATACTGCTGCGCACAAACATCCCGGTGCCGGGAATGGCGTCGTCGGTATTGACGATGGTGGTGGTCTGGTAGCGATCGTGCGGAAAGGCCGCCGCTTTAATCGCCTCAATCACGGCGGCGTTCTTCTCTTTCGCGGAGGAGCGTCCGGCGATGTGCTGAATCACGCGCACCTTGCCGGCGAGCTGCGCGCTGTTCCAGCGCTGATAGCGGAAATCATCCTGTTGATAGAGCAGCTCCCCTTTATCCTCAACGCCAACCGCGGGCACGCGCTGGTCTGGCTTCAGGCTGTGAGCGAAAACGGCGCCGGGCAAAAGAACCAGCGCCAACAGAGTGCAGGCGAGTCGCATTATCAGTCTCCTCGGTGATCGGACCAGTTGGTCATTTTTCTGCAATAGTAAGCGGGGATGATGCGCCTGTCTTGTTAAGGTTTCAGGTTTGCTATGTATGCCACAATCTCTTAACAAGTTTGGATTTATACTGTGTTGGTAAAGCGACATAACAGACTATTCTGTAATGATGTGTCAATTCAGTAAAAAAGTTCAGTTTTCGGAACAATACCATCGTGGTGTGTTCTATAGTTTACCGGCACTTTGCGCTTCATGGGCTCGTACCGAACTTGGCAACGGCGAAGCGTATTTATAAATGTACAGGAGTTAGACAGCATGAAGATCTTCCAACGCTATAATCCACTGCAAATAGCGAAATACGTAAAAACGCTGTTCAAAGGACGGATGTATATCAAGGACGTTGGCGCGTTCGAATTCGACAAAGGAAAAGTGTTGATTCCGCGCGTAAAGGACATTCAGCATCTGAGCGTGATGTCCGAGATTAACCGTCAGGTTCTGCGCCTTCAGGCGGAGTTCAACTGATAAAAAAGGGCGCCGACGGCGCCCTCTGATTTTCTACTCTTCAGCTTCCGTGGCTTTCGCCACATTCAGCACCGGCGGACGATCGTCAATCCGCGTTACCAGCAGCTGATCGATACGATAACTGTCGATATCCACCACTTCGAACTTAAATCCGGCGAACTTGACGAAATCGGTGCGCTTCGGGATCTTGCGCAGCATATACATCATAAAGCCGCCGATGGTTTCGTAGTTGCCCGACTGCGGGAATTCGTCGATATGCAGCACGCGCATCACGTCGTCGATCGGCGTACCGCCCTCTACCAGCCAGGAGTTCTCGTCGCGCGCCACGATCTGCTCTTCCAGCCCCTGGCCCACCAGATCGCCCATCAGCGTGGTCATGACGTCGTTGAGGGTAATAATGCCTACCACCAGCGCGTATTCGTTCATGATCACCGCGAAGTCTTCGCCGGCGGTTTTGAAGCTTTCCAGCGCTTCGGAGAGGGTCAGCGTATCCGGCACGATCAGCGCGGCGCGGATCTGCACGCCGCTGTTGAGCGCCATGCTCTGGTTACCCAGCACGCGCAGCAGCAGCTCTTTGGAGTCGACATAGCCGACAATATGGTCGATATCGCCGTCGCACACCAGGAACTTCGAGTGCGGATGCTCGGCGATTTTGGTCTTTAGCGTGGTTTCATCTTCACGCAGATCGAACCAGACCACGTTTTCGCGCGAGGTCATCGAGGAGGGCACGGTGCGCGACTCCAGCTCAAACACGTTTTCGATCAGCTCGTGCTCCTGCTTACGCAGCACGCCCGCCAGCGCGCCCGCTTCCACCACCGCGTAGATATCGTCGGAGGTGATATCGTCTTTACGCACCATCGGCAGCTTAAAGACGCGAAAGAAGACGTTCGCCAGACCGTTGAAGAGCCAGACCAGCGGACTAAACACCAGCAGGCAGAAACGCATCGGGTTGATGATGCGCAGCGCCACCACTTCCGGCGCGATCATGCCGACGCGCTTTGGCGTCAGATCGGCGAACAGAATAAAGAAGCTGGTGACGATGATGAAGGAGCAGATAAAGCTGAGCTGGTCGGCGAGCGCCGGCTCCATAAAGCGGCTAAAGAGGCTGCTGAAGGCGGGCGAAAAGGCCGCATCGCCGACGATACCGCCGAGGATAGCCACCGCGTTCAGGCCGATTTGCACCACGGTAAAGAAGGTGCCAGGGGTTTCCTGCATCTTCAGCACGCGCTGCGCGTTAATATTGCCTTCGTCGGCCAGCAGTTTGAGTTTGATCTTGCGGGCGGCCGCCAGCGAGATTTCCGAGAGAGAGAAAAAGGCGCTGATCACGATCAGCAATAATATGACAAGCAAGCTATCTAACATAGGGTTTCCAAAGGGTTATCCACTTGTCATTTTTGGCCTGGGCAGCGCGCCTGAAGGGCGTACCGAGCGTACTCACCTCATAGTCTGGGCTGTCCGTGCCAAAAATGTCTGCGCCTTATCGACGCTGCGAAGCAGCGCCGGGGCAGAAATAGAGCAGGCGAAGCCTGCGCCGCTGATTATAGCAGCAGCGCCCTCAACGCCGCCAGAGTTCGCAGCAACGCCGTTGAGCTCAGATTAATCCGAGTGGCGCGCGCAACTGTTGCGCAGCGGTTGTATCGCTCCGGCCATTTGCCGACAATAGAGCGCTATTTGGCTTTGTTACCGTTTTTTCGCAGCCGCAGGCCGCTTTCTACGGCTATGATGATGACTGCGCCGCTGCGATGTTCTTATCCAGGGATATATTACGCCCCGCGGAATAGGGGTCGGCATGATTAACAGGAGTACGCGTGCCACGAATTCACGTCTGTTTTATGACCTGCCTGCTGGCCGCCGCGCCGGTCGCTGAGGCAGCGAAAGTGCGCCTTGAAGTGCAAGGCTTAACCGGGGACCTTAACAAGAACGTGCGCGCTCGCCTCTCGACCATCGGCGCCGACGAGGTGTCGAACGATGGCCGTTTTCGCGCGCGCGTTTCAGAGGCGATCCAGCAGGGACTCAAAGCGCTCGGCTACTACGAGCCCGATATCGACTTCGAGGCGCGTCCCGCGCCGCCGCAGGGTGGACGGCCGGTGCTTATCGCCCACGTTAAACCCGGCGAGCCGGTTAAAATCGCCGGCAGCACCATCGTGCTCGAAGGCGACGCGCTGCGCGACCCCGACTATCAGGCCTGGGTGAAAGAGGGCACGCCGAAAAAAGGGCGGCAGCTCAATCACGGCGAGTATGACAAATTTAAGAGCGGCTTCTCGAACCTCGCCCTGCGCAACGGCTATTTCGACGGCGACTTTAAAAAGAGCCAGCTCGGCGTCTCCGTCGAACGGCGCGAAGCCTTCTGGGATATCGATTACGACAGCGGCCAGCGCTACCGCTTCGGCGACGTCAGCTTCTCTGGCTCGCAAATCCGCGAGGCGTACCTGGAAAAGCTGGTGCCGTTTAAAAAAGGCGACTATTACAGCTCGCGCGAACTCGCCGAGCTGAACCGGCGCCTGTCGGCCACCGGCTGGTTTAACTCGGTGGTGGTCGCACCGGAATTCGATCAGGGGCGGAAAACCAAAGTGCTGCCGCTCAATGCCGCCGTCACGCCGCGCACCGAAAACACCATCGAAACCGGCATCGGCTACTCTACCGACGTCGGGCCGCGCCTGAAGACGACGTGGAAAAAGCCCTGGGTTAACGACAGCGGCCACAGCATGGCGGCCAGCGCCTATCTCTCCGCGCCCGAACAGCAGCTCGACCTGAGCTATAAAGTGCCGCTGCTGAAAAGCCCGCTGGAGCAGTATTACATCTTCTCCGGCGGCCTGAAGCGCACCGATCTGAATGACACCAAGGCGGATACCACTACGCTTGGCGTGTCGCGCTACTGGGAGAACAGCACCGGCTGGCAGAAGGCGGTCAACCTCAAGTGGAGCCTCGATCACTTTACCCAGGGCAGCGTCACCAACACTACCATGCTGCTCTATCCGGGCGTCAGCCTGAACCGCACGCGCTCGCGCGGCGGCCTGATGCCGACGTGGGGCGATTCGCAGCGCTACTCTGTCGACGTCTCCGACACCACATGGGGATCGGACGTCGACTTCCTGATCATGCAGGCGCAGAACGTCTGGATCCGCACGCTGGCGGATAAACACCGCTTTGTGGCGCGCGGCAACCTTGGCTGGATCGAAACCAACAACTTCGAAAAAGTGCCGCCGGATCTGCGCTTCTTCGCGGGCGGCGACCGCAGCATTCGCGGCTACAAATATAAAGATATTTCCCCGCGCGACGACGACGGCAAGCTGACCGGCGCCTCGAAGCTTGCTACTGGCTCGCTGGAGTATCAGTACAACGTCACCGGGAAATGGTGGGGCGCGGCCTTTATCGACTCGGGCGAAGCGGTCAACGACATCAAACAGAGCAATTTTAAAACCGGCGCGGGCTTCGGCGTGCGCTGGGCGTCGCCGGTCGGGCCGATCAAACTGGATATCGCCCGGCCGATTGGCGACAGCGAGGAGCATGGTTTGCAATTCTATATCGGACTGGGGCCTGAACTATGAAGCTGTGGAAAAAGGTCCTGATCGGCGTACTGATTTTTCTGGTGGTGCTGCTGGGCGGCGTGGCGTTTTTAATCGGCACCACGCCTGGCCTGCATCTGGTGCTGAACGGCGCGGCGCGCTGGGTACCGGGCTTATCGATCAAGCAGGTCGACGGCGGCTGGCGCAACCTGACTATCAGCGGGCTGCGTTATGAGATGCCCGGCGTCAACGTTGATGCCGGCACGTTTCATCTGGCGGTCGATCTTAACTGCCTGCTGCACTCCTCGGTGTGCGTCAACGATATCGCGCTGAAGGATGTCAGCGTGGTGGTCGACAGCAAAAAGATGACGCCAGCGCAGGCGACGCCGCCGGAAGAGGAGAGCGGCGGCGGCGATCTCAGCACGCCTTATCCGATTACGCTGCGTCATCTCGGCCTGCATAACATCAATGTGAAGATCGACGACACCGCGATCTCACTGCTCGACTTCACCACCGGCCTGCAGTGGCAGGATCGCGCGCTGACGCTTAATCCAACCCATATTCAGAGCCTGCTGGTGGCGCTGCCGAAAGCGGCGCAGGTCGCCAGCGAAGAGGTGGTGCAGCCGAAGGTGCAGAAGCCGCAGCCGGATGAGAAGCCGCTGGGCGAAACGCTGCAGGCGATGTTCGCCAAACCGCTGCTGCCTGAGCTGCCCGACTTCCGTCTGCCGCTCGATATCGACGTGCAGGAGATCCTCGGCGAACAGCTGCGCCTCACCGGTGATACCGATATTGCGGTGAATCGCCTGCTGCTGAAGGCGAAAACCGCCGACCGGCGGCTGCAGCTGCAGACGCTGGATGTCGATTCGAACCTCGGCCAGCTAAACGGCAGCGGCGAAGCGACGCTGGCGGATAACTGGCCGGTGAATTTTACGCTTAACGGCACGGCCAACGTCGATCCGCTGAAAGGCGAGAAGATCAAGCTGGATCTGGGCGGCGCCATGCGCGACGAGCTGAAGTTGGGCCTGAATCTCTCTGGTCCGGTACGCGCCCAGCTCGACGCCGCCACCCAGCTGGCGGTCGCAGGGCTGCCGCTGTCGCTGCGTCTCACCAGCCCGCAGCTGCGCTGGCCGCTGACCGGCGCGGTGCAGTACCAGGCGGACAATCTCGACTACCAGTTCAAAGGCAAAGCCACTGACTATGTGATGTCGCTGCGCACGGCGGTGAAGGGCGACAGCGTGCCGCCCGCCACCGTGGCGCTGGACGGCAAAGGCAACGTCGAGCAGTTCAACCTCGACAAGCTGCGCATCGGCGCGCTGCAGGGCAACGTCGACCTGACGGCGCTGGTGGACTGGAGCAAAGCCATCAGCTGGCGCAGCGAGCTGACGCTCTCCGGCATCGACACCGCGCGCCAGTATCCTGACTGGCCGGCGAAGCTGGACGGCAAAATCGCCACGCGCGGCAGCCTCTACGGCGGCAGCTGGCAGATGAGCGTGCCGCAGCTGCAGCTGAAGGGCAACGTTAAACAGAATGCGGTCAGCGCGGAAGGCTCGCTGAAAGGCAACAGCTATAACCAGTGGGATATCCCGGGCGTGAAAATCGTGCTGGGCCGCAACAACCTGGACATCAAAGGCTCGCTGGGCGACGCGCTCAACCTGGACGCCACCATCGACGCGCCCCATCTCGATAACGCGCTGCCGGGGCTGGGCGGCGTCGCCAAAGGCACCATCAAGGCGCGCGGCACGCTGCAGGCGCCGCAGCTGCTGGCCGATCTCAACGCCACCGGCCTGCGCTGGCAGCAGCTGCAGATCCGTCGCGTCACGCTGGACGGCGACGTACGCTCCAGCGATCAGGTGGCCGGCAAGCTGCAGCTGCGCGTTGAGCAACTGCAGCAGGACGCGCTCAAGATCGGCCTGCTGACGCTCAACGCCGACGGCAATGAAAAAGCGCACCAGCTGAAACTTAACGTGCAGGGCGAGCCGGTTTCCGGCCAGCTGGCGCTGAACGGCAGCTTCGATCGCCAGCAGCAGCGCTGGCAGGGTACGCTGAACAATACGCGCTTTGACACGCCGGTGGGCGAATGGCGGCTGACCCGCGCGATGGCCATCGACTACCTCAACGCGAAGCAGACCGCCACCATCGGGCCGCACTGCTGGCAGAACCCTAACGCGCAGCTCTGCGTGCCGGAGCCGGTCGAGGCGGGCCCGAGCGGCCACGCGCATATCCAGCTTAACCGCTTTGACCTCGCGATGATCAAACCCTTCCTGCCGGATGAAACCCAGCTGGCGGGCGTCTTTAGCGGCGACGCGCGCGTCAACTGGACGGCGGACGGCGCGCTGCCGACCGGCACCGTCTCGCTGAAAGGCAACGGCGTCAAGGTGCGGCAGGATGTGCAGGGCAATACGCTGCCCATCGATTTCAGCGCGCTCAACCTCAACGCGGCGCTGCGCAACGGCCGCGCCGATCTCGACTGGCTAATCCGCATCGCCAACAACGGGCAGCTCGACGGCAACGTGCAGATCGGCGATCCTCAGAACCGCCGTACGCTGGGCGGCAACGTCAACATCCGCAATATCTCACTGGCGATGCTCAATCCGGCGCTGATGCAGGGCGAGAAGATCAAAGGCAACCTTAACAGCGCGCTGCGCCTCGGCGGCAGCGTGAAGCAGCCGCAGATCTTCGGCCAGCTTGGCCTGCAGGGCGTCGATGTCGACGGCAACTTTATGCCAGTCGATCTCACCGCCGCGAACCTGAATATGGTGTTCAACGGCATGAGCTCGACGCTCAACGGTCTGGTGCAGACCGCGCAGGGCAATATCAACCTCAACGGCAACGCGGACTGGAGCCAGCTCGACAACTGGCGCGCCCGCATCGCCGCGCAGGGCAGCCGCGTGCGCGTGACCGTGCCGCCGATGGTGCGCATGGACGTCTCGCCGGATCTGGTTTTCGAGGCGACGCCGGCCGCCTTTAACCTGGACGGCAGCGTCGATATTCCCTGGGCGCGCATCACCGTGCAGGAGGTGCCGGAGAGCGCCACCGGCGTCTCCTCGGACGAGGTGCTGCTGGATAAAAATCTGCAGCCGATTCAGCCGAAAACCGCCGCCATCCCGATCAACAGCAATCTGGTGATCCACGTTGGCAACGACGTGCGGCTGTCGGCCTTTGGCCTGAAGGCGAAGCTCAACGGCGACCTGAAAGTGGTGCAGGACAAAACCGGGCTGGGCCTCAACGGTCAGATTAATATTCCGTCCGGCCGCTTCCACGCATACGGCCAGGATCTTATCGTGCGCAAAGGCGAGCTGCAGTTCGCCGGCCCGCCGGATCAGCCCTATATCAACCTCGAGGCGATTCGTAATCCTGAAGCCACAGAGGATGACGTGACGGCTGGCCTGCGCGTGACCGGGCTGGCGGATGAGCCGAAGGTTGAGGTCTTCTCCGACCCGGCAATGTCGCAGCAGGAAGCGCTTTCCTATCTGCTGCGCGGCCAGGGACTGGGCTCGGACGGCGACGGCAACGCATTAACCTCCGCCTTAATTGGTCTGGGGGTTGCGCAAAGTGGTCAGGTTGTGGGTAAAATCGGCGAGACGTTCGGCGTCAGCAATCTTGCCCTTGATACCACCGGCGTTGGCGACAGCCAGCAGGTGCAGGTCAGCGGCTATGTGCTGCCGGGTCTACAAGTAAAATATGGTGTCGGCATATTTGATTCACTGGCGACGTTAACCTTGCGTTATCGCCTGATGCCCAAACTCTATTTGGAAGCCGTGTCTGGTGTGGACCAGGCTCTTGATTTGCTCTATCAGTTTGAGTTTTAGCAATGCGAATAATTGTCTACGGCAGTTTACGGCGCAAACAGGGAAACAGTCACTGGATGACGAATGCGCAATGGCTGGGGGATATGCAGATTGAGGGCTACGAGCTCTACAGTCTCGGCCATTATCCGGGCGTGATCCCGGGCGAAGGAACCGTCTATTGTGAAGTTTACCGCATCGACGCCACAACGCTGGGCGAGCTGGATGCATTGCGCACTAAGGCTGGCGAATATAAGCGCCAGCTGATGCAAACGCCTTACGGCAGCGCATGGCTTTACGTCTATCAGCGCCCGGTTAAGGGACGTGAGCGCATCGCCAGCGGCGACTGGCTACGGCGTGACGATCCTCCGTCAGACGCATAAACGAAAACACCGCCCAGAGGGCGGTGTTTTTTTATCTGCGGCCCATATCACCCGATCACTCACCCGGCGCACAAACAAAAACACCGTCCAGAGGACGGTGTTTTTTATCGGGCGGCGTCAAATTATTTCTGCTTTGCGCGCTCGAAAGAGGAGATGATTTCAGCTTTCGCCGCTTCGGCGTTGTCCCAGCCTTCAACCTTCACCCATTTGCCTTTTTCCAGCGCTTTGTACTGCTCGAAGAAGTGGGTGATCTGCGCGCGCAGCAGTTCCGGCAGGTCGTTCACATCTTTAATGTGATCGTACTCTTTGGTCAGCTTGGTGTGCGGCACGGCAACCAGTTTGGCATCTTCGCCAGACTCGTCCGTCATTTTCAGCACGCCAACCGGACGGCAGCGGATCACGGAGCCCGGCTGCAGCGGATACGGGGTCGGAACCAGCACGTCAACCGGATCGCCATCCAGCGACAGGGTGTGGTTGATATAACCGTAGTTGCACGGGTAGAACATCGCCGTAGACATGAAACGGTCTACGAACAGGGTGCCGGAATCTTTGTCGACTTCGTATTTGATCGGATCGGCGTTGGCCGGGATCTCAATGACAACGTAGATATCTTCTGGCAGTTCTTTACCGGCAGGCACCTGGTTCAAACTCATCGGGCATTCCTTCAATAGTCACATGTTGAGTGTCGGCTATTATAGCCAACTGCCTGGGAAAGTATGCCCCAATTTTGACCTTTCGGAATGCTCCTCGTCCTACTTCGCGACGACGAACAGCGAGACGATCCCCGCAGCAATCAGTGGTCCGACCGGCACGCCGCGAAAGAAGGCGACGCCAATCACCGTGCCGATTAACAGGCCGCCGACTACCGAGGGCTGCGCGCTCATAAAGCTCACGCCGCGCCCGCCCAGCCAGGCGACGAAAATACCGACCAGAATCGCCACGATCGACTGCCAGCTGGCAAACGATTTCAGCAGCGACGAGGCGGGAAGCGAACCGCTGGCGAGCGGCGCCATAACGGCGACCGTCAGGATAATAATGCCCAGCTGAATGCCCTGTTTCTCGACGTAGGGAAAGAACTGCGACAGCGGGGTGAGCTTGATCGCCAGCAGGATCAGAATCGAGATGGTGACCGCGCTGTTGTGAACGAAATAGCTAAGGACCGCGAGGCCGATAAGAATAAGAGTAGAGGCGTACGCAGCCATGATTTCTCCCTGAAAATAGACGGATGCGCCAGCCGACGCCGACGCGTAAATAAAAGCACCGTCTCCATTTATCAACAATCGCCGCCGTCGGCGCAACTGCCTTTATTCATCGATCGCAGCAACAGCGCCTGATTACGCACCAGATCGACGCGCTGCGCCGCCAGCGAAATCTGCGCCAGCGTGCCCTGCGTGCTGTTGAAATAGGCCGCGCTCGCCGACTGCCAGCTGTCGCGATACGCCAGCCACTGACGCTGCGCACCGCGCACCTTATTTTTAGGCTCGCCGGTGAGCGTCTTCATTAACTGGCCATATTGCGTGTTCATCTCGCTATCCCAGGCCTGGCTGGCGCGGTCGTAGCACGACACCATCGTCACTGTGGTCGATGCGCCGTTGAGGCACTGCTCCAGCGCATGATCGATCAGATTTTGCGCTGCCAGCGCAGAGGTGCAGAAGAGTAGGCCGGCGGCGGCGATACCTTTTTTCATGCTGTGAATCCTTATTAAGAAAGATTAAGCGTGGGTGATCATCAGGGAAATGACCATCAACGTCGGTAAAGTTTCCCAGAGAAACTGCCGATAACTTGTACGTTTTAGGGCGACTGGATTTTCTGCCTTTATATAAGCAAACGGAAAACAACATCATGAAAAAGCTCTCACTACGCACAGGATTATTAGCTTTACTCGCCTTTATGACTCTGCTGCTGCTGGCGGTCAGCGTCATGGGTATCATTGCCATTAACAAAGGAAACCGATCGCTGGATGTGATCAACCGCATCCAGGGTATCGAACTTAACGCGCTCTATCAAAGCAACGGCGACCTGATGCGCGCGCGCGCCACCGCCGCGCTGGCGGTGCGCAAAATCGAGATCGGCCTGCTGGACGAGGGCGCCGCCTCGGTGAAGCAGGCGCAGGCTGACGTGCAGGATTCGCAGCGGAATATGAAAGCTTTTATCGCCGCGGGAACGGTAACGGCGCACGGCAAAAAGCTGGCTGACGACATCGTATCAACCTACAACGCCTACCTGGCGCAGGGCATCAAACCCATCATGAATGCGCTGGAAAAGCAGTACACCGACGAATATTACAGCGTGCTGGAAGGCAATCTCGCGAAGCTCGCCCTGAACTACAGCAACGCGGTGGCGGCGTTCGGCAGCTATGCCGGTCAGGTGACCGACGCGCAGCTGGCGCAGGCGGCCTGGAACGAAACGCTGATGAAGGCGCTTATCGGCGCGGCGGTGGCGCTGACGCTGCTGCTGTTCGTGCTGGCCTGGGTGCTGATGCGCCGTCTGCTGCTGCTGCCGCTTAACCGCGCCATTACCCATCTGGAGCAGGTCGCGGCAGGCGATTTGTCGCAGACGCTGCCGCCGGCGGGCGACAACGAGCTGGGCCGCCTTAACCGCGCGCTCGGAGAGATGCAGCAGGCGCTGCGCGCTCAGGTGAGCCAGGTGCTCCACGCCAGCCAGCAGATTGACGTCGGCAGCCGCGAGCTGGCGGCGGGCAATGTGCATCTTTCCCAGCGCACCGAAGAGTCTGCGGCGTCACTGGAGCAAACCGCCGCCAGCATGGAGCAGCTGACCGCTACGGTGCGCCTCAACGCCGCCAACGCGCAGCAGGCGAATAAGCTGGCGAGCAGCGTCTCCGACAGCGCCGACCGCGGCGCGGAGGTGGTGAGCTACGTGATGGAGAAAATGCAGGAGATTACCGCCAGCGCGAACCGCATCGGCGACATTCTCGGCGTGATCGACGGCATCGCCTTTCAGACCAATATCCTCGCGCTGAACGCCTCGGTAGAAGCGGCGCGCGCGGGCGAGCAGGGGCGCGGCTTCGCCGTTGTGGCTAACGAAGTGCGCACGCTGGCGCAGCGCAGCGCCAACGCGGCGAAAGAGATCCGCGGGCTGATCTCGGAGTCGCAGACGCGGGTGAAAGAGGGCAGCGATATGGCGACGCGCGCGGGCGAAACCATGGATGAGATCTCCAGCGAGGTGATGCGCGTCACGACGCTGATGAAGGAGATTTCCATGGCGTCCGATGAGCAGAGCCGCGGTATCGAGCAGGTGAATCAGGCGGTGACGCAGATGGACGAGGCGGCGCAGCAGAACGCGGCGCTGGTTGAGCAGGCGACGGCGGCGACCCAGTCGCTGGAGGCGCAGTCGCAGCATCTGCAATCCACGGTATCGCTGTTCCGGCTGGAAACGGCGTAAAAGAAAAGGGCGCGAGGTTTGCGCCCTTTTCTGTGTGAGTCAGATGGCCCGATCGCCCACTTTTATTTACTGCGCGGCGTCCGGGTATTCGCGCAGGAAGCGCTCAACGTCGTCGACCATCGCGTTATTGCCGCAGAAGAACGGGCAGCGCTGATGCAGGGTTTCCGGCTGGATGTCGAGGATACGATTCGCGCCGTCGCTCGCCTTGCCGCCAGCCTGCTCGGCGAGGAACGCCATCGGGTTGCACTCATAGAGCAGGCGCAGCTTGCCGTTCGGGTGGCTGGCGGTGCTCGGGTAGAGGTAGATGCCGCCTTTCAGCAGGTTGCGGTGGAAATCCGCCACCAGCGAGCCGATGTAGCGCGAGGTGTAAGGACGATGTGAAGCGTGATCCTCTTCCTGGCAGAACTTCAGGTATTTCTTCACGCCCTGCGGGAAACGAATATAGTTGCCTTCGTTAATCGAGTAGGTGTAGCCCGTCGGCGGATAGGTCATGCGCTCGTGGCTCAGGCAGAAGACGCCGAGCGACGGATCGTAGGTAAAGGCGTGAACGCCGCAGCCGGTGGTGTAAACCATCATGGTTGAGGAACCATACACCACGTAGCCCGCCGCGACCTGCTTGTGGCCTGGCTGCATAAAGTCCGCTTCGGTGACCGGCGTGCCAGGCGCGCTAACGCGATGGTAGATAGAGAAGATGGTGCCGACGGAGACGTTAACGTCGATATTGGACGAACCGTCCAGCGGATCCATCAACACCACGTATTTGCCGTGTTCTACTCCTTCGAAGATTACAAACTCGTCCTCTTCTTCCGAGGCGATGCCCGCCACGATGCCGCGTGCTTTCAGCGCCGCTTTCAGCTTCTCGTTCGCGAAGAGGTCGAGCTTCATCTGCTGTTCGCCCTGAACGTTTTCAACGCCGCTTGCGCCGAGAATATCTACCAGGCCGGCTTTGTTGATGTCGCGATGGATGATTTTCGCGCCCAGCTTAATAGCGGAAATCAGCGCCGTCAGTTCACCTGTTGCGTGAGGAAAGTCGTGCTGTTTCTCGACGATAAATTCGCCTAACGTTTTCATAACACATTCCCTGAATCTTCGATGGAGTGGCAGCCTGCCTGGCAAACCGCCAACGTTTGCGTACGCAGTTTAGCCGAATGAACTTCAAAAACCATAGTCCTAATCCGTTTCTTAAGTCTGCGAGCGGGGTTACACTGTGCGCCGAACTTTTGAGTAATGGATCTCGTTATGCGTATTCATATCCTTGGGATTTGCGGCACGTTTATGGGCGGTCTGGCGATGCTGGCACGTTCCCTTGGCCATCAGGTGACCGGTTCGGACGCCAACGTTTACCCGCCGATGAGCACGCTGCTCGAGCAGCAAGGCATTGAATTAACAGAGGGTTATGACGCCTCTCAGCTCGACCCCGCGCCGGACCTCGTTATCATCGGCAACGCCATGACGCGCGGCAACCCTTGTGTGGAAGCGGTGCTGGAGCGCAACATTCCCTACCTTTCCGGCCCGCAGTGGCTGCATGACTTCGTGCTGCGCGATCGCTGGGTGGTGGCGGTAGCAGGAACTCATGGCAAAACAACCACTTCTGGTATGGTAGCCTGGATACTGGAGTCGTGCGGACTGGAGCCGGGCTTTATCATCGGCGGCGTGCCCGGCAACTTCGACGTCTCAGCAAAATTAGGAAAAAGTCCATTCTTCGTCATCGAGGCGGATGAGTATGACTGCGCCTTCTTCGACAAGCGTTCCAAATTCGTTCACTACTGCCCGCGCACCCTGATTCTCAATAATCTTGAGTTCGATCATGCGGACATCTTCGACGATCTGCGCGCCATCCAGAAGCAGTTCCACCATCTGGTGCGCATCGTGCCGGGCCAGGGCAAAATCCTGCTGCCAGAGCACGATCACAACATTCGCCAGGTGATGACGATGGGCTGCTGGAGCGAGCAGGAGAGCGTCGGCGAGGGCGGCCGCTGGCAGGCGAAGAAGCTGGTGCCAGACGCCTCGCGCTGGGAAGTGCTGCTCGACGGCGAAAGGGTCGGCGAGGTGAACTGGTCGCTGGTGGGCGAGCACAACATGCATAACGGCCTGATGGCGATCGCCGCTGCGCGTCACGTTGGCGTCAAACCTGAAGACGCGGCGCAGGCGCTCGACAGCTTTATCAATGCGCGCCGCCGCCTGGAGCTGCGTGGCAACGTCAACGGCATCAAGGTTTATGACGATTTCGCCCATCACCCGACGGCGATTCTGGCGACCTTATCGGCGCTGCGCAGCAAAGTTGGCGGCCGGGCGCGTATTCTGGCGGTGCTGGAACCGCGCTCAAACACCATGAAAATGGGCGTGAGCAAAAACGATCTGGCGCCTTCGCTGGCGCGCGCGGATGAGGTGTTTCTGTTCCAGCCGCACCATATTCCCTGGCAGGTTTCCGACGTGGCCGAAGCCTGCATGCCGCCGGCGCACTGGAGCGCGGATATCGATACGCTGGTGGAGATGGTCGCAAAAGCCGCCCAGCCGGGTGATTCGATTCTCGTTATGAGTAACGGCGGATTTGGCGGCATTCATCAGAAGCTGCTGGATCGGCTCGCTTAACCCATTGAGCGCCCATTTCAGGGCGCTTTTTTATTTCTCCGCCCGCGCTGACCTTTTTTATTTTTTTTCAGGCGCTCTCGTTAATATTTGAAACCGATCTCTCTACTCTCTCCGCTATTGCCATCTTTATTGTTTTCCTGTCAAAAACAGAAAGGATTGCCGCTGTGATAATTTTTAGCATCGGCTCTGCTGCCATATAAGAAATAACAGCTTTCCCGTTAATGATATAAATAACAGGTGTTCATGATGCAATCATGCTTATTTTGGTATGCGGGTTAATTATAAGTTAATGGGTGTTGTGAGTCAGCTTATTTATTTTGACTGCTCACGCTTTTAAATAAGGATGTTGTGATGGGAAAAAGTCAACTCTTACGCGCCTCTCTGGGCATGGCGCTGCTGCTTGGATCTGCGGCGGCGCTGGCGACCGCGACGGTAGATTATCGCCATGAATACCGGCTGCGCGACCGGACGCACTACGACAAACTGGGGCTCAGCACGACCTTGCCCAATGATATGTTTATCGGCATTGAGACCAAATATAAAACCGGCGGCGCCGATCCCAAAGATAAGTTTTATAACGATACGGTGCTGAACGTGGTCGAAGTGACCTTTCTGAAATCTTATTACTGGGGACGCTGGACGATCTCGCCCTTTATTCAGCCAGAGTTTAATTCCGCGCGCACCGAATGGAAGTTTGGCGTTGCGCCCTGGTATAAAATTAACGATCGCTGGTTTATCGGCGGACTTTATCGTCTTGAGCTGACCGATTATGCGCATGAAGATAAATGCAGTACCGGCGGCATCGATTATTGCGATCTCGATCGCCATCGCACCGCTAACCGCTTCGACCTCTATTTACGCAATAAAAGCGATCGGCTGACCACGACCTATAAGCTGGTCTATAAGCATGCGGACGCGAAGCTTTTCGCTAATAAACACGATGATTATGAGCAGGAGCTGCAGTTCGACTACGCGCTCGGTAACGATCGCGCCTGGGTACCCTATGTAACCTTCGGCGATATCGGTCGCGCGTCGACCTCCAGTGAACGCCAGCTGCGTCTGCGCGCCGGCATTCTCTACAACTATCGTTAACCGCTATTCTGGCGGGCAGCCTTGCCCGCCCTGGCGTAGCTTAGCTTTCCGCCAGCTCGCGCAGATACTGGAAAATCTGACGTGACGATTTAGGCGCTTTATTGCCTGCTTTCTCTTTCTGCGCGTTGCGGATCATACTGCGCAGCTGCTGACGATCGGCGTGCGGATAGAGCGTAATCACTTCGTTCATCGCCTCGTCGCCCTGTTCGATCAGGCGATCGCGCAGCGCTTCCAGCTTGTGGAACAGCGCAACCTGCTGGTTGTGGCGGTTCTTCAGCTTATCCAGCGCCTGACGGATCGGATCGACGTCGCGTGAGCGCAGCATTTTGCCGATCAGCTGCAGCTGGCGGCGGCGGCCCTCTTTCTTGATGCGCTGCGCCAGCTCGACGGCGGCCAGCAGCTCTTCATCCAGCGGGATCTTCTCCAGGGCGTTTTTGCCCAGATCGACCAGTTCGGCACCCAGGCGTTTTAGCTCTTCAGCGTCGCGTTTAATTTCGCTTTTACTGACCCAGATAATCTCTTCGTCTTCTTCTTCCTGATTATCCGGCACATCGTCGAGCCACTCATCGGGCTGTTTGGTCATTTTCTGGGCTCCCCTAAAAAAAGAGGCTAATCCTATCAGTTTATCGGGTGACTGCGAAATTGTTCTCTGACTCTGATAGACTCAAAACTTTCATACTTAAGATTAGACGGCAGGCCGATGAACGTATCTACTCAGGTTGCAGAACAGCGAAAAGTGTTGGAACAGGCAGTGGCGCAGGCGCTCGATCTGGCGAAGGCCAGCACCGACGGCGCGGAAGTGGCAGTGACCAAAACCACCGGAATCGGCGTCAGCACCCGTTACGGCGAAGTGGAGAACGTCGAGTTCAACAGCGACGGCGCGCTCGGCATCACCGTTTATCATCAGAACCGCAAGGGCAGCGCCTCATCGACCGACCTCAGCCCGGAGGCGATCAAACGCACCGTGCAGGCGGCGATCGATATCGCGCGCTACACCTCGACGGATCCCTATGCCGGCCCGGCGGATGCCGATCTGCTGGCGTTCGAGGCGCCCGATCTCGATCTCTACCATCCCTGGGAGATCGACGCCGATCGCGCCATTGAGCTCGCCGCGCAGGCGGAACAGGCGGCGCTGAAAGCGGATCCGCGCATCACCAATACCGAAGGCGGCAGCTTCAACAGCCACGTCGGCATTAAAGTTTTCGGCAACAGCCACGGCATGCTGCAGAGCTACTGCTCCAGCCGCCATTCGCTCTCCAGTTCCGTTATCGCCGAGCAGGACGGCGATATGGAGCGCGACTACGCCTATACCATTGGTCGCGCCTTCGAGGATCTGCAAAGCCCTGACTGGGTTGGCGCAGAGTGCGCGCGTCGCGTGCTGTCGCGACTGGCGCCGCGCAAGCTTTCTACCATGAAAGCGCCGGTGATTTTCGCGCCGGAAGTCGCCACCGGCCTCTTCGGCCATCTGGTCGGCGCCATCAGCGGCGGCAGCGTCTACCGCAAATCGACCTTCCTGCTTGACGCGCTCGGCCAGCCGATCCTGCCGGAATGGCTCACCATTCAGGAGCAGCCGCATCTGCTGAAAGGGCTGGCGTCAACGCCGTTCGACAGCGAAGGCGTACGCACCCAGGCGCGCGACATTGTGAAGGACGGCGTACTGCAAACCTGGCTGATGACCAGCTATTCGGCGCGCAAGCTGGGCCTGAAAAGCACCGGCCACGCGGGCGGCATCCACAACTGGCGCATCGCCGGGCAGGGCAGCAGCTTTGAGGATCTTATCAGGCAGATGGGACGCGGCCTGGTGGTTACCGAACTGATGGGCCAGGGCGTCAGCGCCATCACCGGCGACTATTCGCGCGGCGCGGCCGGCTATTGGGTAGAAAACGGCGAGATTCAGTATCCTGTGAGCGAGATCACTATTGCAGGAAATCTCAAGGATATGTGGCGCAATATCGTCACGGTCGGTAACGACATTGAAACCCGCAGCAACATACAATGTGGTTCGGTGCTGCTGCCGGAGATGAAAATCGCCGGACAATAATAGAACTCGCTTCCTGAAAGCAGCCGCTCTGGCTGCTTTTTTTTTACCCACAATAAAAAAGGATATACCGATGCGTAAGCGTGTGATTGCAATGTTAACTCTCTCTTTGTTGTCTGGAAGCGCCAGCCTGTACGCGGCGGATTTAGAAAATGATATGGATACGCTGAAAGACGGGCTGAATACCGTGATGAAAACCGACGACGCGCAGGAGATGCATAAAGCGCTGGGCGAGATGCGCCAGGCGGCGCAGGATGCGAAGAAATCGACGCCGGAGAAGCTTGAAGGGCAGCCGGCCGACAGCGCGCCGATTAAGGACTACCACGCCGGACTGGATTCACTGATTGCGCAGATTGATGTGGTCGACAAGCTGGCGCAGGCCAACAACCTGGACGGCGCCAAAACCGAAGCGAAAAAGCTGGCGGAGATCCGCAACGCCAATCATAAAAAGTTCCGCTAACTCTCGGGCCGGTCCGCGCGACCGGCTTTGCTGCGTCATCAGCTTTTCTTATTTCACCTTTTTTTACCGTCGTGCCGCGCGCCGCTGCCTGCACACTTCGCTTTTGACACCTCATTTTTACTTTTAAAGCGCGCATAACGCGGCTTCTGTCACACAATCCGTGCGTCCTGCGATCTGGCGCACAGCCTGCCCTGCGATTTCCACTTCCATGCGGAAAAAGTGCGTCTGCACTTCCACCTCGTCACGCCGTAATTTATTCGCAACGCGAATTTTCGTGAACAGGAGTAGCAAGGTGAGCAGTAACGGAGCTTCGGCACGGCAGGCAACGCCGGAAGAGATTCAGGCCCTGGCCGACAAGGTTATGGCGCAAATCGCGGCAATCTACGCCCAACACGATATCGCGCCCAACGCGGTGCAGCAGCAGATGCTGGCGTCGCACGTACGCGCCATGGCGCTGCGCTCGCTAACCGGCGAACCCCTTCCCGAGGTGGAGGCGGAGCTGTTTGAAGATATTTCGCCGGAGACCATGCAGCTGGCGCAGCAGGTGGTTGATCTGTTCGGCAATCTGCCGCGCGAAGAAGCGTGGCTTCTCTCCGTCCATATAGAAGTGGCTCGATCTAACTGACTGTATAAAGAGGAAATCATCATGGTAACCGTAGTGATTGGCGATCGTTTAGGTAAAGGACAGAAAGTTGCGGCGGGCGTGGAAAAGGCGGGCGGCCGCGCCGTCGTGGTGCCGGGCGTCGCAGCGGATATGAAGCTGGGTGACGTAATGAAGGCGGAAAACGCCGACTTCGGCATCTCCTTTTGCGGCAGCGGCGGCGCAGGCGCCATCACCGCGCAGAACAAATATGGCTATAAGGCGCGCCACGGCATGCGTTCCGTTGATGAAGGCGTCACCGCCATCAACGAAGGGGCCAACGTGCTCGGCTTCGGCTTTATGGACAAAGAAGAGCTGGGCGAGCGGCTGGTGCAGGCCTGGAACAAGAAGCACGGCAGCTGATAATGAAAGAACAATACGTTACTCAGGTGACGGTGCAGGGCAAAGGCGACAGTAAAGAGAAAGCTTTTGCCGATGCGCTGAGTCGCGTGCAGAACCAGGTTCTGCGCGCGACGCAAAAGATTCTGCTGCGCATCGAACCCCTGGATGTTCGGGTGCTGCGCGCGCAGGAGAGCGTCAAAACGGAGAAATTCTTGTTCTTCTTTCTGGCGCGCCAGCGGCGGAACTACAGCGTCGAGCTGGAGATCTCCGTCAGCGTCACCGTGATTGATACCGGGCAGGTGACCTTCACGGCGGCACCGTAAAAACAGACGACAACAAAGGTAAAAAAACATGTTTTTAATTATTTTGTTTAAGTCGTTGATCATTGGGGGACTGGTCGGTGTGGGCGTCGGCGCCGGTGCGGCGCGCATGTTCCACGCGCCGACCTCGCAGGGGATGGGCGCGTTCCGCACGCTGGGCGAGCTCAACTCCTGCGAAGGCGATCCCGCCTCGCACTTCTCCTTTGGTCTCGGCTTTTTCTTTAATGCCTGGGCATCATCCGTCGCGGCAGGCTCCTTCACTCAGGACGTCGACCACCGCATCATTCCTAACTGGGGCGCGGCCGCGCTGATGGTGAAAAACCGCAACCTGGCCGAAACCCTGCACGACCCGAAAAAGATGGCCATCGCCTGCGGCATTATCGGCATGATCGTCGTTGCCTTTCTTAACTCTACCGCCTCCGCGGTGCCGGCCGCGCTGCAGGTGACCGCGGTGAAAGTGCTGGTTCCGGCGGCAAACCTGCTGGTCAACACCGTGATGCCGGTGATCTTCTGGCTGGCGGCCATCGACGCCGGGAAAAAATCGGGCTTCTGGGCGACGATTTTCGGCGGTCTGGCGCAGCTGATCATGGGCAACGCCGTACCTGGCCTGGTGCTCGGCATCCTGATCGGCAAAGGCGTCGAGGAGAGCGGCTGGAACAAGGTGACCAAAGTGATGATGGTGGCGATCGTGCTGCTGTTCGTGCTGAGCGGCTTCTTCCGCGGCTTCGATATGAAACTGCTGCAGTCCTTCCAGTTGGGCATTCCCGGCTGGCTCGACGCGATCCACAACTCTCTGAGCGGCAAGTAAGGCTAACGACATGACTGAAAATAAAGGCTTCTGGTACGCCGACTGGTCTTTCCCGATCTTCGTCGGCCTGCTCTCGGCGGGCGTCTTCGCCGGTACGCACATGTATTACCTCTACGGCATCGGCGCGTTTAACGAAGTGGCGTTTGTTTCTATGCTGCGTGCCGGTATGGAAACCGGCGTCTACGGCGCGGTGGCCGCCTTCGGCGCGAGCTTTCTCTTCGCCCGCATCATCGAAGGCTCGCTGGTGGGCATCCTTGATATCGGCGGCGCCATTCAGACCGGCGTCGGCCTGGGCGTGCCGGCGCTGCTGCTGGGTGCGGGCATTGTCTTTCCGGTGGCCAACTTCGCCGCCTCGCTGGCGACCGGTCTGGTGATTGGCCTGGCGATCGGCTACATCATCATTCTGGCGCGCAAGTTCACTATTAACCAGAGCGACTCCACCTACGGCGCGGACGTAATGATGGGCGCGGGCAACGCCTCTGGTCGCTTTTTAGGACCGCTGATCATTCTTTCCGCTATGGCAGCCTCGATTCCTATCGGCCTGGGCTCGCTGCTCGGCGCGCTGCTCTTCTACCTCTGGAACAAGCCGATCACCGGCGGCGCGATCCTCGGCGCCATGATCCTCGGCGCGATTTTTCCGGTCGCTATCTGAAGCTGGCGGCGGCTCGCCAGCGGGCCGCCGCGTTAAGGAGTTGCTATGTTCGATCTGATTCTTCGCCGCGCACGGCTGACGGATGAGCGGCTGGTGGATATCGCGCTGCAGGACGGCAAAATCGCCGCCATCGCCGACCGCCTGCCGGGCGAGGCGAAAAGCGAACGCAATCTGGCCGGACGCTGCTACGTCAGCGCAGGCTGGATCGATTCTCACGTCCACTGCTACCCCAAATCGCCCATCTATCACGACGAAGCGGACGCTATCGGCGTCGCCACGGGCGTCACCACGGTTATCGACGCGGGCAGCACCGGCGCCGATCACATTGATGATTTTTATGCCATTACCCGCGCCGCTACCACCCAGGTCTACGCCCTGATCAATATCGCGCGCACCGGCATCGTGACCCAGAACGAGCTGGCGGATATGCGGCAGATCGACGGCGACGCGGTGCAGCAAGCCGTAGAGCGGCTGCCCGACTTTATCGTTGGCCTGAAGGCGCGCATGAGCAGCAGCGTGGTGGGCGAGAATGGCATTCAGCCGCTGATCAAAGCCAAAGCGATCCAGCAGCGGGTCGGCGGTTTGCCGCTGATGGTGCATATCGGCAACAACCCGCCGGATCTGGCGGAGATCGCCGAGCGCCTCACCGCCAGCGACATCATTACCCACTGCTTTAACGGCAAGCCCAACCGCGTGCTGACGCCGCAGGGCGAACTGAAGGCGTCGGTGCGCAACGCCATCGCGCGCGGCGTCAGGATGGACGTCGGCCACGGCAGCGCCAGCTTCAGCTTCGAGGTGGCGCGCGTCGCCATCGCGCAGGGCATTCTGCCCGACACCATCAGCTCGGATATTTACTGCCGCAATCGCCTCAACGGCCCGGTGCATAGCCTGGCGCACGTTATGTCGAAGTTTTTCAGCGTCGGCATGACGCTGCAGCAGGTGATCGACTGCGTCACCTGGAGGGCGGCGGACGGGCTGCGCCTGACGCGCAAAGGGCGTCTGGAGGTCGGTTTCGACGCCGACCTTACGCTTTTCAGCGTGACCGAAGCGCCCCGCCTGTTTGTCGATTCCGAAGGCGAACAGCTCATCGGGGAGAAACATCTTACGCCGCTGGCCGCCGTGGTGGCGGGCGAGTGGTTCCTGACAGAAGAAGGGAAAGCCAATGTCTTCGATCTATGAAAAATATGGCCTGAAGCCGGTTATCAACGCCTCCGGCCGCATGACCATCCTCGGCGTCTCTACGCCGTCGCCGGACGTGGTCGATACCGTGCAGATCGGCCTCAGCCACTATTTTGAAATGAAAGATCTGGTCAACAAAACCGGCGCTTACATCGCGCAGCTGCTGAATGTGGAAAACGCGGTGGTGGTCTCCTGCGCCTCGGCGGGCATCGCGCAGTGCGTCGCGGCGACGATCGTCAAAGAGAACGACTGGCTGCTGGATAATCTGCACGCCGCGCCGCTTGAGGTGCCGCACGACATCGTGGTGCCGAAAGGCCATAACGTTAACTACGGCGCGCCGGTCGGCAGCATGGTGGCGCTGGGCGGCGGTCGTCTGGTCGAGGCGGGCTACAGCAACGAGTGTTCGCCCGAGCAGCTGGCGGCGGCGATCACGCCGCAGACCGCCGCCATCCTCTACGTGAAATCGCACCACTGCGTGCAGAAAAGCCACCTGAACGTCGAGCAGGCGGCGGCGGTGGCGCGCGAACATGGCGTGCCGCTGATCGTCGACGCGGCCGCCGAAGAGGATTTGCAGTGCTACTACCAGTACGGCGCCGATCTGGTGATCTACAGCGGCGCCAAGGCGATTGAAGGGCCGACCAGCGGACTGGTGATCGGCAGAGCGCAGCCGGTGGAGTGGGTGAAGCGGCAGAGCAACGGCATCGGCCGGGCGATGAAGGTGGGCAAAGAGGGCATTCTCGGCCTGACGCAGGCGATTGAAAATTATCTGCGGCTGGAAAAAACCAGCGGCGCGCAGATGGTGGAGAAAATGACGCCCTTTATCGACAACCTCAATCAGCTGCGCGGCGTGAGCGCCCGCGTGGTGTGGGATGCGGCGGGACGCGATATCGCCCGCGCCGAGATCAAATTCGACGAGGCGGCCATTGGCCAGCGTACCGGCGACATCGTGCAGGCGCTCAAAAATGGCGCGACCGCCATCTATTTTCGCGGCTACAAAGCTAATGAGGGCATTATCGAGGCGGATGTGCGCAGCGTCAGCGCTGAACAGCTGCACACCATCTTCACCTCGATTCAAACGCTGTTAAATGGAGGAAAAACCGCATGAAGCTGACCCCGAATTTCTATCAGGATCGTCTCTGCCTTAACGTGCTGGCCGGCTCGAAAGCGAACGCTCGCGCCATCTGGGAGGCAGCGGAAGGGCATGTGCTGGTGGGCGTGCTGTCGAAAAACTACAGCAGCAACGAGGCGGCTATCGCCGATATGCGCGAGTACGCCGCGCTGATCGACAACGCGCTCTCGGTCGGACTCGGCGCGGGCGACCCAAATCAGTCAAAAATGGTGAGCGAGATCTCCGCGGTACTGCAGCCGCAGCACGTTAACCAGGTGTTCACCGGCGTCGGCACCAGCCGTGCGCTGCTGGGCCAGTCGCAAACCGTGGTCAACGGCCTGATTTCGCCAACCGGCACGCCGGGCCTGGTGAAGATCTCCACCGGCCCGCTCAGCTCGCAGGGCAGCGACGCGCGGGTGCCGATTGACAGCGCCATCGCGCTGCTGAAGGATATGGGCGGCAGCTCGGTGAAATATTTCCCGATGGGCGGACTACAGGCGGTCGACGAGTACCGCGCCGTCGCCCAGGCGTGCGCGGCGCATGACTTCTGGCTCGAGCCGACCGGCGGCATCGATCTCGATAACGTCGAGGCGATCCTGTCGATCGCGCTGGAGGCGGGCGTCAGTAAAATTATCCCGCACGTCTACAGCGCTATTATCGATCCCGTCAGCGGCGATACGCGCGTGGAAGATGTGCGCCAGCTGCTGGCCATTTGCAAAAAACTGCTGCCGTAGCGACAGTCACGCCGGCGCGCTTCACAGGGCGCCGGCGCTTGCCTGGAGGTGACGCGCCGTTCGCTTTAAGCTGCTATTTTTCGACATGATGCCGCTGAATGCATGCCAGCGCCGTAACAGGTAGACCGCCTTGAGATTTCCAAATCAACGTCTTGCGCAACTGTTTGACGCCCTGCAAAACGAAACGCTGCCTCAGGATGAGCTGGCGCGGCGCTTCGCCGTTTCAACGCGCACCGTGCGTGCCGACATCAGTGCGCTCAACGCGCTGCTGGCGGAGTACGGCGCGCAGTTCGTGCTCAGCCGCGGCGCGGGCTATCAGCTAAAAATCGACGACGCGCAGCGCTTCCAGCGTCTGGAGCGGCAAAACCGCTCGCCGCTGCGCGTGCCGCGCACCTCCGCCGAACGGGTGCGCTATATGCTGACGCGCTTTCTGACCGCCGCCTGGTCGCTCAAGCTGGAGGATCTGGCCGATGAGTGGTTCGTCAGCCGCGCCACGCTGCAGAACGACATGACCGAGGTGCGCGAGTGGCTGGCGCGCTATCACCTGCATATCGAGAGCAAACCTCACTACGGCATGAAGCTGTTCGGCAGCGAAGTGGCGATCCGCACCTGTTTAACCGATCTGCTGTGGCAGATCGATCAGGAGCAGGCCGACAGCCCGCTGATCACCATCGAAGCGCTGCACAGCAATATTCTGGAGACGCTGCGTCCGCTGCTGCAGCAGTGCCTGACGCGTCATAACGTTCGCCTCAGCGACGAGGGTGAGCGCTATCTGCGCCTCTACTGCGCCGTCGCGGTGCGGCGCATCAGCGAAGGCTATCCGCTGAGCGATCCCGGCGCGGAGGATGTCGGGCTGGACGTGCGCGAGGCGGCGCGCGAGCTGATTAATTTGCTGCGGCCGCTGGTGGGCAAGCCGGTGTCGCCGGCGGAAGAGGGCTGGCTGCGCGTTAATATCGCGGCGCGCCAGATGCAGGAGGTGGCGCCGAGCGCCATCAACGCCGATGACGCCGACGCGCTGGTGGACTACCTGCTGAGCTATATCAATACCCACTACAACTACGATCTGCAGGGTGATGAACAGCTGCGCGCCGATCTGCTGACGCACATTAAAACCATGATCACTCGCGTGCGTTACCAGATCCATATTCCCAACCCGCTGCTGGATAATATTAAACAGCACTATCCGATGGCCTATGACGTGACGCTGGCGGCGGTCTCCAGCTGGGGCAAATATACGCCTTACGTGATCAGCGAGAATGAGATCGGCTTTCTGGTGCTGCATATCGGCGTCGGGCTGGAGCGTCACTACGACGTCGGCTACCAGCGCCATCCGCAGGTGCTGCTGGTGTGCGACAGCGGCAACTCCACGCTGCGGATGATTGAGGCGATGCTGCTGCGCAAATACCCGCAGCTGCAGGTCGCCGGTCGGCTGTCGCAGCGCGACTATGAGGCGCGGGCGCGCATCGATGAAGATTTCGTTATTTCTACCACGCGGCTGAGCGAGAAGGATAAGCCGGTGGTGGTGATGTCGCCGTTTCCCACCGGCTTCCAGCTGGAGCAGATCGGCAAGCTGGTGCTGGTGGACCGCACGCGGCCTTATATGCTGGAGAAGTTTTTCGACGCGCAGCACTTCCTGATCGTCGATAAGCCGATGACGCAGTCGCAGCTGTTCCGCCAGCTGTGCGATCGGCTGGAGGCGGAAGGATTTGTCGACGCGAGCTTTTATCCCTCGGTAGAGGAGCGCGAGGCGATCGTCAGCACCATGCTGGGCGAAGGCATCGCGCTGCCGCACTCGCTTGGCCTGCTGGCGAAAAAAACTGTGGTTTACACGGTGCTGGCGCCGCAGGGCATCGCGTGGGGCGACGATACCGCCTCGGTGATCTTTCTGCTGGCGATCAGTAAAAGCGAATATGAAGAGGCGATGGCGATCTACGATCTCTTCGTGACCTTTCTGCGCGAAAGGGCGATGCCCCGGCTGCGCGACAGCAAAGACTTCGCCGCGTTCAAGGCGGTGGCGATTGAGTGTCTGGGACGGCTGTAACACAGGCTCCAGCCTGCCGGGCAGGCTGAAGCCGAAATTTAGCTTTTTTTCGCCAGCAGGCGCGGGATCTCGCGCAGGCACCAGGCCTTGGCTTCGCCCATGCTGTCGCGGCGCCACGCCATAATAATATCCACTTCGCGGGTATATTCCGGGCTGACGACGCGCAGCCGACCTTCCGCAATATCTTGCTCCACCAGCGAATAGGGCATGGTGGCGACGCCAAGCCCCGCCAGCAGCGCGCGGCGCTTGTCGTCCATGCTGCTGACCGTCAGACGCTGCTGTTTGTCCAGCAGCTGCACCGTCAGCACCGGGCGCTCACGCGCCGTATCGGCCACGGCGATGCCGCGATACTTCACGCGCGTCACCTCAGACTGCGGTTCCGGCTCGTTGTGAATCGGATGGTCGGCGCTGGCCACATAGACGCTCATCATGGTGTAGAGCTTGCGCGTATTGATTTCGGTCGAGGCGCGGAAGTGCATATCGGGCGCGATAACGATATCGGCGCGGCCCTGCTCCAGCCGCTCCCACGCGCCCGCCAGCACTTCGGTGATCAGCGAAATCTGGGTGTTGGCTTTTTCCGACAGCTTCTCCACCAGCGGGAAGAGGGCGTCGGTCGGCACCAGCGCTTCGGTGACGATAGTCAGATGGGTTTCCCAGCCGCGCGCCAGCGCTTCGGCGTCGGTGGTAAGCTTGTCCGCCGCTTCCAGCAGCACGCGTCCGCGCTCCAGCAGCATGCGCCCGACGTTGGTGAATTTCGTCCGGTGGCCGGAGCGGTCGAACAGCACCACGTCCAGCTCCTCTTCCAGCTTTTGCATGGTATAGCTGAGCGCCGAAGGAACGCGCCCCAGCTCATCCGCCGCTGCCGCAAAACTGCCGCGGCGATCGATCGCATCCATCACGCGCAACGCTTCAAGGGTTAAGGCACGCTCTTTAGCCATCCGAACTCTCTTTCAGGAAATTTGAATATGCACGGCAGATTAACTGGCTAACAATACGGCGTCCAGCCTTTTACCATAATGGGTATCAAGTCTGCGGTCGTTCTCTGCCGCAGCGAGCTGGAGGTAAATCATGATAACGACGCGTAGTGCGTCCGCGTGCGGTCAGGCCGATTTCGGCTGGTTGCAGGCACGCTACAGTTTCTCTTTTGGTCACTATTTCGATCCCAAATTAATGGGCTACGCCTCGCTACGCGTGCTGAATCAGGAAGTGCTGGCGCCAGGGGCCGCCTTTCAACCGCGCACCTATCCGCAGGTGGACGTGCTGAATATCGTGCTGCAGGGCGAGGCGGAGTACCGCGACAGCGAAGGCAATCATATCGTCGCGCGCGAGGGCGAAGCGCTGTTGCTCGCCACGCAGCCGGGCGTCAGCTATAGCGAAATCAACCTGCGCAAGGATCAGCCGCTGACGCGGATGCAGCTCTGGCTCGCCGCCTGTCCCGAACGGGAAAACCCGGCGCTGCAAAAGATTGCGCTGCCAGAGCGCGGCAATCTGCAGCTGATCGCCTCGCCGGACGGCGCGGGCAATAGCCTGCAGCTGCGTCAGCAGGTGTGGGTGCATCAGCTGCGGCTGGCGCCGGGCGAGGAGCAGTCGCTGACGCTGCGCGGGCCGCGCGCCTATCTGCAGTCGATTCACGGCTCGCTGGAGGCGGTCACGCGCGAGGATCGTCAGGAGAAGCTGGGCTGCGGCGACGGGGCGTTTTTGCAGGAGGAGCAGCAGATCAGACTGCGGGCGAAAACCGCGACCTGGGCGCTGGTGATCGATATACCGGTATAAAAAAAGGGCGGCTAAGGCCGCCCTGTTCGTCTGTTGCCGCTGTGCCTGCGCGGATGACATGGTCCGATCGCAAAGTCGCTCAGTGCATCCATGCTCGCTCGGCCCGCGCCTTCCCTGGCGCGGGACGCTTTGCTCTTCGGCCCATATCATCCGCTTGTGGACAGATGAGCGGCCTGATGCACGCTTACTTCAGCATCGTAAACGCGGTGGTAACGTGCTTCACGCCGCTGACCCGGCTGGCGATATCCGCCGCCGCCTTCGCCTCTTCCGCCGTCACCAGGCCTAACAGGAACACTTCGCCGTTCTCAGTGGTCACTTTCACGTTCGAGGATTTCACCTGATCGCTGCCCAGCAGCTGCGAGCGGATTTTGGTGGTGATCCAGGTATCGGAGGAGGAGGTGCCGAGGCTGACCTTCTGGCCGATGCGAATTTCATTGAAGACTTCGGTCGCGCCGTCGACGCCCATGGCGATCTGTTTCGCGCGGCTGGCGATATCCTGCGACGGCGCCTGGCCGGTCAGCAGCACTTTGCCCTGATAGGCGGTAGCGATAATGCGCGCGTCGGTTTTAATCTGCTGATCTTTCGCCAGCGCGTTGCTGACGCGCAGCTCTAGCGTGCCGTCGTCAACCTGGGTGCCGACGGTACGCGGATCGGTGGCGGTTTTGGTGGCGACGGCCGCGCCGCCGGCGACGACAGCGACGCAGCCCTGTAACAGCATGGCGGTTAACAGGATAGCGACAGCATTCAATGCTTTCATGTTTGCTCCTTCAGTCATTCCTGGTGTGGAAACAGGGTGTTATCAATCAGGTCGCACAGACAGTTCAGCGTCAGCATATGCATTTCATGGATGCGGGCGCTGCGGTGCGACGGGATGCGAATTTCCACGTCGTGCGGGCCGAGCAGGCCCGCCAGCTCGCCGCCGTCATAGCCGGTGAGCGCAACGATGGTCATATCACGGGTAACCGCGGCTTCCACCGCTTTAACGATGTCTCGCGTATTGCCGCGGGTCGAGATCGCCAGCAGGACGTCGCCGGTCTGACCTAGCGCGCGCACCTGCTTGGCGTAGATTTCATCGTGCTGACGATCGTTGCCGATCGCCGTCAGCATCACGTTATCTGCGCTGAGCGCCAGCGCTGGCAGGCTGGGACGCTCGGTCTCGAAACGGTTGATCATGCTGGCGGCGAAATGCTGCGCGTTGGCGGCCGATGCGCCGTTGCCGCAGCTGAGGATTTTATTGCCGTTAAGCAGGGACTGCACCAGCGTCATTGCGGCGCGGGAAATGGCGTCCGGCAGCGCTTCTGCGGCGGCAATCTGGGTTTGAATACTTTCAGTAAAACACGCTTTAATTCTGTCCTGCACACGACCACCTGGTTCTATACGTCTGCATTAAAGGCATTGGGCAGCCACTCCAGCGCCGTACCGGTAATGGCAATGATGTCGAAACGGCAATCCACCGTCTCAAAACTGCCGCCGCGCTGGGCGAGCCAGAGCGCGGCGGCGCGCAACAGCTTTTGCCGCTTGAGGCGAGTGACGCTGGCCAGCGCCCCGCCGTAGCGCGCATCGCGCCGGTAGCGCACCTCCACGAAGACCCAGCATGGGCCATCGCGCATGATGAGATCCAGCTCGCCGCCGCGATAAGCCACGTTGCTGGCGACCCAGCGCAGTCCGGCACGCTCTAAATAGCGCCGGGCGCGCTGTTCCTGTTCAGCGCCGAAGCGCCGGGTGTTCAGGAGGCGGGAACGATCTCGCCCTGACGATACTGGCTCCATGACAACGTCCTGTTGATCACGCAATCCTGATTCGCGCTCAGCTTGCCGGTATTGCCGTCGATGGTGAAGCCCGGCGTCTGGCGCACCTGGTTAAAACTGTTCGCCAGCGTCCAGGCGTCGATGCCCATCGCATAGAGGCGAACCAGCGAGTAGTCGTTATTAAACGACTGCGCCGCGCGCTGCATCAGCGCCGGATTGTGGCCCGAGAGCAGCGGAATATCGCTGAACTGCAGGCCCTCCATCTCCAGACGGAAGTCGGGACCTGCGCCCGCCTGGTAGCTGCGCGAGCTGGCGTAGAGCGAGGCCGCGCTGCGGCTGCCGGTACGCATGGCGATCATCGGCTTAATCAGCTGCAGCTCATCCTGCGTCGACACAATATAGACCGAATCGACGTTGCCGCCGCTCGCCGCCGCCGGCTCGCTCTGCTGCTGCGGCGACGGGATGTTCAGCCCAGCGATGGTCACGCCCTGGGGGGCGGCGGCGGCGGGCTGGATGTTGACCGGCGTACCGCTCAGCGTAATGCCCGCGCCGCTGTTAATGCCCTGTTTTAGCTCAGCGGTCGAGCCGAAGCGCTGCTGCAGCGGCGCCGTGCCGCCCAGCTTCAGCCACTCCTGCGCAAACGCGTTGACCACGCGATCGCCGAAGCTGCTGCGCGGCACCAGCAGCAGCGGCTGGCGCTTGCCCTGGTTCCACATATGGTGCGCGGCATCGCGCGCTTCGTCTTCAGGAGAAAGCGCAAAATAGCAAATATTCGGATGGTTCTGGATCTGCTCCGGCGCGTTAAGCGCCAGCACGTTGAGCGGCGTCTGGCTGTTGGCGACCGTTTCAACGTTGTTTTTCAGCAGCGGGCCAACCACCAGCGTCGCGCCATCCTGCTGCGCCTGCTGCATTACCTGCTGAATCGGCTGGCTGCTGGTGTCGTACACCTTGATCTGCGCGCTGCTGGCGGGCGCGCTGGCTTCAGGCTGCGTCTGGGCGGCGGGCTGCGGGGTCGCGGCCGGCGTAATCGCGGCGGCGGCCGGGCTGACCACGGCGTTGGCTTCGCCGGTCGGCGCAGGCTGCGCGCTTTCCACGGTGGCCGGCTGGGTCGCTGACTGCGCGGTTGGCTGCGGCGCAGCGTTCAGGGCGCCGTTTTTCGCATCGTTGAAGCCTTTTTGAATGGCGCTGGCGAAGACCTGCGCCTGACCGTTCAGCGGCAGCAGCAGCGCGATGGTGCTGGTAGAGGCTTTGGTGAAGTTCTGCGCCTGGCTCAGCGGCGTCGGCAGCGTTTTAGCCGCCGGGTTTTGCGGATAGCGCGTCTGCCAGTCTTTCAGGGCGGACTTCAGCATCTCGCCATCCTGCGCGTTGGCGCGCCAGACGTTAAGCAGATCCAGCCAGCCCTGCAGCGTGTTCTCATCGGCGTTGATCACCAGGCTGCTCGCCTCTTGCGGCGTCATCTGCGTCAGCGCCTGCCAGGTGGCGTCGATGTTTTTCTGACGATCGTCGCCGCTCAGCAGCGGCTCCTGCGCAATATAGGCGCGCAGCAGCGCCAGCGAGGGTTTGCCCTGCGCGGCGGCGATCTGCAGGCCGTAATAGCGCGCCTGCTGCTCTTTCGACAGGTCGTCGACCTTGACCTGATTCAGCAGCTGCGTTGCGCCCGGCACGTTCTGCTGGCTGAACAGAAACTGCGATTTAAGCAGCAGCAGCTCCTGCTGTTGCGTGTCGCTGAGCTGGCTCGGCAGCAGGTTGATCTGCTGGCCGGCTTGAGGATACTTTCCTTCTTTCATCAGGGCACGGATGGCAAGTAATTGCCAGTCTGTCCTGCTATCATCGCTGCTTTGCTGCACTTGCTGCAGATAGTAATCAGACCCGCCGGTAATGGGCCCCTGAATATTTACGTTTGAGGTTTGCGGCCCCTGACCGCTACAGGCGGCTAAAATCAGCCCAGCAAGAAGGACAGGCACAAAGCGTCCTGCTTTATGACGAACGACTTTTGAAGGAAGCATACTGTATCCAGTGATGTTTTTTTCAAGATGCTCAATATTAAATCGGCAATTCGGATGAAACAATGAAACAACTCGATCGGGCAGAGATTTCTGCCAGCACGCTCTACATCGTTCCAACCCCGATTGGTAATTTGGGTGATATCACCCAGCGGGCGCTGACGGTGCTTTCGGGCGTCGATCTGGTCGCAGCGGAAGATACACGTCATACCGGACTGTTGCTACAACATTTCGCCATCGCTGCGCGGCTCTTCGCACTTCACGACCACAATGAACAGCAGAAGGCCGAACTGCTGCTGGCGAAGCTGCAGCAAGGGCAGAGCATCGCGTTGGTCTCCGATGCCGGGACCCCGCTGATCAACGATCCGGGCTACCATCTGGTGCGCCGCTGCCGCGAGGCGGGCATCCGCGTGGTGCCGCTGCCCGGCGCCTGCGCCGCCGTCACAGCATTAAGCGCCGCCGGGTTACCGTCCGATCGTTTCTGTTACGAAGGGTTTCTGCCCGCCAAAACCAAGGCGCGTTGCGACGCGCTGCGCGCAGTGGCGCAGGAGCCGCGCACCCTTATTTTCTACGAGTCCACCCACCGTCTGCTCGACAGCCTGGAAGATATGGCGAAGGAACTCGGTGCCGATCGTTACGTGGTGCTGGCGCGCGAGCTGAGTAAAACCTGGGAATCGATTCACGGCGCGCCGGTGGGCGAGCTGCTCGCCTGGATCAAAGAGGATGAGAATCGCCGCAAAGGCGAGATGGTGCTGGTTGTCGAAGGACATAAGGCGGATGAAGAGGCGCTGCCCGCCGATGCCCTGCGCACGCTGGCGCTGCTGCAGAAAGAGCTGCCGCTGAAAAAGGCCGCGGCGCTGACGGCGGAAATCCACGGCGTGAAGAAAAATGCGCTCTATCGCTTTGCGCTCGATCAGCAAGAGGCGTGACAAATGTGGCCGAATGCCCTAATATCTCGCGCCGAAGCTGACCAGACAGTCGCCGCTTTGTCGTCGTCCCTCTTGTAGGGAGACGGGCAGAGGGGAGGAAAGTCCGGGCTCCATAGGGCAGGGTGCCAGGTAACGCCTGGGGGGCGCAAGCCTACGACCAGTGCAACAGAGAGCAAACCGCCGATGGCCCATTTATGGGATCAGGTAAGGGTGAAAGGGTGCGGTAAGAGCGCACCGCGCGTCTGGCAACAGTTCGCGGCACGGTAAACTCCACCCGGAGCAAGGCCAAATAGGGGTTCGCATGGTACGGCCCGTACTGAACCCGGGTAGGCTGCTTGAGCCAGTGAGCGATTGCTGGCCTAGATGAATGACTGTCCACGACAGAACCCGGCTTATCGGTCAGTTTCGACTTTTCAGGTGAAAACCCCGCGCAAGCGGGGTTTTTGCTTTCTGCTATTTGTTGCGCGCCTGACGCTTTGTTCTTTATCTTCATCTCGCCGCCTTTGACGCTTCCTCGCGGTGAGACGACGCCACTGCGGTTCCCGCCATGCTAAACTGCGCCCCGGCAACGAAAGGAGCAGCCTGTGGCGAAATACCAGCAACTGACGGATGAGATTCAGCAGCAGATTGAGGCGGGCATCTGGCCGCCGGGCACAAAGCTGCCGTCGCTGCGTCAGCAGGTGGCGCAGCATGGGCTGAGCCTGATGACGGTGATGCACGCCTACGAGGTGCTGGAGAGCCAGGGCTGGATCGTCTCGCGGCCGCAGTCTGGCTACTACGTCGCGCCGCGCGCGCTGCAAACCGCGCCGGCGCAGGTGGCGCTCAGCGAACAGGTCGATATCAATAACTTCGTCTTCGACGTGCTGCAGGCGATCCGCGACCCGGCGATCGTCCCTTTTGGCTCTGCTTTTCCCGATCCCGAACTCTTCCCGCAGCGTCAGCTGATGCGCTCGCTGACCAACGTCTCCCATCAGCTGACGCCGCTCGACGCCCTTAACAATCTTCCGCCCGGCAATGCCGCGCTGCGGCAGATGCTGGCGCAGCGCTACGCGCGGCAGGGCATCACGCTGTCGCCGGATGAAATCGTCATCACCAACGGCGCGCTGGAAGCGCTCAATCTCAGCCTGCAGGCGCTGACAGAACCCGGCGACTACGTGGTGATTGAGCAGCCAACCTTCTATGGCGCGCTGCAGGCGATCGAGCGGCTCAAGCTCAAAGCGCTCGCGGTGCCGAGCGACGCGCAGCACGGCATTGATATGCAGCAGCTGGAAGAGACGCTGCAGCGCTGGCCGGTAAAAGCGTGCTGGCTGATGACCACGCTGCAAAATCCGCTCGGCGTGACACTCTCGCCCGCGCGCAAAGCGCAGCTGGTGGCGCTGCTGGCGCGCTATCAGGTGCCGCTGATCGAGGATGACGTTTACGCCGAACTCTGGACGGGCGCTGAGGCGCCGCATCCGGCTAAATACTGGGATCGCGGCGGCGACGTGCTGCACTGCGGCTCTTTTTCCAAATGTCTGGTGGCGGGGTTCCGCGTGGGCTGGGTCGCGGCGGGGCAGCACGCGCAGCGCATCCAGCGGCTGCAGCTGATGAGCACGCTCTCCACCAGCGCGCCGATGCAGCTGGCGCTGGCGGACTTCCTTGCCACGCGCCGCTACGATACCCATTTGAAAAAACTGCGGCAGACGCTGGCGCGACGCAAAGAGTGGGTGCGCGAGGCGCTCTGCCGGGCGCTGCCGGCGGACGCCAGCGTAAGCGATTCGCCGGGCGGCTTCTTTTTGTGGGTGACGCTGCCGCGCGGCTATGACACCACGCAGCTCTATCAGCAGGCGCTGCAGCAGGGGATCAGCATCGCGCCGGGGCGGCTGTTTTCAGCGGGCGAAGAGTTTACCCACTGTTTTCGTATTAACGCCGCCTGGCCGTGGGATACGCGCGCCGAGGCGGCGGTCGAGACGCTGGGCAGGCTGATTGCCGACCAGCGGGGCGGTTAAACCTGCGCCGCCTGTTGGTGTCCCCAGGTCAGATAGTAGACGTCGTAGAAATCCACTTCGCCTTTCTGCCGCAGCAGGCGGTTAATGCCGCTTTTCACCTCTTCCGGCGCGTCCGGCAGATTCAGGATCTTTTTCACGCCGCCTTCAGAAACCGGCTGCACGTAATACCACTCGCCGTTATAGCAGACGCGCAGATCCAGCGCGTCGATATCCTCGAAGCGATATTTCGGGTTGATATCCAGCAGCATCAGAAAGCTCATCACCAGTACGAACAGGGTGGCAAACCAGAAAGCGGGCCAGCCCAGCATCTCGGTGGAGAAGATCAGCGCCACGCACAGGCCGTAGCAGAGATACATCAGCGCCCAGAGGCCGGGATGGGTTTTCAGAAAAGAGAAGCTAAAACGCGGCCGGTTATCGCGGCGCTCTTCGCGATTAAGCGTCGCGATTTCGTCGATTAAGATTTGTTTAATGGCGTCCATTGTTCACCTCACCGTCACTTTTCTGCTCAGTAGAACAGATATCCGTTAGCCGGGGCAGACACAGAAACGCGCAGAATTTTTATAACAGTTGAGGCGCGCCGCCCCGCTAAGAACGGCGCGCGCGTTTAGCCGCGCCCGTGCGGCTCATCCCAGTCAAACGCCGGTCCCAGCGAAATTACGCCGTTCGGGTTGATGGTTTTATGGCTCACGTAATAGTGATGACGGATATGCGGCAGGTTCACCGTCTCGGCGATGCCTGGCATCTGGTAGATATCGCGCAGGAAACCGCTCAGATTGAGATAGTCGCCGATGCGGTGGCGATCGCACTTAAAGTGGGTAACGTAGACCGGATCAAAGCGCACCAGCGTGGTCCAGAGACGCAGATCCGCCTCGGTGAGCCGATCGCCGGTCAGATAGCGGTGCTGCCCCAGAATCTGCTCCAGGCGCGACAGCGAATGGAACAGCGCGGTCACCGACTCGTCATAGGCCGCCTGCGAGGTTGCGAAGCCCGACTTATAGACGCCGTTATTGACCGTGTCGTAAATCCAGCCGTTCAGCTCGTCGATCTTCTCGCGCAGGTCGGGCGGATAGTAGTCCCCGGCGCGCGCGCCGACCGCGTCGAAGGCGCTGTTGAACATGCGGATGATATCCGCCGATTCGTTGCTGACGATGGTGCCCTGCTGTTTGTCCCACAGCACCGGCACGGTCACGCGCCCGGTGTAGTGCGGATCGGCATGCAGGTAGAGCTGATAGAGAAATTCGTTCTGATAAAGCTTATCGCCGGTGGCGTCGGGGAAATCGTCGTCGAACGTCCAGCCGTTCTCCAGCATCAGCGGATGCACCACGGAGACGTCAATCATCGACTCCAGCCCTTTAAGCTGACGCATCAGCAGCGTGCGGTGCGCCCAGGGACAGGCGAGAGAAACATACAGATGATAACGATCGCGCTCGGCCTTAAAGCCCGCGTCGCCCGTTGGACCGGCGCTGCCGTCCGCGGTCACCCAGTTGCGCCAGACCGCTTCAGTGCGCTTAAAGCGTCCGCCGGTTGATTTGGTGTCGTACCAGGTGTCATGCCAGACACCGTCAATCAGTTGGCCCATATCGCCTCCAATGCAAACAGGGCGAGGAGTATCCTCGCCCTGCTAAGTATATGTGGCATTACGCCAGATGTGTGCTTAACGCAGCGCCGCTGCGGGCGCGGTTTTCTTGCGCAGCAGTCGGTCGATGCTGTACGCGCCCGGACCAACCAGGCCCAGCACCAGGAAACCGCCCGCGATAGAGAGGTTTTTCATAAACATCAGCTGGTTGACGCCTTCCGCGAAGTTGCTGTGGAACAGGAACGCCGTCAGGATGGTGAAGCCGGCGGTAAACAGCGCGGTGAAGCGGGTCAGGAAGCCGAACAGAATCGCCAGGCCGCCGCCAAACTCCAGCAGGATTACCAGCGGCAGCATAAAGCCCGGCACGCCCATCGCTTCCATATACTGCTGCGTGCCCGCATAGCCGGTAATTTTGCCCCAGCCGGCCGTGATAAACAGGATTGGCATTAAAATACGCGCCAGCAGCAGACCAGTATCTTCGAATTTTTTCATCATTAACTCCAGGCTAGATTGTCGGCAGGGCAGTCGCGCCTGCGTTGGATAATTCCCGGCAAAAGGCGGCGTTGCCGTTTGCTGAGCTGATAGCTGGAGATAATAATCGCGCAGGGGAAAGGTTGTAAGCGAGATATTCTGTAGTTGTTATTCAGGAAATCTGATGAAGCGAAGCCGGTGATTTCGCACCGGCTGAATGCAGAGGGGGATCAGCGCTGCGGCAGAGCCGATTTCAGCATGCGCCAGGTGCTCCAGACGCCGAATCCGCGCTTGAGCAGGCGCATGAATTTGTTCGGGCTGCGCACTGACCAGATAGCTAATGCGCTGCTGCCGATGGCCAGATAGCGCCGCATGCTGAGGAACGTCAGCCAGCCGCGGTCATACTGCGCCGTGCTCAGCAAAAAATCGCGGCGGCTTGCGCTCAGGTCGAGCCGCTGCTGCTGTATTTCGCCGATTAATTCATGAATACGCGCTTCACGTTCCAGTTTGCTGCGGCTCATACGCGGTCATCCTCCAGCAGCTTGCGATCGGTCTCCAGCTCTTTGCGCGTATGGTGCAGCAGCGTGGACTGACGCGATTTGCGCAGGCTCCACAGGCCGAAGATAATCGCCAGAAGAAAGAGAACGCCGGTGGTGATGCCAATCGCCATCAGGCGATACTGCGCGTCGACGGCCCAGATAATCAACACCATCAGGCTCATCAGCCCGAACGCGGTGAACAGCATGGTCAGGCCAACCATCAGCAGCAGCTGAATCAGGTTAGCCTTTTCCGCTTCCAGCTCGACCACCGCCAGCCGTACGCGGGTCTCGACCATGCTGACCAGCGTAGTGACGATGCGCTGACCAATGTTGATGACCCCTTTGCCGGGGCCGTGGCTCTGCTGTGAATCCGCCATAATTAACGCCGTGAAATCAGGATGCCGATCGCCACGCCGATAGCCGCACCGATGCCAACGCCATGCCAGGGATTTTCACGCACATAGCCGTCCGCTTTTTGCGCGGCTTCACGCGTGGTCTGCGCCAGATATTCGCCAGAATCGCCCAGCTTCTCACGCGAGCTGTCGAGCGCGACGCGCGCTTTCTGGCGCAGCTTATCCAGTTCGCCTTTGGACTTATCCGTTGTGCTGCTCAGCACCTCTTCCAGAGTGTCCGCCAGATTTTTTAACTCAGCACGCAAATGTTCTGATGAAGTCTCTTTTGACATGTAATGTTCCTTTTAGCTTCAGTGGTTGAGTCCGGGTTAATAAGGCTCCGCCTGTAACTTTTTCAGCTCCTGGCGTGCTTCCTCCAGTTTACGTTCACGTTTGGCGATTTTGTCCTTATCGTCGCCTTCCTGACGCTCCTCTTTCAGTTCGCGCTCGCGCTCAGCGACTTTCTCTCGCTGCGCCTTGATGCGCGCCTGGTGAGACGCTTTCAGTTTATTGTCGCTGCAGTTCGCGCGCACTTCGGTCAGCGCGCGCTCCAGTCCATTAACGCGACGCTGATTGTTATGCTGTTTCGCCATCGCAATTTCATGCTGAATATCCTGCTCCTTCTGCTGACAGAGCGATTCTGCCGCCATCAGCGAACCTGAGAGAGAGAACAGCGCGAGGCCAAGAAGTAATTGATGTTTCATCAGGCTTGTTACCTTCCTTTGTTGCTGACCTGCCGCGAGCGGACAGCGTCATCTCCTGGCGTGTCAGATAGCTGAGCTATCCATCAAGCATAGACAGCGCCTGCAAAAAGTTCAAAAAAGACGGGGGGATACGGATTATTCTGTTGCCGCCCTGCCAGCGCAGGACGGCCATGTCGAGTCAGGAGATATTGAGCGTTGTCGCAGCGGCGGAAGCGGAGTCAGGATGTCTGGCGACGACAAAGCCGTCCGGCAGCAGGCGGCGCAACACTTTTTGCGCGGCGAGGCTCTGCTCTTCGTTCTCGAAATGAATAATCAGCGCATCGCCCGACGGGGTAATGCTTTTGATGCGAATGCCCTGCGCCGTCAGCTGCTGATAGAGGTAAAATCCGTCCGGCAGCGGGCCGCCGGCATGAGATACGCGGATCTGCACCACGCTTTCGTGCCGCAGCAGCGTCGGCGTCAGGCAGATCGCCAGCAGCAGCAGCACGGCGATAGTCAGCCAGGGCAGCATGCGGCGGGGGAGAGGAGCATAAATTTTCATGACTCGCCCTTGCCGTTCTGATTCGCCTGGCGTTTGCGCCACAGCACCACCAGCGATCCCACCAGGCCTATCACCAGCAGCACCAGCGGCAGCAGCATCAGGCAGAACATCAGCTCATCTTCATAGCGGCGGAAAATAGGCGTCTTGCCCAGCGCAAAGCCGAACACGGTCAGAATCAGCACCCAGAGCAGCGCGCTGACCCAGTTAAAAAACTGGAAGCGGGCGTTATTCAGTCCGGATAAACCGGCAATGGTCGGCAACAGGGTACGCACGAAGGCGATAAAGCGGCCAATCAGCAGGGCCGACAGGCCATGACGATGAAACAGGCTGTGGGCGCGAGCGTGATACTGCGCGGGAAGATGAGAGAGCCATTTCTGCACAGTCGGCGTGTTGCCGAGCCAGCGGCCCTGAATATAGCTGACCCAACAGCCGAGGCTGGCGCCGGTGGTCAGCACCAGCACGGTAAGCGGAAAGCTCATGGTGCCTTTAGCAATCAGCACGCCCACCAGGATCAGCAGGCTGTCGCCCGGCAGAAAGGCGGCGGGCAGCAGGCCATTCTCCAGAAACAGGATCAAGAAGAGCACGCCGTAAATGGCCCAGACCAGCGTCGGATCGGAGAGGGTTTCGTAGTCCTGTTGCCACAACGCCTGCAGCAACGCTTGCAAAATATCCATCAATCATTCCTGAACATCATTGTTTTAACGCGTCTTAAAAGACATAAGCGCAGACCGGCGGTTGGTTATCTGTTTTAGGAGCGCAGTCTGTGCAGGATTTTCCGGATCCTTCCAGAATAGATTGTTAAATCAGCGAATTTTTAAACCCTGTCGCAAAGGGTAAGAAAGGGTCGATAACTGTAACAAAGATCACAGGTTTGAGACAGGGGAATGTGCCCGCCGCACAGGAGTTTTACCTGTTGACGCGGCCCGTCAAAAGGAGCTTTACACGACCTGACACTATTGCAGATTAACTGACTTTCCTGCCTGAAAACGCAGCAGAATCAAGGTTAACTGCTCGCGCCGTCCGGCAGGATCACGGGATTTTCGGCGAACATGTAACGATCCACATTAAATTCAAAGTCATCGGCGGTCGCGTTAAACAGCATCTGCTTAGTATTTTCCAGATGTTGCCACATCGCCAGTTTGCAGGCGGCGGGATCTTTGCGCATCAGCGCTTTGAGGATTTGATCGTGGTCATCGCACCAGCTGAGGATGCTGCGCTGGTCGATATGCTCGTGGAGTTTGAGCCAGTAGGGGTTGTGCAGGCGATGCAGCCACATTTTTTCGACAATGGCCGCCAGCGCGCTGTTTTGGGTGGATTGCGCAATCCGCACGTGAAACTGCATGTCCCACTGGGAGTCGCGGAAGTGATCTTCCTGACGCGCTTTTTCCTGAATCGCCATCAGGTCGATAATGTCCTGACGCGTTACCTGCGTCGCGGCGAACTCGGCGACGTTGCTCTCAATTAGCTGGCGCGCCTGCAGCAGTTCGAACGGGCCAAAGCTGGCGAATTCGAGCTGGCTGGAGGTCATCACGCGATTCTGCTGCTGACTGGCGATAACGTGAATACCGGAACCTTTGCGCACCTCAACGTAGCCTTCTACCTCCAGCATGATGATCGCCTCGCGCACCACGGTGCGGCTGACGTTCATCTCTTCCGCGATCAGGCGTTCGGCAGGCAGCTTGTCTCCTATCGGGTAAGTACCTGATTCAATACGGCTTTTCAGATCGCTGGCGAGCTGTTGATAAAGTCGACGAGGTTCGGTCAGTTCCATAGCGCATTCCCGTGTCGCAAATAAAGTTGTTATACCACTTTGCGGCCGTTAAATAAAAGGTCCCGCGCAAGGATTGCGCGGGACGCTTCGCTTTTCGGTCAGCGCGGCTAGCCGCGTACCGGCGCGGCCTGCGGCGGCGTTACCTCTTTTTCCAGCTCAGAGACGGGTTTATTGCGCAGCACCGTCCAGATCACCACCGCGCCCAGCAGATCGAACACCGCCAGCGCGGCGAACAGCGGGCTGAAGCCCAGCGTATCGGCCAGCGCGCCGACCACCAGCGCGAACATGGTGCTGGCTGTCCAGGCCGCCATGCCGGTCAGACCGTTGGCGGTCGCGACTTCGTTACGGCCAAAAACGTCGGAGGAGAGAGTGATCAGCGCGCCGGAGAGCGCCTGATGGGCGAAGCCGCCGACGCAGAGCAGGCCGATAGCGACGTAAGGGCTGGTGAAAAGGCCGATGGTGCCGGGGCCAATCATCAGCACCGCGCCCATCGTCACGACCAGCTTGCGCGACACGATGAGGTTCACGCCGAACCAGCGCTGAAACAGCGGCGGCAGATACCCGCCGAGAATACAGCCCAGATCGGCGAACAGCATCGGCATCCAGGCGAACAGCGCGATCTCCTTCAGATTGAAGCCATAAACCTTAAACATAAACAGCGGGATCCAGGCGTTGAAGGTGCCCCAGGCTGGCTCCGCCAGAAAGCGCGGCAGCGCGATGCCCCAGAACTGACGGTTGCGCAGGATCTGACGCGCCGACATTTTTTTGGTATTGCCGGTCTGATGCTGCGCTTCCTGACCGGAAATAATGTACTGGCGCTCTTCTTCGCTGAGTTTGGTCTGCTGCTTGGGATGTTTATAAAAGATCAGCCAGCAGATCGCCCAGAGCAGGCTCAGCACGCCGGTAATGATAAACGCCATTTGCCAGCTGTGCGCCACGATCGCCCACACCACCAGCGGCGGCGCCAGCATGGCGCCGATAGAGGAGCCGACGTTGAAGTAGCCCACGGCGACGGAACGCTCTTTAGCCGGGAACCATTCGCTGCTCGCCTTCAGGCCCGCCGGGATCATCGCCGCTTCCGCCGCGCCTACCGCGCCGCGCGCCAGCGCGAATCCGCCCCAGCTGCCGGCCATCGCCGTCGCGGCGCAAAAGATGGCCCACAGCACGGCGAATACGGCATAGCCGACTTTGGTGCCGAGCAGGTCGAGCACGTAGCCGGCGACCGGCTGCATAACGGTATAACAGGCGGAGTAGGCCGCCACGATATAGGAGTACTGTTGGGTGGTGATATGTAAATCGGTTTGGAGCGTCGGCGCGGCGACGGCGATGGTATTACGGGTGAGATAACCCAGCACGGTGCCCAGCGTCACCAGCCCGATCATATACCAGCGTAGCCCTTTAATCTTACGCATCATTTACCTCTTCCAGTGTTCTGTCTGCGGTCTTGCCGCTGTTGTTATCTGGAGCGGGACAACCGTGAGCCGGCTTAACCTCACGCCCGCAGGCCGCGCAAAAGCGACCCTGTGTTTACCTTGCCATTACGGAGCGAGAGCGTAACTTGTTATACAACTTTAAAAGTTGAGAGCCATCACAAAAGCCCCTTTTGCAATGTGGGATACTTTAAACCTGCGTAATGACAGCCATTTAGCACGCTGCGGAGAGCAAAAACGTCCATGAGACCAGGGAATTGCTGCTGTTTATGTGAGCGAGATCTCAAAGAATTCTGTGGCTGGCTGAAATTGGTATGATAACTTTGAGCGCATTAAGGCTCTATCCAAGAGGAAGCAAGTATGTCGCGTTTTATGACCGAGGATTTTTTGCTGGATACCGAATTTGCCCGCCGTCTTTACCATGACTATGCAAAGGATCAGCCGATTTTCGACTATCACTGCCATCTTCCCCCGCAGCAGATTGCCGAAAATTACCGTTTTGCCAACCTCTATGACATCTGGCTGAAAGGCGATCACTACAAGTGGCGCGCCATGCGCGCTAACGGCGTGCCGGAAGCCTTCTGCACCGGCGACGCCAGCGACCGCGAAAAATTCGACGCCTGGGCGCGCACCGTGCCGCACACCATCGGCAATCCGCTCTACCACTGGACGCACCTTGAGCTGCGTCGTCCGTTCGGCATTACCGACACCTTGCTCTCTGAAAAAACCGCCGACAGCATCTGGGAACGCTGCAACGCGCTGCTGGCGCAGGATGACTTCACCGCACGCGGCATCATGCAGCAGATGAACGTGAAAATGGTCGGCACCACCGACGATCCGCTGGATGATCTGCAGCACCACCGCGCGCTGGCGCAGGACGGCAGCTTCGGCGTCAAGGTGCTGCCGAGCTGGCGTCCGGATAAAGCTTTTAATATCGAAGCGGAAAGTTTCCTGCCGTGGATTGAGAAGCTGGAGTCGCTGACCGACGTCAGCGTGCGCCGCTTCGACGACCTGCGCAGCGCGCTCAGCAAGCGTCTCGACTACTTCGCCGAGCACGGCTGCAAAGTATCGGACCACGCGCTCGACGTGGTGCTCTACGCCGAAGCGGACGACGCGACGCTGGACGCCATCCTGGCTGGCCGCCGCGCCGGCAAAACGCCGGACGCGCAGGCGATCGCGCAGTTCAAGACCGCCGTGCTGGTGTGGCTGGGCGGCGAATATGCGCGTCGCGGCTGGGTGCAGCAGTACCATATCGGCGCGCTGCGCAACACCAACCGCCGCCAGTTCGAACGGCTGGGGCCGGACGTCGGCTTCGACTCGATCAACGATCAGCCGCTGGCGGAACCGCTGGCGAAGCTGCTAGGCGCGCAGAACCTGCATAACGCGCTGCCGAAAACCATCCTCTACTGCCTGAACCCGCGCGACAACGAAGTGCTGGCGACCATGGCGGGCAACTTCCAGGGCGAAGGCGAGGCGGGCAAAATGCAGTTCGGCTCCGCCTGGTGGTTCAACGATCAGCTCGACGGCATGCAGCGCCAGATGACGCAGCTGGCGCAGATTGGCCTGCTCAGCCGCTTTGTCGGCATGCTGACCGACAGCCGCAGCTTCCTCTCCTATACGCGCCACGAATATTTCCGCCGCCTGCTGTGCCAGATGATCGGCCGCTGGGTCGAGAACGGCGAAGCGCCGGGCGACGAGGCGCTGCTGGGCCAGATGGTGCAAAACATCTGCTTCAATAACGCGCGCGACTACTTCGGCATCGAGCTGGGAGCCTGATCATGCAGCGGCTAAACCGTCACGACTTTCCCGGCGCGACCTACAGCGAGCGCGTCATCCAGTTCGGCGAAGGCAACTTTCTGCGCGCCTTTATCGACTGGCAGCTCGACTGGCTGAACCAGCACCAGGGCACCGACGCGGGCGTGGTGGTGGTGCGGCCGCGCAACCGCGCCGTCAGCGACAGCCTGAATCAGCAGGACGGGCTCTATACCACGCTGATCCGCGGGCTGAACGAGCAGGGCGAGCGCGTCAGCGAAACGCGCCTGATCCGCAGCCTGAACCGCGAGATCCAGCCCTATACCCAGCACGAAGATTTTCTGGCGCTGGCGCGCGCGCCGCAGATGCGGTTCGTCTTCTCCAACACCACCGAAGCGGGCATCGCCTTTGTCGAGGGCGATCGCCTGACGGATGCGCCCGCATCCAGCTTTCCCGGCAAGCTGACGCAGCTGCTGTGGACGCGCTTTGAGCACTTTAGCGGCGCTGACGACAAAGGCTGGCTGATCGTGCCCTGCGAGCTGATCGACCATAACGGCGACGCGCTGCGCGAGCTGGTGCTGCGCTATGCGCGCCACTGGCAGCTGCCGGAAAGCTTCGCCGCCTGGGTGTCGCAGCACTGCGTGTTCTACAACACGCTGGTGGATCGCATCGTGACCGGCTTCCCGCAGGAGAGCGAGGCGCTCGCCGCCCAGCTCGGCTATGAAGATCGTTTTCTGGTGGCGGGCGAGGTTTACTACCAGTTCATTCTGCAGGGGCCGCGCGCGCTGTTCGACGAGCTGAAGCTTGATGCGCTGGCGCCGCAGGTGCGGCGGGTGGATGACATCGCGCCGTGGAAGGCGCAGAAGGTGGCGATCCTCAACGGCGCCCATACCGCGATGGTGCCGGTGGCGTTTCAGGCCGGTCTGGAGAGCGTCGGCGAGGCGATGGCGGATCCGGCCATTGCAGGCTTCGTCGATCGCCTGCTGCGCGAGGAGATCATTCCCACGCTCGATCTGCCGCGCGACGAGCTGCACGCCTTCGCCGACGCGGTCGAGCGACGTTTCCGCAACCCTTTTATCCGCCATGCGCTGCTCTCTATCGCGCTCAACGGCATGACCAAGTTCCGCACTCGCCTGCTGACGCCGCTGCTGGCGTCGCACGCGCAGAGCGGCGTCTGGCCGCCGCGTCTGACCTTTGCGCTGGCGGCGCTGATCGCCTTCTATCGCGGCGCGTCGGCGGAAAAAAGCTGGCCGCTGCAGGATGACGCGCACTGGCTGGCGCGCTTTGAAAAAAACTGGCAGGCCCTGAATAACGACCAGATCTCCCCGGAACAGCTGGTGCGCGAGGTATTAAGCGACGCGCAGCACTGGGGCGAAGATTTGACCCGGCAGCCTCAGCTGGCGGCCGAGGTCAGCCGACACCTGCAAAATATCATCGTCCACGGCATGCGTGAGGCGTTGAGCACACTGGGATAAAGCTATGCAAGACGCGATTAAGATTCACTCTCAGGATAACGTCGCCGTGGCGCTGCGTGATTTAGACGCGGGGCAGACCCTCGATCTGCAGCAGACGGCGGTGCAGTTGCAGCAGGCGGTGACGCGCGGCCATAAGTTCGCGCTGCGTCCCATCGCCGAGGGCGAGCTGGTGATCAAATATGGGCTGCCGATCGCCCACGCCACGCAGCCGATCGCCGCAGGCGAGGTAATCCACTCCAGCAACGCGCGCACCAACCTGAGCGATCTCGATGAGTATGACTATCAGCCTGAGTTCGTTGATGTGCCGCCGCAGCCGGGCGATCGCGAGGTGCAGATCTATCGCCGCGCCAACGGCGACGTCGGGATCCGCAACGAGCTGTGGATCCTGCCGACCGTGGGCTGCGTCAACGGCATCGCGCGTCAAATCCTGCAGCGCTTTTTAAAAGAGACCGACAACGCGGCGGGCACCGACGGCGCGTTTCTGTTTAGCCATACCTTCGGCTGTTCGCAGCTGGGCCAGGATCATGAGAATACCCGCACCATGCTGCAAAATATGGTGCGTCACCCCAACGCCGGCGCAGTGCTGGTGATCGGCCTCGGCTGCGAAAACAATCAGGTCGACGCCTTCCGCGAGACCCTGGGGCTGCCGGAGAGCGATCGTATCCAGTATATGGTGTGCCAGCAGCATGACGACGAAGTGGAAGCAGGGCTGGAGCATCTGCGCGCCCTGTATGAGGCGATGCGCCACGACAAGCGCCAGCCGGGCAAGCTGAGCGAGCTGAAGTTCGGCCTGGAGTGCGGCGGATCGGATGGTTTCTCCGGCATTACCGCCAACCCGCTGCTGGGGCGTTTCTCCGATCAGATGATCGCCAACGGCGGCACCACGGTGCTGACCGAGGTGCCGGAGATGTTCGGCGCGGAGCGTATCCTGATGAGTCGCTGTCGCGATGAGTCGACCTTTGAGAAGACGGTGGCGATGATTAACGACTTCAAGCGCTATTTTATCGACCATCAGCAGCCGATTTATGAGAACCCGTCGCCGGGCAATAAAGCGGGCGGCATTACCACGCTGGAGGAGAAGTCGCTGGGCTGCACCCAGAAGGCGGGCTCCAGCCAGGTGGTGGACGTGCTGAAGTATGGCGAGCGGCTGAAGACGCCGGGGCTGAATTTGCTGAGCGCGCCGGGCAACGACGCGGTCGCCACCAGCGCACTGGCGGGCGCGGGCTGCCATATGGTGCTGTTCAGCACCGGACGCGGCACGCCTTACGGCGGTTTTGTGCCGACGGTGAAGCTGGCGACCAACTCGCCCCTGGCGGAGAAGAAGCCGCACTGGATCGACTTTAACGCCGGTCGTCTGCTGGAAGGAATGAGCATGGATGCGCTGCTGGAGGATTTTGTCGACACCATTGTGGCGATTGCCAGCGGCGAGCTGACCAATAACGAGAAGAACGATTTCCGCGAGCTGGCGATTTTTAAAAGCGGCGTGACGTTATAGTTTGTCGGGCAAAAAAATGGCGGCCTGAAGGCCGCCATTGCTGTCTGTCAGTCTCTAGCCCTTCGCGGGTGGCAGGGTCCGATCGCAAAGTCGCTAAACGCATCCCTGCTCGCTCGGCCCGCGCCTTCCCTGGCGCGGGACGCTTTGCTCTTCGGACCCTGCCACCCGCTCTTTAGGCTACTAAGCTATCTGAACGATCAAGCCCGGCTGGTTTCGCGCTCGGCTTCCGCCTGACACACCGCCGCGGTAAACAGAATATCGGTCGAGGAGTTCAGCGCCGTTTCGGCGGAATCCTGCAGCACGCCGATAATGAAACCGACCGCCACTACCTGCATCGCCAGATCGTTCGGAATGCCGAACATATTGCAGGCGACCGGGATCAGCAGCAGCGAGCCACCCGCCACGCCGGATGCGCCGCAGGCGCACAGCGAGGCCACCAGGCTGAGCAAAATGGCCGTGGGGACATCAACATCGATACCCAGCGTATGCACCGCCGCCAGCGTCAGCACGGTAATCGTAATGGACGCGCCCGCCATGCTAATGGTGGCGCCCAGCGGAATCGACACCGAATAGGTATCCTCATCCAGATTCAGGCGTTTCGCCAGCGCCATATTCACCGGAATATTGGCCGCCGAGCTGCGGGTAAAGAAGGCGGTCACGCCGCTCTCGCGCAGGCAGGTAAACACCAGCGGATAGGGATTGCGGCGAATTTTGTTATAGACCAGCAGCGGATTCACCACCAGCGCCATCAGCAGCATACAGCCCAGCAGCAGCGCCAGCAGGTGCGCGTATTGCCACAGCGCGCCGAAACCGGTTGATGCCAGAATCGAGGCGACAAGGCCGAAAATGCCGATCGGCGCGCAGCGAATAACGCAGCGTACCAGCTGCGTTACCGCGTTCGACGCGTCATTAAGCAGATCGCGCGTGGTCTGTGAGCTATGACGGAACGCCAGTCCCAGGCCAATCGCCCATACCAGAATGCCGATATAGTTGGCCTGCATCAGTGCGGTGATGGGGTTCGCCACCATGCTCATCAGCAGGCCGCGCAGCACCTCGGTAATGCCCGACGGCGGCGTAATTTCCGTTGTGCCGACGGCCAGCGTCAGCGTCTGAGGCGCCAGATGGCTAAACACCACCGCGACCACCGCCGCGAAAAAGGTGCTCAACAAATAAAGCACGATAATCGGTTTGATATTGCTCTTCTGGCCCTGCTGATGGTTAGCGATCGAGGCGATGACCAGCACCAGCACCAGCAGCGGTGCGACGGCCTTCAGCGCGCTGACGAACAGCTCGCCCAGCAGGCCGACGGACAGTGCGGCATCCTTCGAGAACCAGGCCAGTGCTACGCCAGCCACCAGGCCTACCATAATTTGTTTCACCAGACTTCCTGCGAACAGGGCGCCCAGACGACCGGAAAGTGAGTTCTGCATAATTGTTCTTTACGTTGTAGCGGGATGTGGCTTCAGAGGGCGTTGATTAACGCGCCTGAAGCGGTTTGCCCGGCGGAGTATAAGGAAAAGAGCGGGCGAAGAAAGAGATAATTCTGTCGGTGCGAGGCGGATCGGATTTCTAATATGCTGTATGAAGAAGGTGTGACAGAGGGATGAAATGTCGCATTCGTGACTGGCAAAATAAAACAGGGGCATTACCTGCCCCTGTAGCGGATTATTGCGAGATCTTTTTCTGGTCGCTTTTGCGATTCACCCAGGCGTTGATTAACAGGGTCGAGCCGAGGATCACGCCGACGACGCCCAGCGAGATCGCCACCGGAATATGGTAGAACTCGACGATCAACATCTTAATGCCGATAAAGACCAGCACGATCGCCAGGCCATATTTAAGCATTGAGAAACGCTCGGCGACGTTGGCCAGCAGAAAGTACATCGCGCGCAGGCCGAGAATAGCGAACAGGTTAGAGGTCAGCACGATAAAGGGATCGGTGGTCACGGCGAAGATCGCCGGAATACTGTCGACCGCAAAAATCACGTCGCTCAGCTCAACCATTATCAGCACCAGCAGCAGCGGCGTCGCAAACAGCACGCCGTTCCGGCGGGTGAAAAACTTCTCGCCCTCTAGCTCGTCGGTCATGCGCAGATGTTTGCGCAGCCAGCGCACCACCGGCTTGTCGCCCACCGCGTTCTCATCATCCTCTTTGGAGAAGGCCATCTTCAGGCCGGTCAGCAGCAGGAACGCGCCGAACAGATAGAGGATCCAGCTAAACTGCGTCACCAGCCAGCTGCCCGCGAAGATCATAATGGTGCGCAGCACGATCGCGCCCAGCACGCCGTAAATCAGCACGCGGCGCTGCAGCGCGGCAGGAATGGAGAAGTAGCTGAAGAGCATCAGCCAGACGAAGACGTTATCGACCGCCAGCGCCTTTTCCAGCACGTAACCGGTCAAAAACGCCAGGGTTTGCGTGGTGGCGACGTCGCGCCCGGCGCTCCCCTCGAGATACCACCAGAAGGCGGCACTGAACAGCAGCGACACCGATACCCAAATCAGCGACCAGACGGCCGCCTGTTTAAAACTCATGGTCTGCGCGCCGCGACGTCCCTGCAAAAAGAGATCGATCGCCAGCATAATCAGCACCACCACCGCAAAGCTGCCCCAGAGAAGAGGCGTTCCTACAGTCTGCATAGCGTTTCCTGCCCTGAAATAAAAAACGGCTGAAGTCAGAAGACGTCAGCCGCTTTACAGGAGCGTAAGCAAACCTCGCCTTCCGGCAAGGTCTCACTTACAACGCAGAATCAGATTCCGGGTTGCCTGCCGACCGGATGCTTACGCATCGTAATGACGATCGTGCAGCTTACAAGTTACTCCCCTTTGCTGTTCGTTAAGATAGGCGCTGGCCCTGAAAGAGGCAAGAGCGCGCCATTCATATTTAGACATATTTACACAGCCGGCTCGTCGGCAGGGAAAACTACGCCGGTCTGGCGTCGAATTTCAGTCAGCAGCGCGGCGGTGATGCGCGACGTTTCCAGCCCTGGATGCGCGATATGACGCTGCCGCACCAGCTGCGCAAAGGTCTGGGCCTCATAAAGCATGGTATTGATATGCTGCGGCTGGCTGAGATCCTGCATCTGCGCGGCGCTCTGGCGCGGCACCAGGCTAACCGACTGCATCTCTGACAGCTTTTCAATCAGCAGCGAGCCCGCTTCGCCCTGAATTTCGCTGGCAATGCGCGAGTCGCTGACCTTGGAGTGCAGCAGGGTAACGTCGAAGTCTCCGTAGTCGAGCAGCACGCTGCCGTGGCCGTCGACCCCGCTGGCCAGCAGCGTCGCGCTCGCTTTTACCGCCTGCGGCGCGCCCCACAGCGCCACCGCTGTCGCCAGACAGTAGTAGCCGATATCCATTATCGAGCCGTTTGACCAGCGCGGATTAAAGGTGTTGGGATTCTCACCGTCGAGATAGCGCTGATAGCGCGACGAATACTGACAGTAGCTGAAGAGCGCCTTGCGCAGCGGCCCGATGGCGGGCAGCGCCTGCTGGAGCTGCGCGAAATTAGGCAGGCTGGCGGTTTTAAACGCTTCGAACAGCACCACCTGGTGCTGCTGGGCGCAGGCGATCATCCGCTCCGCCTCATGCAGGTTGGAGGCAAGCGGCTTTTCGCAGATAACGTGCTTACCGTGCGACATAAACAGCAGCGCCTGCTCGCAGTGCAGGGCATTCGGGCTCGCCAGATAAACCGCATCGATAAGATCGGAGGCGGCCAGCGCCTCCAGCGAGGTAAAGAGGTGCGAACAGGGATAGTCGCCGGCGAAGCTTTCCGCCTGCTGCTGCGAACGCGAATAGATGGCGTTCAGGCGCAGATGGCCGGTTTCGTGCGCGGCATCGATAAACTGGCGCGTTATCCAGTTGGTTCCCACAATAGCAAAACGGATCACGTCGGCTCTCCTGCGGCAAATAGCGGCAGAGTAACACGGCCGGCACCGGGCGCAAGCGCTGATAGTAAAGGCAATTTAATTATGCGATCCGCCTTCCAGTCAGGTACAAGCGACAGATTCCGGGAGATAAAGAGCACATGCTGTTCAGAGGTGAAACGCGATGCGTTTGCCAGAAGGCAATTCTACATCCAGGCTGAGCTTGCCCCCCATTGCCTCAATGTAGCGCTTAAGCGTTGCTATCTTAAGCTCGTTGCCGCGTTGCTCTAGCTGAGTAATCGCGGGCTGGCTGATGCCCATCGCTTCCGCAACGCTTTTTTGCGACAGTTGCAGCTCCTCTCGCACCATCTGTAAGCCGGTTTCGAGCACCATTTCGTCTGCCATATCGCGTATGCGCTGCTGGCTTTCCGCTGAGCGTGCGGCAATAGCGTCATCAAGCGTTCTCATCGTTTCCCCTTCAGGTTGTTCAGGTGCGCCGTGAATTCATCATCGGCAATACGTATCATGCGCGGGTAAAAATTTTTATCATTGCTTTTATCACCTGCGCAAAGGATGACCGCTCTGCGTACGGGATCAAACGCGAAAAAAGCGCGTACCGGCTTTCCAGCGTATTGAATACGAAGTTCTTTCATATTCTTGTGTCGCGATCCATTCACCGAATCTGCATAAGGCCGAGGCAGCCCAGGTCCGTACGTCCTGAGGTTGATAAGATCGGCAAGGATTTTTTCCTGTAAAGCCTCTTCCTGTTCTTCGAACCACGCATCGAATACCTTACCGAAAAGCACAGTCCACATAGAATATCCTTATAAGCTGTAGCTTATAAAAATGCTATAAGCTACAGCTTATAAAAGCAAGAGACACGACTTGATGGTTCATCACCAGTCCATCCAGCCTTTGCAAGTGAGTCGCCTCTCACGCTTCACGCCAGCCTCCTTGTTACGTTTTATGATATATATCCCGCAAGAAGGAACCGCGCGATAGTGACGGCGACTGGCTGAAAAAGGTGGAGAACGCGCTTGAAAGGAAGTAAACACGCACTGAACTGGACCACGCTGCTGGTGGCGATCCCGGTCGGACTGGCGGCGTCGCTGGTGACGCTGGCGTTTCGCGGCGTTATCGAGCTGATCAACCGTTTACTGTTCAACAGCGGCAGCGAGATTACCGTGGCGATGCATGTCTGGCCATGGATCTTCTGGCCGCTGCTGGTGGGCGCGGGCGGCGTGCTGGCGGGGTTTTTCCTGCGCTACGCGGTGAGCATCGAACAGCAGCAGACGGTAAAAACCGACTATCTGGAGGTGATTAACGCGCGGCTTGACGCGGTGCCGACCCGTACCTCGCTGTTTCGCGCGCTCTCCTCTATTGCCAGCATCGGCTCGGGCGCCTCTATCGGTAAAGAGGGGCCAATGGTGCAGCTCTCCGCGCTGTGCGGCAGCGTGCTGGGCCGCTGGATGCCCGCCTCGCTCAACCTGAAAAACAGCGACGTGGTGGCGATGGCCGCCGCCGCCGGGCTGTCATCGGTCTACCACGCGCCGCTGGCGTCGGCGATTTTCGTGGCTGAAATCGCCTTCGGCATATCGGCGCTGCAGCGCCTGATCCCGCTGGTGATCGCCTCGTCGGTCGCCGTGATGACCATGTGGTCGCTGGGCTTTCGCAACGCGCTCTATCCGCTGGCGGACGCCAGCTTTCAGATGGACATAAGCAGCCTGCTGCTGACGGTTGTCATTGGCCTGGCCGCCGGGCTGGCGGGCTGGCTGCTGATCAAGCTTATCGCGCGCAGCAAAGCGCTGTTCGGCCATATCCGTTCGCTGCCGCTGCGGCTGGGCGCTGGCGGGCTGGCGGTAGGGCTGCTGGCGCTGATCTCCACCGATATCCTGGGCAACGGCTACGAAGTGATCGTCAAAATCATGGCGGGCGACTATCTGCTGCCGGGCCTGCTGCTGCTGCTGCTGCTGAAGACGCTGGCGACCACGCTGTCGGTCGGCTCCAACGCGGTGGGCGGGCTCTTTACGCCGTCGCTGCTGATCGGCGCGCTGCTCGGCGTGGCGCTGGCGACGCTGGGCGCGGCGCTGCATCTGCCGCTCGGCAACGTGTTGCTCTACGCGGCCATCGGCATGGCGGCGGTGCTGGCCGCCGTCAGTCAGGCGCCGCTGATGGCGATCCTGATGGTGCTGGAGATGACCCTCAACAGCTCGCTGCTTTTTCCGGTGATGATCGCCGCCGTGCTGGCATCGATGGTGGTCTATCGGCTGCAGTCCGCCAGCACCTATCCGGTGGTCGGCAACCACTTTAACCGCTCAGAGGCGAAATATGACTTCGACAACATGCGCGTGGCGGAACTGATTATTCCGGGGGCGGCGCTGCAGCCGCAGGAGTCGGTCGGGCAGGCGCTGGCGGTCAGCTCGCTGAAGCGCGAGCGCTACGTCTACGTGATTGACGCGGCGGGCGTCTTTCTCGGCGTGGTCTCAATCCACGATATCGCGCGCAAAGTGCTGGCGCAGGAGATCACGCTCGATTCGCCGGTCTCTACGGTCATGGACGACAACTTTCCCTTTGTCTACCAGAACCAGAGCATGCGTGAAGGCTGGGAGGCGTTCGCGCGCGTCACGCTGGAGCGCCTGCCAGTGCTGAATAACCCGCAGGAGAAGCGCTTTCTCGGCGCGCTGACCAAAACCAGCCTGATCCAGAAAGCGCAGGAGTTCCTTTAGGCCGCGTTGCCGCGCATCGCCTGATCCGTCATCCAGAGCCGGGCGTCGAACTCCAGCTGATGGTAGTCCGGCTCCATATGGCAGCAGAGCTGATAAAACGCCTTGTCGTGATCTTTCTCTTTCAGGTGCGCCAGCTCGTGCACCACGATCATGCGCAGGAAAGGCTCGGGGGCGAGGCGGAAAAAGGTCGAGACGCGGATCTCCGCTTTGGCCTTGAGGTTGCCGCCCTGAACGCGCGAAACGGCGGTATGCAGCCCCAGCGCGTGCTTCATCACCTTGATTTTATTATCCCAGATGACTTTGCTGATCGGCGGCGCGTTGCGCATAAAGCGATTTTTCAGCGCCTGGGTATAGTCATATAACGCTTTATCGCTGACGATATTGTGGGTGTCGGGATAGCGCTGCTGCAAAAAAGCGCCAAGCTTTTCATGTTTGATCAGCGTCTGAACCTGCTGAAGGATGTTCTCAGGATAACCCTGCAGATAGATGAGTGAGGACATTAGGGATTCCCGGCGAAAGACAGTATACTGCGCCCCCTTTTTAGGGCGTAAAACAGCCAGATTGTACCAGCCGGAGAATTCATGAGCCAACTTGAACTAGCGGATCGCACCCTGATCCTGCATCGTTTTCCGCAAATGCGTGAAGAGAGTCCGCTTCAGGCGTGGGATGCGGCAGATGAATATTTGCTGCAGCAGGCGCTGCCGGAAGGGCCGATCCTGGTGTTCAACGACAGCTTCGGCGCGCTCACCTGCGCGCTCAACCCGCGTCCGGTCTGGCACGTCAGCGACTCCTGGCTCAGCCAGCAGGCGACGCGGCAAAACTTGCGCCTCAATGAACTCGACGACGGCGAAGTGCGCTTTCTCAGCAGCCTCGACCCGCTGCCCGCCGCGCCGGCCGCGGTGCTGATCAAGGTGCCGAAAACCCTGGCGCTGCTGGAGCAGCAGCTGCGCGCCCTGCGCGAGGTGGTGACCGCCGAGACGGTGATCCTGGCGGCGGCGCGCGCTAAAGAGATCCATAACTCCACGCTGCAGCTGTTCGAGAAGATCCTCGGCGACACGCGCACCTCGCTGGCGTGGAAAAAAGCGCGTCTGATCTACACCCGGTTCAGCGCGCCGGCGCTGGCGCCGCAGGCGGCGACCACCGTCTGGCCGCTGGACGAGACGCCCTATCAAATCCACAACCACGCCAACGTCTTCTCGCGCACCTCGCTGGATATCGGCGCGCGCCTCTTTATGCATCACCTGCCGGAAAATATCGAAGGCGAGATCGTCGATCTCGGCTGCGGCAACGGGGTGATCGGCCTGATGGCGCTGGAGAGCAATCCGCAGGCGGAAGTGCATTTTCTCGATGAGTCTTACATGGCGGTGGCGTCGAGCCAGCTTAACGTCGAGGTGAACCGTCCGCAGGATCTGACGCGCTGCGTCTTTCGCGTCAACAACGTGCTGAGCGGCTATCCGTCAGACCGTCTGCACGCCGTGCTCTGCAACCCGCCGTTCCATCAGCAGCACGCCGTCACCGATCACCTGGCGTGGCAGATGTTCCGCGACGCCAAACGCTGCCTGCAGTACGGCGGCGAGCTGCGCATCGTCGGCAACCGCCACCTCGACTATCACCACAAGCTGAAAAAACTGTTCGGCAACTGCACGCTGGTGGCCTCGAACCAGAAGTTCGTGGTGCTGCGCGCGGTGAAGATGCGCTGATCAGATAGTCAGCGCCAGCTGCACCGCCTGGGCAATCGCCCGGCGGGCATCCAGCTCCAGCGCCACGTCGGCGCCGCCGATAAGGTGAACGCTTTTGCCGTGGGCGCGCAGCGCCGCCTCCAGCTCGCGCTGCGGCTCCTGTCCGGCGCAGATAATGACGTTATCCACGACCACTCTCTCTACTGCGCCGTTGCGGCGCAGCAGCAGCCCCTCATCGTCGATCGCCAGATACTCGACGCCGCCCCACATGCGCACGCCGCGCGCCTGCAGCGTGGCGCGATGGATCCAGCCGGTGGTTTTGCCCAGACCCGCGCCCGGTTTGCCCGGTTTGCGCTGCAGCAGCCAGATAGCGCGCGCAGCAGGCTGCGGCTCGGCGTGCGTCAGGCCGCCGCGCTGCGCCAGCGTCAGGTCGATGCCCCATTCGCGGCAGAAGCTTTCGCTGCTCTGCGCTTCCGCCGGCTGAGAGAGGTACATGGCGGTATCGAAGCCGATGCCGCCCGCGCCGATAATGGCGACGCGACTGCCCACCGGCTTTTTGTCGCGCAGCACCGCAAGATAGCTGAGCACGCTCGGATGATCGATGCCGGGAATCGCCGGCGTGCGCGGCTGAATGCCGGTCGCCAGCACCACCTCGTCCGCCTCGGCCAGATCCGCCGCCGTCACCCGACGGCCGGTTTGCAGCTCGACGCCGGCCGCGGCAAGCTGGTGAGCGAAGTAGCGCAGGGTTTCGCTAAATTCCGCTTTGCCCGGGATCTGGCGCGCGATGTTGAACTGGCCGCCGATGGCGTCAGCAGCTTCATAGAGTTGCACCCGATGGCCGCGCTGCGCCGCCTGCAGCGCGAAGGCCATGCCTGCCGGACCGGCGCCCACCACCGCGATAACCTTCGGCGCGGCGCAGGGCGTTACCGGCATCAGGGTTTCGTGGCAGGCGCGCGGGTTCACCAGACAGGAGGTGATCTTGCCGACAAAGATCTGGTCGAGGCAGGCCTGGTTGCAGGCGATGCAGGTATTAATGCTCTCCGCCGCGCCGCGCGCCGATTTGCTGACGAAGGCGGCGTCGGCGAGAAACGGACGCGCCAGCGACACCATATCGGCGCAGCCGCTCTGCAATAGCTGCTCCGCCACCTGCGGATGGTTGATGCGGTTGGTGGCGATCACCGGCGCCGCAACATGCTGGCGCAGCCGCCGCGCCGCCGCGGCGAAGGCCGCGCGCGGCACCGAAGTGGCGATGGTGGGGACGCGCGCTTCATGCCAGCCGATGCCGGTATTGAACAGGGTGACGCCGCTTTTCTCCAGCGCGGTCGCCAGCGTCAGCGTCTCTTCCAGCGAGCTGCCGTCCTCCACCAGATCCAGCATCGACAGGCGAAAAATCACAATAAAGTCGCGGCCCACGGCGTCGCGCACCGCGCGGGTAACGGCCAGCGCGAACGCCTGACGGCGCGGCGCGTCGCCGCCCCAGCGGTCGCTGCGCTGGTTGGTCCGCGGCGCTAAAAACTGATTAATCAGGTAGCCTTCCGAGCCCATGATCTCTACGCCGTCATAGCCTGCCTGCTGCGCCAGCCGCGCGCAGCGCGCGAAGTCGTCGATGGTTTGCAGGATCGCCTGCTCACTCATCTCCTGCGGCAGCCAGGGATTGATTGGCGCCTGGATCGCCGAGGGCGCTACCAGATCCTGCTGGTAGCTGTAGCGGCCGGTATGCAGGATCTGCAGGGCGATTTTGCCGCCTTCCGCATGTACCGCGTCGGTAATCTGACGGTGCCAGCCGCACTGTTCCGACGAGATCAGCGTCGCGCCATGCTTCATCGCCACGCCCTGCGCGTTGGGCGCGACGCCGCCGGTAACGATCAGCGCGACGCCTTCGCGCGCGCGCTCGCCATAAAATGCGGCGAGGCGCTGGGCGCCGTCGGCATGCTCTTCCAGCCCGGTATGCATCGAGCCCATCAGGAAGCGGTTGCGCAGCTGCGTAAAACCCAGGTCGAGCGGGGCGAACAGGGCAGGGTAGGCGTGACTCTTCACGGCGGCATCACTCAGGTTAAGTGGTCGGATGAGTGTAATGTAGCTGCCGTGATGTTAAAAAAAAGTGAAAGTTTGCCGCGCTGTGAGGCGCATCAAAAAAGCGAGCCTTAGCCGCCCCGACGGCGTATCCAGGAGAAGCGCGACTGATAGCCGCTGTTGAAGTGGGTATTGCGGCGGTAGCTGGAGCCGGTTTCCGCCATGCAGTAGGTGCAGAAGCTGACGTTTTCGATATTCGCCGCCGGCACGCCCGCCTCTGTCAGTCTTAGCGTCGCCAGCTGCGGCAGATCGAACCAGACGCCATTGCGGGTCGCCTTCGCCTGCGGCCTGACGGCGAGCGGATTGTGCGGCTGCTCGCGGTGCCAGCAGGGCGGCTGCGATCCGGAGAGCGTGGGCGCGACGGCGCTCAGCATCTCCTCGCCCAGCTCATAGCAGCAGGGCGCGATGGCCGGCCCGATGGCGACATAAAGACCGTCCGGCGAGCTGCCCGTTTCGCACAGCCTGTCGACGGCGCGCTCCAGCACGCCCGCCAGCGTGCCTTTTAGCCCGGCATGCACCGCCGCCACGCGCCGCTGCTGCGTATCGGCGATCAGCACCGGCAGGCAGTCGGCGGTATAGACCGCGACCGGCCGGGCGCCCAGCCCGATAATTCCGTCAGACTCGCAGCTTTTCGGCGGCACGTTGGCCTCGTCATCCACCACCGTGGCGCTGTGGCGCTGATGGCCGTAAGCGACATCGTCGGGCGGCGCTTCGCCTGCGGGCTGAAAGGCATAGTCAACCCACTCCAGCGCATCAAGCAGTGTAGAGCGTACGCGGATTCCCATATGAATCTCCTCTGAGGCGTTTGGCTGCATTCAGCTTAGGTTAACTGCTACATTTTTAAAGCGTTACCTCTTCCCACTTTCGGCTTAAGGATAACAGGATGAAAATGACCGCAACGCTGCTGACCAGCGGCCTGATGGCGCTGATGCTGTCGGGCTGCGCCTCGCAGACAACGCAACATGCGCAGCAACAGCTCGGCCAGCAGTCGGTGCTGGCCCTGAACTGGTTCCAGCAGTCCGGCGAGTATCAGGCGCTGACGTGGCAGGCCTTCAACGGCGCGCGGCTGGCGTTCGACGCCGCGCCGTCGCTGACCGGCAAGCCTAAGGCGGTGATCGTCGATCTCGATGAAACCATGATCGACAACAGCGCCTACAGCGCCTGGCAGGCGAAAAACGGCCAGCCGTTCAGCGCGCAAACCTGGTCGACGTGGACCCAGGCGAAGCAGGCGCTGGCGGTGCCCGGCGCGGTCGATTTCGCCCGCTACGTTACCTCGCACGGCGGCACGCTGTTCTACGTGTCGAACCGCGACCAGAAAGATTTCGACGCCACCGTCGCCAATCTGACGCAGCTCGGCTTCCCGCAGGTGACGCCGCAGACCGTACGCCTCAGCACCGGCAGTTCTAACAAGCAGGCGCGTTTCGACGCCATCAAAGCGGCGGGCTACAACGTCGTGCTCTACGTCGGCGATAACCTTAACGATTTCGGCGTGGCGACCTGGCATCAGGGCAACGCGCAGCGTCGCGCCTTTGTCAGCCAGAACCACGCGCTGTTCGGCACCCAGTTCATCGTGTTGCCTAATCCGCTCTATGGCGACTGGGAGAGCGGCATGGCGGAAAACTACAACAAGCTGACGCCACAGCAGCAGCTTTTAACGCGCGATGCGCAGCTAAAAGCGTGGAACGGTAAATAATTCGTCAAGCGAAAGAGCCTGCGCCCGCAGGCTCTTGTTTCTATCTGTCGATATTTACGTTTGCAGGTAACTATTTTGCTGCAAACTAAATTAATTATCTCTTACTTTTAAAACCACCCTTATTGAGTTTATTACGCTGCCTTTTTTGCCAGCAGCCAGTGTTAATCGCTATTGGTTAAAAAATTAATTCGGATTTTTCTGTAATAAAGTACCGCTGGTAACTGAGCGCGTGTAAAAACTTCTTCGGCTGGAATGTCATTATTTGTCAGCATAAAGAGCTTCTAAATAATGCGGTTATTTTAATTAATTGATATTAATGTAATTTAACTGATTATCCCGCGTCGCTTAAATCAGGCGTCCTTAACTAGCTTTACCTGAAATTTACCCGTGCTGAATTATTCCTTACAAAAAGCGGGCTGTCCTGGCCTGGGTAAAAATTACGGATGCGTAATTAATCATAAACGTCTATAAACAATTTCTGTGATCAACTGCGTTATTTCCTGGACCGACGCCGGCTAACTGTGAGCCGGTTCACCGCCTTGTTCGCCTGAATATTCGATCCCCGGTTGTTGAGAGAGACGATTGTGACGACACTGAAACCTTTATTAGCGAAAAATCGCAGCTGGGCGCTTCAGCGCCGCGCGCGTAATCCTGACTATTTTGAAAAATACCTCCATCAACAAAAACCGCATTCACTCTGGATTGGCTGTTCAGACAGCCGCGTGCCGGCCGAAGTCCTGACCGGCTCGCATCCTGGCGAACTCTTCGTTCATCGCAATATCGCCAACATGGTGGTCGACGGCGACGACAACCTGATGAGCGTGCTGCAGTACGCCATCATCTATCTCGGCGTAAAACGCATCGTGCTGTGCGGCCACTACGGCTGCGGCGGCGTTCAGGCGGCAATTGACCTGCCGCAGAGCCCGCTGGCGCATGAAGACTCGGCGCTGGCGCGCCGTATCGCCGCACTGCGTCAGGCATTAGGGGACGGACTGCCCGACGAGCCGCAGAGTGCCGCGGAGACGCTGAACCGGCTGGTGGAGGTTAACGTACTGGCGCAGTTCGCCCGTCTCGCCGCCGCCGCCCCGGTGCGCGACGCGTGGCGCGCGGGCCAGACGTTAGATCTGTTCGGCTGCGTTTACGATCTGCAGTCGGGCCACCTTAAAGAGTTAATTCAGCAATCAGCAGAGGAATCTTCGCCATGAATGTGAATACGCTTCGTCAGGATATTCCTGCCGGCCTGGTGGTTTTTCTGGTGGCGCTGCCGCTCTGTCTGGGCATCGCGCAGGCAAGCGGACTGCCGCCGTTCGCCGGGCTGCTGACCGGGGTAATCGGCGGGCTGCTGGTCACCGCGCTCAGCCCGTCGCGCTTTGCCGTCAGCGGCCCGGCGGCGGGCCTGGTGACGATTGTCGTCGCCTCTATCGAGACGCTCGGCAGCTTCAGCGCTTTCCTTACCGCGCTGGTGCTGGCCGGCCTGATGCAGTGCGGCCTCGGCCTGCTGCGCGCCGGCCGCTTTATCTCGCTGGTGCCGGGCAGCGTTATTAAGGGCATGCTGGCGGCTATCGGCATTTTGCTGATTATCCAGCAGATCCCGGTGGCGTTCGGTGTCGAGGGCGATGCCGGTCTGGCCGGATTCGCCAGCGGCGCCGCGACCTTTTCCGCGCCTGCGATGCTGGTCGCCGGCGGCAGTCTGGCGATTCTCTGGCTCTGGACCACGCCGCTGGTGAAAAAGGCGGGCGTGCTGGGCTGGATACCGGGTCCGCTGGTGGCAGTACTGTTCGGCTGCGCCGCCACGGTGTTCGGCGGAGAGTGGATGCCGGATATGGCTGCTCAGCTGTCGCGCATCGCGCTGCCGGAGTTCGACAGCTTCTCCGCGCTGGCGGCGCAGCTGGAGAGCCCGGCCTGGAACGCGTGGCAAAATCCGTCGGTCTGGGTGGTGGCGGTGACGCTGGCGCTGGTCGCCAGCCTGGAGACGCTACTGAGCCAGGAGGCGCTGAAGAAGCTGCGGCCGCAGAATCCGCCGCCGTCGCCCAATCGCGAGATGTTCGCGCAGGGGATCGGCAATCTCAGCGCCGGCCTGCTGGGCGCCATGCCGATTACCGCGGTGATCGTGCGCAGTTCGGTGAACGTTAGCACCGGCGCGCAGACCAAACTTTCTATTCTGATCCACGGCGTGCTGCTGCTGATCTGCGGGCTCTGGTTCAGCGATATGCTGAACGCCATTCCGCTGGCCAGCCTGGCGGCGGTGCTGCTCTATACCGGCTATAAGCTGGCGACGCCGCGCCTGTTTGTGGAGCAGTTCCGCATGGGCGCGCAGCAGTACGTGCCGTTCCTCGCCACCATCGGCGGCATTATCCTGTTCGGCATGCTGGCAGGCATCGGCATCGGTCTGGCGACGCAGATGCTTTACAGCCTCTACAAGAGCCACCGTAACGCGCTGCAGCTGACGCGCTATGACGATCACTATGTGCTGCGCTTTCAGCAGAATCTGACCTTTCTGCACAACCCGAAGCTGCAGGGGCTGCTGGCGGAGATCCCGGAGAATAGCGTGGTGATTGTGGATCACGATAACGCCGAGTATCTGGATCCCGACGTGAAGGCGGTGCTGAAGGATTTTGGCGACAACGCCGATAAGCGCGGCATTCGCCTCAGCCAGTGGCCGGTGGCGGTGAAGTAAAAGAGGGATTCGCCTGTTAGTCAGGTGATTACGCGGGTGATATGGCCTGATCGCAAAGACGCAAAAGACGGCATCCCTGCCAGCTCGGCCCGCGACATCCTTGTCGCGGGACGCTTTGCTCTTCAGGCCATGTCACCCGCTAGTTTGACTTAGTAGCTGTCTGAAAAATCGGATATCTCGGATAGCCGATTTTTTTATTTAAGGCATAATCTCCGCGCCGCAAGCCAGACGGCGCAGCCCAGATTACGAGTAGCGCCAGTCTCTGCCGTTTATTCACTGAATTGCCCGGGCGGCAAGTGCGGTTTAATGGCGTACGGCGAAGGTCCGGGAAGGGCAGGGAGCGGAGAATTTACAGGCTACAGGGTTCAAACCTATGCGCGTTAAGCTGTTTGCAGAGCACAACACGACAACGAATCTCCTCTCGCTGTTTTTTATCACCCTGCTGTTTTGCTTTTTGGGCAGCCATCTGCGCGTGCCTGCGGAGCTTTCTCTTTTCTGGCCGGTAAACGCCATCGTCGCTGCCGTCATCGTCCGGCATCCCTGGCTGCACCGCATTCGCTACTATCTTGCCAGCTTCGCCGCCATGGTGGTGAACGACACCCTCTTTTCCGGCTGGGCGTGGCCCGCCGTCACGCTTAACGTCGCCAACCTGCTGTTTATCGTTATCTCCGTCTCAATGCTGGTGAAGCACTACCTGCGCGACTCCGACCGCAGACAAATCAGCAACGCGCTGCGCATCTTTCCCGCCTGCCTGCTGGCCGCCTTTGCCTGCGCCACCTGGGGCGGGCTGGCGCAGGATATGAGCTTCGACACCCGCTTCGCCACCGCCTGGGGCGACTGGTTCAGCGAACAGTTCTCTACCGGCCTGATGCTGCTGCCCTTCCTGCTGACGCGCAACTGGCGCGGCCTGTCGTTCGCCGCCATGCTCTCGCCCGGCAAATGGCTGCCGCTGCTGAGCGTGGTGCTGTCGCTGGCGGTCGGCGCGATGATGGGCGGCGCCGGCAGCCTGACCTTTCCGGTTCCGGCGCTGATCTGGTGCGCTATCGTCTTGCCGATTCCGGTCACCAGCCTGGTGATCCTGCTGACCGGCATCAGCGAAATCGTGCTGGTGTCGCACGGCGTTATGAACATTCAGGGCAACGATAACCTGCTGCACTTAAGCCATCTCACCTCGGCGCGTCTCGGCGTCGCCACCGTCGCCATCAGCCCGCTGATCGTCGCCGTCAGCATGGATGCGGTACGTCAGCTTAACCAGCGCCTTGCGCTGCGCGCTAACTACGATTTTCTTACCCAGCTGCTGTCGCGCTCCGGGCTCTATGAAAGTCTGAAAGAGGAGCCGTTCTCGGCGCAGCGCAACGTCGGCGTCATCCTGCTGGATGTCGACTATTTCAAAGCCATCAACGACAACTTCGGCCATGACGCCGGCGACGGCGTGCTGGAGGAGATTGCGCTGCGCATGCAGCAGGTGGTGGGCAAACAGGGGCGCATCTGTCGTTTCGGCGGAGAGGAGTTCGCCATCGTGCTGTTCGACGCGCGCCCCGAACGCCTCTACCAGCTGGCGGAGGCGGTGCGACAGGCGATCGGCAAAGAGAAGTTCTGGCTGCAGGGCAACACCGTTACCGTCACCGTCAGCCTGGGGCTGGCGCAGGGCAAGGCGGGTGAAGAGCGCGACTGGCACAGCCTGGTTAACCAGCTGATCTCTGCCGCGGATAAGAACCTCTATCTCTCCAAGCGCAACGGGCGCAACCAGACCACGCCCGCTTTCAGAACCCTTGCGCTGGCCACCAGCGACGTGGCCTGATCCGCCGCTTCGCGGCTAAACGCTGCTTTTCAGCTGGCTGATTTGCTGATGGCGCTCCAGCGCCAGCTCGATCAGGCGGCTAATCAGATCGCGATAGCTGAGTCCCGCCGCCTGCCACAGCTTGGGATACATGCTGATATTGGTGAAGCCGGGCAGGGTATTCACCTCGTTGACGATAATTTCGCCCGCCTCCGTCAGGAAAACGTCGACGCGCGCCATTCCGCTGCACTCCAGCGCCTGAAACGCCTTAATCGCCACGGCGCGGATCGCCTCGCTGTGCGCGTCGTTGATAGCGGCAGGCACCTGCGTTTGCGCGCCGGTTTCGCTGATATATTTGGTCTCGTAGGAGTAGAAGGCGTCGTGCACCACCACTTCGCCGCACGGGCTCGCCTGCGGATCGTCGTTGCCCAGCACCGCACACTCAATCTCGCGGCCTTTGATGCCGGTTTCAATCAGCACCTTGCGATCGAAGGTAAAGGCGAGATCCAGCGCGCGGTCGAAGTCGTCGACGCTGTCGACTTTGCTGACGCCCACTGAAGAGCCCTGATTGGCCGGTTTGATAAACAGCGGCAGGCCGAGCTGCGCGACAATCTCCGCCGCCTGAATTCGCGACCGCTGCGCCTGCGTAACGCTAATCCAGGGCGCGACCTGCAGCCCGGCGTCGCGCAGCAGGCGCTTGGTGAAGTCTTTGTCCATGCTGACCGCCGAGCCGAGCACGCCAGAGCCGACAAAAGGCAGCGACGCCATGCGCAGCAAGCCCTGCAGCGATCCATCCTCGCCGAGCGTGCCGTGCACGATAGGGAAAATGACATCGATCTGCGATAGCGCATGGCCGCTCTGGCGGGCGATCACCTGCTGCTGCGACGCGCCCGGCACCAGCGCCACGCTTTCGCCGGCGCGGTTAAGGGCGATCAGCGCCGGATCCTGCGCGTTGATCAGAAAGTTCGAGGCGTCGTTAAGATGCCACTGACCCTGCTTATCAATCCCTAACAGCACCGGCTCAAAACGTGTTTTATCGATCGCATCAAGGATATTTTTAGCCGACTGTAACGATACTTCGTGCTCGGCCGATTTGCCGCCAAACACAATGCCTACCCGCAGTTTTGTCATGAGAGCTTGCCTGAAAAGATGTTGCGAAACCCACAAGATAACACGCGGATTTCGCGCTGTAACGGCGTGGCACAGCCTGGTGTCGGCTTAATTTAGCGCGGCGGAGAGCAGGGTGCGGCACTGGGCGGCGTCGGCGCTGGCCTGCGTTTTTTGCCCGGCGCTCAGCGTCTGCCAGGCGTCCGCCACGCGCTGGCCCAGGCGCGGCTGGAAGTGGATTTTTTGCAGCGCGTAGTCGGAGTTGCCGCCTTCGATCACCGTGCGCATATCCGCGACAAAGCGGCGGCTGTCGTCATGGTGAATCGCGCAGAACACCGAGATGTAGTAGGCCTCGTCCTCTTTGCTGTCGTGCGGCGTCAGCCAGTACCAGCCGGCGGCTACGCAAAGGAGAAGAAGGGGAATAAGAATGTTAAGTCTGAATCGCATGTATCGGTTCGGTTCGCCGGGGCGAAGCGCGACTCCTTTAAATTAACGTCATCACCACGATGCCGGTGGCGGAAATCTCGTTCAGCGCGCACTCAAACTCCGCGTCGCCGCCGCTGATCCTGACCCGGCCGCCAGGCAGGCGCGCAAGGTTGCGCAGGCTGGCCATGCCCTCAATATCCAGCAGCCATTTGCCGTCCACCACCGCCTTAAAGCTGCGGTTAACGATGTACTGCTGCTCGCCTTCAATCACCGCCAGCAAATTGCTGTGGGGCGCCACCTTATCCAGGAAGAGCTTGCTCTCCAGAGTCACAAAATCGACAGGTGCGAGTTCACCATTTGTTAATTTCACCCGCTCAATATCGGTCAGGCTCTTCATTGGGTGACTTCCGCCGCCCTTTTCCCCGTTTTGCGCCTGCAGCGCGCTGGGCGGATTGCCCTGGCCATAGAGGATCCAGTTCAGCTCGGCATCGGTATCGATCAGGCACTGCACTACCAGGTCAGCCGGAAAAGCGTCTCTTTTATAACGCATTGCCAGGTTGCTCGAAGAGAGGCCGACATGCTCGGCATACTGCGACTTCTGTTTAAACCCATAGGCCTGAATCAGCCTGTCGAGGATAGCCCCGCCGCTCCCGTTAAAATTAGTGACTAACATTTTTGAGCTTCCTCTTGTGTTACTAACATATTTGAATTAGCATCACTGCGTTGTGAATGTTATCGCATATAACTGACATTAGGTTAACTGGAGATGATGCCCTATGAGGCCCGATATTACAAATGCCATAGCTGCGCTCCTTTTAGTACGAATCGGCGTAAAACGTCCCGTTTCATCGCTTTTTATTCAGGCCGCGCGCCTCTTGCCTGCGTTTTACGCCAGACGCCGCGCCTCGGCTATAGCGACGCGCGGTGTGCAGAGCGCGCCTGCGCGGGCAACGAAAACGCCCTGTTCTTTTTCTGTTAACTTTCAGCCAGCCTGATTCACTTATGATGAATAGCCACCTTGAACCTGCGACGACCATGAGCTTCGATGAGTTTCGCAAAAGCTGGCGGCGTCTGCGGAGCGACAGCCGTAATCCGGCGCGGGTCGCCTTTAACCGGCAGAGCGAGGAATTTAAGTTCTGCGTGCTGACGCTGGCGAACCGGGAAAAACCGGGCAGCTTCCGGCTGCATGAGGTGGGCGACGCCTTCGAGTCCTTCGATGAGCCGCGCCGCGCGCTGATTATCGCCGCCATGAACAAACTGGTGCGCTGGGGCAGGCTGCTGCCGCGTCCCTTTTCCGACGCCGACCAGTATCTGTCTGAGTAACTGACCTTAACCGCAAATCGATGACGTCAACCCGTCGGGCTTCCCTTTGCCCGCATTCAGGAGAGATAACATGAAATACCCGAATCCTCACGCCGACAACGACGCGCTGAACGTTCTGCTAACTGCCGCGCGCTGCGACGAACGCAGAGGCCGCGCACAGGCGGTCGCCGATCGTCTGGCCGCGATGGCGACGCATATCGGCCGTCAGGGACTGAGCGGCGTCGAGGCCGCCGAGCTGCTCCGCTATGAAGCGCAGCGCTACCGCGATGAATCGCAGGCGCTGCGCTAATGGTCGACAGCATGGACATTGAGCAGCAGCGTCAGGCGGAGCAGCTGGCGCTCGATATCGCCGCCGTGACGCAGCGACCAAAAGGCGTCAGCGCCTTCTTCTGCGAGGAGTGCGACAGCGCCATCCCCGAGGCGCGCCGCCGCGCCATTGGCGGCGTCTCCCGCTGCGTCGCCTGTCAGGAGATCGCCGAGCTGCGCGGCCGTCACTACCAGGGCGGCCGGTAATGCAGCGCCTCTTCTGGCCGTGGAACGCGCCGCGTCAGGCTATCGCCTCGCCTTATCCTACACACGCCGCGATGCAGCAGCGCAGTCGCGAACTGGCGGCGCTGTCGCAGGCGTGGAAATCGCTGGAGCAACAGCCCTCGCTGGTGCAGCGCGCTATCAGGCTGCGTCACGGCCAGCTCACACGCGAGCGCGGCCCGGCCCGCGCCGCATCTTATTTGACGACCACCTTTGTCGAGCGCCTGCTGCCACGCGTGGAGCGGGTCAACGCGCAGTATCGCCTCGGCGAGATGCGTCGCGGCGTGGCGGCGCGGCTGAGCGGCCACGCCGCACAGGAAAAAGGCGCGGCGGCGGCGGCAGGCGCGCTGTGGGAGCTGATGCGCCGCTTTAACCAGCTGCCCGATATGGCGCGCGCCGATGTCGATCGGCTGGCGGGCGATATCGCCAGCTTTATCTTTGCCGAGCTGGTGCAGCTGCACGCGCAGAATCGCGGCGAATCGGACTGGCGCTACAGCCACAGCCTCTATATGACCGCCGCGCTCCTGACCCGCGAGTTCGGCCAGACGCCGCCGCTGTGGCAGAAGGTCACGACGCGCCTCTTCGCGCCGGAGGAGGTGACGCCGGCGATTATGCGTATGCAGGGCGAGACGTGGTGGAAAGGGCGGCTGCGCCGCATCGCCGCCGAATGGCGCGAGCATCTGCAGATTGCGCTGGCGCAGGTCAGCAAAACGCGTTCGCCCTACGCCAGCCGCGTCACCCTTGCCGAATGGCGCGAGCAGAAGCGCCGCACGCGCGATTTTTTGCAGAGCATGGAGCTGGAGGACGAAGAGGGCAACCGCATCAGCCTGATCGACAAGCATGACGGCAGCGTCGCCAATCCGGCCATCCGCCGCTGCGAGCTGATGACGCGCATTCGCGGCTTTGAAACGATTTGCCATGAGATGGGCTACGTCGGCGAGTTTTGCACGCTAACCGCGCCGGCACGCTATCACGCCACGCTCGGCAGCGGCCAGCACAACCCGAAATGGTGCGGCGCCAGCCCGGCTGAGACGCAGCGCTACCTCTGTCAGCTCTGGCAAAAGGTCCGCGCCAGGCTGCACCGCGAGCAGATCCGTCTGTTCGGCATTCGCGTCGCCGAACCCCACCATGACGGCACGCCGCACTGGCATCTGCTGCTGTTTATGCGCCCCCAACAGGCCGCGCAGGTGCGCCAGATCCTGACGGAGTACGCCTGCCAGCAGGAGAGCGAAGAGCTGACCAGCGAACAAGCGCGCAAGGCGCGCTTTCACACCACCGCCATCGATCCGCAAAAGGGCAGCGCCACCGGCTACATCGCGAAATATATCGCCAAAAACATCGACGGCTACGCGCTTGACGGCGAGCGGGACAGTGAGAGCGGCGAGCCGCTGCGCGACTGCGCCGCCGCGGTATCCGCCTGGGCGGGCCGCTGGCATATTCGCCAGTTTCAGTTTGTCGGCGGCGCGCCGGTGACCGTCTGGCGCGAGCTGCGCCGTCTGACCGACGGCGAAGGGCTGCGCAAGCTGAGCGACGATCTGGCCGACGCGCGCGCGGCGGCGGACAGCGGCGACTGGGCCGCCTACGTTAACGTTCAGGGCGGCCCGTTCGTACGCCGTGACGAGCTGGCGGTGCGCATCTGGTATCAACAGGCCGAAGAGCGCAACAGCTGGGGCGAAGAGATCGCGCGCATTAAAGGCGTCTACCTCAGCGCCACGGGCAACGAGAAACCGCTGCTGACCCGGCTGGTTAACTGGAAGCTGGTGCCGAAGCGTAAAGCGGAGGCTGATAAGGTCGAGCAGGGCGCGTCAGCTTGGAGTTTTGTCATTAACTGTACGCGGATGGCGCGCCCGCCAGGCGTATTAGCGCGGTTAAATCATTGGCCTGCACCGGTGGTGAAAAAAGGGGCGAAACCGGCTGGCGAGGGCGCTTTATACAGCCAGAATGCGCCGCCCTGACGCGCTTTCTCCACCTTTTTAACGCATTTGGCTTAGGAGTTATCACGCCAAAAAAGTTTCTATATCAATAGCCTAAAGGCAGGGAGTTCCGATCTTAATTTTCTTTATATCAGATTGCATGCTGTGCTACTGTATAGATATACAGTGATAAAATGGGGGAGGGAAAGTGGATACTGATTTACAAGAACAGGTAATGCTTGAGCGCGTCGAGCTCATTGCACGTCTGACCACTGAAGGAGTTTGCAGGGAACGCGACCGCGAAGTGGCCCTCGCTTTGATCGCCGAGATTGCCGGCGACATGATGATAAAAAACAAGGAATTTGCCGTTTCGTTCTCCGCGATACCCACCAATAAATAACAATGCAGGTATGGCGATGAGAGGCGATGGCTCGATGCCTGAAAGCGGCAGATCCCACACCTTTCCCTTTGACGCTTGCGCCGTCTGACCACGGCTGAACGGAAGCAATAACGGCACCCTCGGGTGCCGTTTTTTTTGCGCCGCGATCGGGCTGTTTGCCCATATGCCAGCGGGCGAGACGGCGTTGAGCCGTCGCCCCGCAGCGAGGAGACTGGCTATGCCGGATAGCGCGCAAGCGCCGCCGCACTTAACGGCCCGAACCCGGGTCTGTCGACACCACCTCCAGCGGGGAACAACAACAGTGATGCACCATTTTAGCGTGCCCGTCCGCGGGTCCGATGGGGAGCTATCGCCATGAATATCTACGCGCTCCAGGGCGATACGGTCGATGAGATCTGCTATCGCTACTACGGTCGCACGCAGCAGGCGGTCGAGCAGGTTTACGCCGCCAATCCTGGCCTCGCCGAGCGCGGCGCTGTCCTGCCGCACGGCTGTGCGCTGACGCTGCCCGATCTGCCGGACGCGGCCACCGGCGAAACCGTCAATCTGTGGGACTGAAGATGGAGAAAACCAGCTCGCTGATTAACTACCTGGTCAGCCTGTTTCTGATGTGGCTGGGCCGCCACACCATTCAGGATATCGCTTTTCTGGTCGGCTCCGGCGTGGCGGTCATCACCCTGATCGTCAACGTGGCGACCTTTTTCATCAACTGGCACTACCGCCGCAAAACCTATGAGCTGCAGCGCCGGCGCGCAGGGAGGCTGTCGTGAGCCAGACCGCGAAGCGCTGCGCCGTGGTCGCCGTGCTGGCGATCGCCGCGCTGCTGCCGAAGTTTCAGACCCTGAAAATCTCCTCCGGCGGTTTGCAGCTGCTGGCGGACGCCGAAGGCTGCCGCACCTCGCCCTATCAGTGCAGCGCCGGCGTCTGGACCAACGGCATCGGCCACACCGCAGGGGTGACGCCGCAGAGCGCTGTCAGCGAGCGCCAGGCGGCGGTCAATCTGGTCGATGACCTGATACGCGTCGAGCGCCAGCTCTCGCTCTGCGTGCCGGTGGCGATGCCGCAGCCGGTCTGGGACGCGCTGGCGAGCTTCGCCTTCAACGTCGGCGCCGGCGCCGCCTGCCGCTCGACGCTGGCCAGCTATCTCAATCAGCAGCGCTGGCGCGCGGCGTGCGACCAGCTGCCGCGCTGGATCTACGTTAACGGCGTAAAAAGCGCCGGGCTGGCGCAGCGGCGCGAGCGGGAGCGCGCCTGGTGCCTGCGAGGCGTCCCATGACGCGCCTCTGCCTCGCGCTGCTGGCGGCGCTGCTGCTGGCGCTCGCCTTCACCGGCTGGCGCGGCGCGCAGCTCGGGGCGCAGTTACGCGAGGCGCAGCGCGCCAGCGCCGCGCTCTCCGCCGATCTCGCCAGCCGCGATCGGACCATCGTCCGCCTCAATCAGGAGGCGCAGGCGAACAGCAAACGCGAGGCGGCGCTGCGTCAGCAGCAGAGTCAGGCCAGCCGCCTTGCCCTTAACCGCGAAGTGCACATAGCGAGGGAAACCGATGCAAACCAGGCGTTACGCGAGTGGTCTGCTGCCGCTCTGCCTGACGATTTTATCCGGCTGCACAGCCGTCCCGCCTTCGACAACGCCCGCGATTATCTGGGCTGGCTGTCCGCGCGTGAACAGCTGTCCAGTGCCGGGCAACAGCCTGCAGACGCAGGGCGATCTGGCGGCAGATAACCGTCAGTTAGAGGCTGCGCTCGCGTCTTGCGGGCTGCAGATTGAAACCATTAAAGCGTGTCAGGAGCAACAGGATGCAGAAACCTCAACAGCTACGCGCGGCGCTGAGCCGCAGCGTGCCGCTGCTACAGCAAAACCCGGAGCGGCTGACCATGGCGATCGCCGCCGGAACGGTGGTGGCGACCAGCGCGCCGTCGCTCTCTTTTGAGTATCGCTACCGACTGGAATTAACCCTCGCCGACGTTGAGCAGGATATCGAGGCCGTTATCGTGCCGCTGCTTGCCTGGCTGCGGGATAACCAGCCGGAAATGATGGGCAGCGCCGAGAAGCGACGCAGCGATTTTACCTTCGCCGTCGACGCCGCCGGCGTGCTCAGCATCGGCCTGCAGCTGACCGAGCGCGTGCTGGTCACGCAGCAGGAGAGCGCGCTGCAGGTCACCTTTCCCGGCGAGCCGACGCCGCCCGCGAACGACAACGCGCCGCTGCAGCTCTGGGTGCACGGCGCGCTGGTCAGCGAGTGGCAGCGCTAAAGCTGTTCTGCCATCTCTCAGCGGTCGGCGTCGCGTTGCTGGCCGCATGCACCGGAGGTCACACTAGCGACATGAACGAACATATCAGCGAAATCCTGCGCCTGCTGCGCAACCTTATCCGCATCGGCACCGTCTCGGCGGTGGATCCGCAGAGCGGGCGCTGCCGCGTACGCAGCGGCGACAATGAAACCGGCTGGCTGCCGTGGATCAGCGCCCGCGCCGGACGCTCTCGCGCCTGGAGCGCGCCCTCGATCGGCGAGCAGGTGCTGGTGCTGAGCCTGGGCGGCGAGCTGAATACCGGCTTTATCCTGCCGGGCATTTTCTCCGACAGCCATCCCGCGCCTTCCGCCTCGGCGGACGCGCTGCACTGGGCGTTTCCCGACGGCGCGGTTATCGAGTATGAGCCGCAGAACGGCGCGCTCAGGGCGAGCGGCATTCAGACAGCGCATCTACAGGCGGCGACCCGCATCCTGCTCGACGCGCCGCTGGTGGAGTGCAGCGCAAAGCTGAAAACCGCCACGCTGGAGGTGACCGGCGGCGGCACGCTGCAGGGCAATGTGACCCACAGCGGCGGCAGCCTGAGCTCTAACGGCATCGTGCTGGACGCCCATCAGCATGGCGGCGTGAAGTCGGGCGGCGATCTTTCTGGAGGACCGCAGTGATGGCCGAAAGATATATCGGTATGAGCCGCGACAGCGGCGCGGCGCTGGCGGAACTGGAGCATATCCGCCAGTCGGTGCGCGATATTTTGACCACGCCGCTCGGCTCCAGATTGATGCGTCGCCGCTACGGCTCGCTGCTGTCGGCGCTGATCGACCAGCCGCAAAACCCGGCGCTGCGCCTGCAAATCATGTCCGCCTGCTATATGGCGCTGTTGCAGTGGGAGCCACGCATTCAGCTGAGCGCTATCAGCTATGAGGCGTCGTATGACGGCGGCATGACGGTCGAGCTGACCGGCAGCCGCAGCGATACGGCGCAAGCCTTTTCCCTGACCATTCCCGTGAGCTGAACCTATGGCAACCATTGACCTGAGCCAGCTGCCTGCGCCCGACGTGGTGGAGGCGCTGGATTATGAAACCCTGCTGGCCGAGCGCAAGGCGACGCTGATTTCCCTCTATCCGGCCGAGCAGCAGGCGGCGATAACCCGCACGCTGGCGCTGGAGTCGGAGCCGCTGGTGAAGCTGCTGCAGGAGAACGCCTATCGCGAGCTGATCCTGCGCCAGCGCATCAACGAGGCGGCAAAAGCCAATATGGTCGCCTGGGCGACCGGCGCCGATCTCGACCAGCTGGGCGCCAACAACGGCGTGACCCGACTGACGCTGAGAGCGGCGGACAACAGCACGCTGCCGCCGACCGCGGCGGTGATGGAGAGCGACGACAACTTCCGCATGCGCATCGCCGCCGCGTTCGAAGGGCTGAGCGTGGCGGGGCCGAGCGGCGCCTACGAGTATCACGCCAAAAGCGCCGATGGACGCATAGCGGACGTTTCCGCCACCAGTCCGGCGCCGGCGGAGGTGGTGATCACCGTGCTGAGCCGCGAAGGCGACGGCACCGCGCCCGCCGATCTGCTGACCATCGTGGCCAACGCGCTCAACGACGAAGATGTGCGTCCGGTGGCCGATCGCGTTCGGGTGCAGGCGGCCGCTATCGTCAGCTACCGCGTCGACGCGACGCTGTTTCTCTATCCTGGCCCCGAAGCAGAGCCGATTCGCGCCGCCGCCGAAGCGAAGCTGCTCGCCTTTATCAACGCCCAGTCGCGGCTGGGACGCGATATTCGCCAGTCGGCGCTCTACGCCGCGCTGCATGTGGAAGGCGTGCAGCGCGTCGAGCTGGCGCAGCCGACGGCCGACGTGGTGCTGGATAAAACCCAGGCTGCGTACTGCAGCGGCTACAGCATCAGGGTAGGAGGTTCCGATGAGTGATCGGCTGCTGCCGACCGGCTCCTCGCCGCTCGAGGTCGCCGCCGCCCGGGCGTGCGCCGATATCGAGGCGATGCCGGTGCCGCTGCGCCAGCTATGGAATGCGCAGACCTGCCCGGTGGCGCTGCTGCCTTATCTCGCCTGGGCCTGGTCGGTTGACCGCTGGGACAGCGGTTGGAGCGAGTCCACTAAGCGCAGCGTTGTCGCCGCCTCGGAGTATGTGCACCGGCATAAAGGCACCATCGGCTCGCTGCGGCGCATCGTCGAGCCGCTCGGCTATCTGATCCGCATTATCGAGTGGTGGAAAACCGGCGACGCGCCGGGCACGTTTCGCCTCGACGTCGGCGTGCTTGATACCGGCATTACCGAGGCGATGTACAACGAGCTGGAGCGGCTGATCGCCGATGCCAAGCCCTGCAGTCGGCATCTGATCGGCCTTTCGATCAATCTCGATTCGAGCGGAACGCTGCCGGTAGCGGCCGCCAGCTACAGCGGCGACGAGCTAACGGTTTATCCCTACACCCCTGAAATTATCACCGTGAACGGGCCTGGCTACACCGGCTCAGCGGTACATTTAATTGACCTGACGGAAGTGCGCACATGACAACGAAATATTATGCCCTGCTGACCAATCAGGGCGCGGCCAAGCTGGCGAACGCCACGGCGCTCGGCACTAAGCTGCAGATCACTGAAATGGCGGTAGGCGACGGCGGCGGTACGCTGCCGACGCCAGATGCCTCGCAGACGAAGCTTATCGGCGAGAAACGCCGCGCGGCGCTGAATTCATTAAGCGTCGATGCGGCCAACAGCAGCCAGATTATCGCCGAGCAGATTATCCCCGAGAATGAAGGCGGCTTCTGGATCCGAGAAATCGGCCTGTTTGACGCCGACGGCGTGATGATCGCCGTCGCCAACTGCGCCGAGACCTATAAGCCGCAGCTGCAGGAGGGCAGCGGCCGCACGCAGACGGTGCGCATGATTATTATCGTCAACAGCGCCGCGTCAGTGACGCTGAAGATCGACCCGTCGGTGGTGCTGGCGACGCGAAAATATGTAGATGATGCAGCGATCGAGGTGAAAGCTTATGCGGATGACTTGATGGCAAAACACATTGCCGCAGCTGACCCGCACAAGCAGTATGCGCCAAAAGAGAGCCCGATTTTTACCGGCGCGCCAAAAGCGCCGACGCCCGTTTCAGGCAACAGCTCTACGCTGATTGCTACCACAGCTTTTGTGCAGGCGGCCATAACACAACTGGTTGCTTCTTCCCCGGAGGCGCTGGACACGTTAAACGAACTTGCGGCGGCACTTGGCAACGATCCGAACTTCGCTACCACGATCGCTAATCAGCTGGGGCAGAAAGCTAATATCAATGGCAACTCAAATAACAATTTTTTTGTTCGAAATAGTGGCGATCCTACAGCCGCCGTCAACAATCAGCGTCTGGATTACATGCTGGGCAATTATGCCTATAAGGGCGGTGATGCAAATCAGGGCTTTGCAGTAGCCGCAGGCACTGCTGCTAACAGCGCCGTCGCTTACGGTCAGTTTCAGTCAGGTAGCAACGGAAATGGGGCGTGGATAAAACTGCCAGGTGGTGGGATGTGGTGTCGCGCAAACTTTACCGTTGCAGCAAACAGCTCCTTCACATGGACATTCCCGATGGCGTTTTACACTACGCCAGGCCTATACGCTTCAACCTTAAACGGCTCGCCTAATGTATGGTTTAGCGGCGCGGCATCCAATGCTGCAACTCTCTACAATAGTAACGGAGCAGCAGTTAACGTTAACTTTCTGGCAATATTATAATGAATACTGAAACTCAAAATTTACCGGCTTCGGCAGGTGAAAATACAGCTTTCTTACTTCGCTATTTCGTTTCGCTGAACGATGAAAACTACATAAATGCGATGTTCGTTGCTTTCAGCCAAAAGGATGCGGAAAGGTATGTTTCACAACGCTACCAAGAGCTGACGCTGGATAAGTTTGAATCTATAGGACCAGACTGCCAGCTTATCAATGGCGAGGTCATAAAGGGACCGCCTATGGAGCCCGTCTTTAATATAGAGGCAAGACAGGCAATTCTTAGTTCACGTCTGAGTAATGCGTCAGAGAAAATTCAGACACTGACAGACGCGATTGAATTAGGTATGGCGCTGAATGATGACAGCGAAATTCTGAGAGCCTGGAAGATATACCGAGTCCAGTTGAGCCAGCTTGATGCCTCAATCCCTCTGGTGGACTGGCCCGCCGCGCCTACTAATGGTGAGACTGCATAAACGAAGCCCCGAAAACGGGGCTTAATTTTGCCTTGTGTTTATTCATCCCTCAGCAGACCGCAACCGCATGATTTCTCTCACCTGAGCCTACTAATGGTGAGACTGCATAAACGAAGCCCCGAAAACGGGGCTTAATTTTGCCTTGTGTTTATTCATCCCTCAGCAGACCGCAACCGCATGATTTCTCTCACCTGACCTGACAATCTGAGCGCACCCTCAACACGGAGTGCATCAGATGTCTGATTATCATCACGGTGTACGCGTTGTCGAAATTAATGACGGCACGCGCACCATTTCTACCGTATCCACCGCCGTCGTCGGCCTGGTCTGCACCGCAGACGACGCAGACGCCACGGCTTTTCCGCTCAACACCCCGGTGCTGCTGACCAACGTGCAGGCCGCTATCGCCAAAGCCGGCAGCAAAGGCACCCTGGCGGCGTCGCTGCAGGCGATCGCCGATCAGTCAAAACCGGTTACCGTCGTGGTTCGCGTCGCCGAAGGGGCGACCGCTGCGGAAACGATCTCCAACCTTATCGGCACCACCGACGAAAATGGCCAGTACACCGGCATGAAGGCGCTGCTCACCGCGCAGACGCAGCTCGACGTCAAGCCGCGCATTCTCGGCGTACCGGGGCTCGATTCGCAGGAAGTGGCGACCGCGCTGGCGAGCATCGCGCAGCAGCTGCGCGCCTTCGCCTATGTCTCCGCCTGGAACTGCAAAACCATCAGCGAGGCAATGAACTACCGCAAAAACTTCAGCCAGCGCGAGCTGATGGTGATCTGGCCCGACTTCGTCGCCTGGAACACCGCGACCAACGCCGCTGAAACCGCCTATGCGACGGCGCGCGCCCTCGGCCTGCGCGCCAAAATCGACAACGACACCGGCTGGCATAAAACCCTGTCGAACGTCGGCGTTAACGGCGTCACCGGCATCTCCTCATCGGTCTTCTGGGATCTGCAGCAGAGCGGCACCGACGCCGACCTGCTGAACGAAGCCTGCGTCACCACGCTGATCCGCAAAGATGGCTTCCGCTTCTGGGGCAACCGCACCTGCAGCGACGATCCGCTCTTTGTCTTTGAAAACTACACCCGCACCGCACAGGTGCTGGCCGACACCATGGCCGAAGCGCACATGTGGGCCAACGACAAGCCGCTGACGCCGGTGCTGGTGCGTGAAATCGTGGCGGGCATCAACGCCAAATTCCGCGAGCTGGTTAACGCCGGCTACCTGCTGGGCGCCTCCTGCTGGTATGACGAAAGCGCTAACGACGCCGCGACCCTGAAGGCGGGCAAACTCTTTATCGACTACGACTACACGCCGGTACCGCCGCTGGAAGATCTGACGCTGCGCCAGCGCATCACCGACACCTATCTGGCGAACTTCGCCGCATCCGTTAACAGCTGAGGAGCCGGATAAATGGCACTACCCCGCAAACTGAAAGGGCTGAACCTTTTCAATGATTCAAACAGCTATCAGGGCGTTGTCTCTTCCGTCACCCTGCCGAAACTCTCGCGCAAGCTGGACGCCTATCGCGGCGGCGGCATGAACGGCGCCGCCTTTATCGATAACGGTCTGGACGACGACGCGCTCGATATGGAGTGGACCATCGCCGGTATGGACGACCTGGTGCTGACGCAGTGGGGCGGTTCTGCCGTACCGCTGCGCTTCACCGGCTCCTACCAGCGTGACGACACCGGCGAAGAGATCGCGGTGGAGATTGAGGTGCGCGGCCGTCATCAGGCGTTCGACTTCGGCGAAGCCAAACAGGGCGAGGATACCGAAACCAAAATCACTACCAAAAACACCTATTTCAAACTCACCTGGAACGGTATAGAGCTGATTGAGATCGATACCGTCAACATGGTCGAGAAGGTGAACGGCGACGACCGCCTTGCCCAGCGCCGTAAAAATCTCGGCCTGGCGTAACCCTGACGCCAGCGCCCGGCGCTGGCTTTTTCATCTGTATGAGAGAGAAACATGGAACAGCAAGAGAATATCGTTGAGCTGGAAACCCCGCTGAAACGCGGCGACGCCACGATCGCGCAGGTTGAGCTGATTAGGCCGAGCGCCGGTTCGCTGCGCGGCGTGCGCCTTGCCGATCTGGCATCAAGCGACGTCGATGCGCTGCTGACGGTACTGCCGCGCATCACGCTGCCTGCGCTGACCAAAGCGGAGTGCAACAGCCTTGACCCGGTAGATCTCATCGCGCTCGGCGGCAAGGTGATCGGTTTTTTGCAGGCGAAGTCGGCAGCGTCGACTGGCCCGGCGGACTGACGGTCAACGATCTGATGGCTGATATCGCCGCCATTTTTCACTGGCCCCTTTCTGAAATGAACGATCTGCCGCTGGCCGAGCTGCTCGACTGGCGGCATAAAGCCCTGATCCGCAGCGGAGCAAATACGGATGAGTGAAGACCTCAAACTGCAGGCGCTGCTGAAGGCGGTTAATCAGGCGCTACGCCCGCTACAGAGCCTCCAGAACGAAACGCAAAACGTCGCCAGTTCGATTGCCGATACGCAGCGAAGTCTGGCGGCGCTGCAGGCGCAGTCGGCGAAAATCGACGGCTTTCGCGCCGCCAGCCGACAGCTGAGCGACACGCAGCAGCAGCTTAAACAGGCGAAGGCGGAAACGGCGGCGCTGGCGCTGGCGATGCGCGCCAGCGGCCAACCGGCAGAGCAGCAGAGCCGCGCGCTGGAGAAGGCGCGTCAGCATACCGCCGCGCTGCAAAGCCAGGCGCAGAGCCTGCGTCTGGCCGTGCAGCAGCAGCGCGCGAGCCTGAACGACGCGGGCATCTCCATGCGCAGCCTGAGCAGCGAGCAGCTGCGGCTGAAAGCGGCCGCGGCGCAGACCAGCCAGCAGCTTAGCGGTCAGCAGCAGCAGCTTCAGCGGCTGAACCAGCAGCAGGAGCGGCAGAACCAGACGGCGGAGCGCTACCGTAAAGGACAGGCGCTGGCGGGACAGATCCGCAGCGGCGGCGCAGCAGCGCTCGGCCTGGCGAAAACGGGCTTTACCGCCGGCGCCGCGCTGCTGCGTCCCGGCTACGAGCTGGCGCGCGCCGATGCCGCCTTGCAGGCTAAAACCGGCCTGCAGAAAGGATCGCCGCAGGCCGTCGCGCTGGATAAGCAGGCGCGCAGCCTTAGCGTGCAGACCGGCGTTCCGGCGCAGGCGGTGGCGCAGACCCAGCTCGATATCGCCCAGGCGGGCGGCTCGATCGATGATATCGCCTCCGCGACGCCGGTGGCGCTGAACATGGCGCAGGTCAACAGCCACTCGGCGGGGGATAACGCCGGGCTGCTGATGGACGCGAAAAGCGCATTCGGCCTCAACAGCGGCGATATCGCCCACCTAGGCGATGTGCTTAACGCCACCCTCGACCAGACCGGCATGAAGTTTGAGGATCTGAGCAGCGCGCTGAGCAGCGTCGCGCCGGTGGCGAAAAACGCCGGCATGGGCGTTGAGCAGACCTCCGCCATGCTGGGGCTGCTGGCGCAACATCATATTACTGGCGCGGCGGCGGGCGAAGAGGTCGGGGCGATCCTGGCGCGGCTGCAGACGCGCGAGGGCGAAGGCGCTATCGCCGCGCTCGGCGTGTCTACCCGCGATCAAAACGGCGACGCGCGGCCGATCCTGCCGCTGCTGAAAGATATTCAGGCCGCGTTCGCCAGTAAGGGGATGGATGCGGCGCAGCAGACTGACGCGCTGAAGAGCATCGTCGGCGCGAAGGCGGCCTCGTCAGCCTCGCTGCTGACGCGAGGCGCCGCCAGCGGCGAGCTGGAGACGCTCACCGCCTCAGTACAGCATGCCGACGGCGGGACGGCGCGCATGGCGCGGGCGCAGCAGGACAGCCTCGGCGGGGATCTGCAAAAGCTGGACGCCTCGAAGGCGGCTATCGGCGTCGACCTTTTTGCGCCACTTGAAGGCCCGCTGCGCACGCTGACGCAGGAGGCGACGCAGTTTTTGCAGACCATCGACCAGTGGCTGCAGGATAACCCGACGCTGGCGAGCGGCATCGCCACGGCGGCGGCGGTGGCGCTGACCTTTGTCGGCGCGCTGGGCGCTATCGGCATGGCGGTCTGGCCGGTGGTCAGCGGCGTCGGCGCCATCATGGCCGGGGTCGAAATCCTCGGCGGCCTGTTCACCGTGGTGGGCGGCGCGATCGTCACCGCCATCGGCGCCATCACCTTGCCGGTGGTGGCTATCGTCGCGGCCATCGTCGGCGGCGCGCTGCTGATCCGTCAGTACTGGGAGCCCATCAGCGCCTTTATCAGCGGCGTCGCGCAGGGGTTCTCCGCCGCGATGGGGCCGATCGGCGACGCCTTTGCGCCGCTGCAGCCGGTGTTCGCCTGGGTGACGGACAAGATTAAGTCGGTGTGGAACGGCTTTACCCAGCTGCTGGCGCCGGTAAAAGCGACGCAGGAGCAGCTGGCCGCCGCCGGCGATATGGGGAAAAGCTTCGGCAATATGCTCGCCGATGCGCTAAAGATCCCCGGCCATGCGCTGGACCAGCTCACCAGCGGCATCGACTGGGTGCTGAACAAGCTCGGCATCGCCAGCAGTAAAAGTAAACAGCTGAAGGCGGATCTGCCGCCAGACGCGGCGCCCGTCGAGAACGCCGCTGCCAGCGGGCTGCAAAGTAACCTGCTGACCGGCGGCCCGACCTACCGGCCGGTGGTGGCGCCCGCCGCAGGCAACATGACGCAGCAGAACGCCTATACCAGTAATATCACAGTGAATGCGTCGCCCGGCATGGACCCCAATGACGTTGGGCGCATCGTGCAGCAGCATTTAGCTCAACAGCAGTTCGAGCAGCAAAACCGGCAGCGCAGCGCCATGACAGGAGGATTCTATCCATGATGATGATTTACGGCATGCTGCCCTTTATGCGGCAGACGCTGCCCTATAACCAGCTGATACACAGCAGCGCCTGGAACTGGGCCAGCAACAGCCGCGTCGGCAAGCGCGCTGCGGCGCAGTTTACCGGCAAGGGCAGCGACAAGATTACCCTGAGCGGCGAGCTGCGCCCGGAGCTGACCGGCGGCCCGGTTAAGGCGCAGGCGTTTCAGCTGCTGGCTGACGAAGGGCGCGCCTGGCCGCTGATCGGCGGCGACGGCACCATCTACGGCATGTATGTCATTGAGAGCTTTAAGACGACGCACAGCGACTTCTACGCCGACGGCAGCGCGCGCGTAATTGCCTTTACCCTCGACCTGCTGCGCGTCGATGAGTCGCTGGTCTCGATGTTCGGCGACCTGAAAGCGCAGGGCAGCGCGCTGTGGGCGAAGGCGGAAGCGGCGGCAGGCAACCTCTCTTCAGGCATGGCGGCGGGAGGCTTCTCACTGTGAGTGAACTCGGCGCGATGGCGATTAAGGCGGGCAGCCGGCCGGCGCCCGATTTTATGCTGTGGATCGGCAGCAAAGATGTGACGCCCAATCTGCGCGATCGGCTGATCTCGCTGACGCTTACCGATAATCGCGGCTTCGAAGCGGATACGCTGAACCTTGCGCTGGACGACAGCGACGGCCTGCTGCAGCTGCCGCAGCGCGGCACGGTCGTGTCGCTGTTTCTGGGCTGGGTTGGCCAGCTGCACAACAAGGGCGACTATACGGTCGATCAGGTGAGCCACGGCGGCGCGCCCGATGTGCTGACCATTGTGGCGCGCAGCGTCGATTTTCGCGGGGAGCTGGGCAAGGCGCGTGACCTCTCTTACCACGACGCTACGCTGGGCAGTATCGTGACGCAGATTGCCCAGCGCTGCGGGCTGATTTTGCAGATGGCGGAAGGGTTCGCCGGGATCAAGATCGATCATATCGATCAGACCCACGAAACCGATCCCGGCTTTGTCACTCGCCTGGCGCAACGCTATGGCGCGGTCGCGGTTATCAAAGCGGGGCGGCTGCTTTTTTTGCGGCCCGGCAGCGGCCAGTTAGCCAGCGGCGGCGCGATACCCACGGTGACGCTGACGCGCCAGGATGGCGATAAACACAATTTTACTGTTGCCGATCGCACCACTTATAGCGGCGTGCAGGCGCGATGGCTCTCAACAAAAGAGGCGAAAACGCATGTGGTGCAGATGCAGCGCAAGGCAAAGGCCACGAACGATGCTGCTGTTGCCCATCCTGATGCGCAAAGCGCGCCGCAGTTAACGGGTAAGCCGGAAGGGGATTATCTTTCCGGCGCGAAAGAGAGCCTGCTGGTGCTGCCGGATGTTTTCAACAGCGAAGAGGCGGCAATACAGGCGGCGCAGGCGAAGTGGAACGACATTCAACGCGGCGCGGCTCACTTTACCTTTCAGCTGGCAAGCGGGCGCGCGGATCTCTATCCAGAAACGCCGGTCAGGGTCAGCGGCTTTAAAGCGGTGATTGACGCCAGCGCCTGGCTGATCAGCAAGGTGACGCATAATCTGAGCGTTAATAGCGGATTTACCACCACGCTGGAGCTGGAGAATGATATCACGGATGTGGAATATGAGAGAATTAACTAACTAATAGTTAATTAATTTGCTTTTTGTGAGTTGTATGCGCGATAATGACCGCGTCAACTACTGAGGAACTCACAAATGATGCATTGTCCGCTGTGTCAGAGCGCTGCCCACACCCGCAGTAGCCGTTACATCTCTAACGAGACCAAAGAGCGCTACAACCAGTGCCAGAACATCAACTGCAGCTGCACCTTTAAGACGCATGAGAGCGTAACCGGCATGATCGTGACGCCGGGGAAAATCGAGAAGGTGGCGATAGCGAAGAAGCAGCCTGAGGTTCGTGCCTGAGTGTTTAGGTGTTTGAGCGTTTGAAAAGCAAAGCCCGCGTAAGCGGGTTTTTTTATGGCGGCAGCGCCGCCTCTTGGAGTTCTGGCGATAAGTGTATGGGGTTGAGGCGGGGGCTTGCCTGCGTTGGCAATAACTGTTAACCGCTGGCTTTGCACATAAAAACCACCTGTGAAAGGTGGTTTGTTTTGGCTACCAGCTAAGTTCTTGCTTCGTGGCTTTGGCGTTCTGTTTATACATCATTTCAAGCGTGGTGTAGGTGCACATATCCAGCGTTCCCTGACAGTAATCTTTGATGACGCGATCTAACACCGTTCTGTCGCTCACTTTTGTGAGTTTTTTAAATGCAGTCAGGTTCTGCTTTTCCATCATGCGTAAGGTGGTCGGCTGGCACATATCTAGCTGACCGTCGCAATAATCCGCTTTCACGCGCTTCTGAATGTAGCTGATCACTTCCTTCTTCTGGCCCTCGGAGCCATCAAAGTCCAGTGGGTGGACGAAACCTGCGTTAGCAGCAGCAGAAGCGAGTAAAAGGGCAGCCCCAAAAAGTATTTTCATTAAGAATTCCTTATCAAAAAAAGTAAGCACTAAGATTAATCCTAATTAAGTCGGAAGTGAACAACTGAAGGAGCGTAGCAAGTGGGTTTTTAAAAAAAATTGGGATTTTATCGTAGTCTGGTTGGCGCAAAGGTCTGGGCGAGGATGCTTAACTAAGCGAAATGTAAGAGGAATGAGAAAATTTCTCTGTATGTACATATTCTTGACGAAGATGCTATGAGGTACAGGGGGGCTGAGTACTTGGCGTCGTCGACGCGGCAGGCAAGCTTATTAGTATAGGAGAATGGGTGCCTTTAACTGATCAATAGATCGCATCATTTCCTATTTTATAAAATGCATTCGGTCCGTTGTAATGATAAAAGTTTCGTTGCCATCCTTGAAGCTCGTCATGAAAGCCCTGCCGTTTTTACTGGCATCGTATAAATAGAAGTGGTAAGAGAAATTTGTCATCGCACCTGCATTGGCTCGTGTGTCAAGGTTTACCAGAGGAGTAAGGAGATTGTTTGCCTGGAGTGAGGAGAAATAGGGTATTTAACAGCTGCTCAAAATTAGCCTATTGCTTATCATATTTATTTTTTAACTCTAAGGCATATTTTTCTTTAGTGATGAAACTCGAAATAATTAAATGTTAAGGAGGTAATGCTAATGTTTTATTTATCTCTTGCCAAAACTGATAGCCAGTCTTTGTTCACAAGAATACGAAAATAAGGTTTACACCATTGATTAACATAAAGTAATAATTCGTCATCACTCATGCTTGAGGCTCGAGAGTTAAATACAGGAATAGCTTCATCATACATTTCCCAGTAGAAGTTATTTAGGCGATGCGTCATCATCTTAATATCCGTATGACCCAATTTCTGCTGGCTGAAGAAGCTGCCTAAGCTTAGTTTCCTTCTAAGTCTAAAATATTGTTATTTCCTTTCTGCGAAATGTGGGTTAATAGATAAGGTCGTTACCGCTTCCGCCCCCACTTTTCCTTATATATACTACAGAAAGTGGAGGTGGTAAGTCTTAGATGAACTGTTAGGTGCTTATTCATACTTTCCTAGTGCCACTAGTCACTTAGTAAAAATCCATACTAATATTTCGCTTTTTGCCTGAAGCGAATGACTAATTAGACATAGAACACCGCACCTTCATATGACTTGACCGTAATACCAACGCTCTCCGGTGAACCATTCATCACGATCCTCACTCCCGTAATATTCGAGTGTAATACCAAGTTCTTGCACATTAGATGGAAGAATTAGCCCCCACTCAGTAGCAAGGCTGCGTTCTTTAATCAAAGTGGAGGCACCATTTTCAGAACGGTCTTCGGTGATAAAACTTTGGTAATAGGCTTCTGAACGATACAGACAGATTTCGCTTGTAAACATATCAGGAAGACATATAACAGCAGTAATACGAGAACGTAAATCCATATCTGCAGTTGCCGCTATAAGATTTGAACAAGCGTTAATCATGGCTTGCGCGCAAGCTGCCTTATTTTCAAGCGTACTATACTTTCCCTGAACAAGATTGATATCTACAGGAATTTTGAAATTCCAGTAATGCTCATTTTCAGGAAACAGGGCTCGCTCAGGGCAGTTAAAAGTATTAGCCCAACGGTTTAGAGCTTTCAAGCGGCGTGGAATGTTTCTAACTTTGGTTCGATGATCTCTGTTAAGCCGTCTGCTCATAGATTTTTTATTTTTTAACCGGTTCAAATAGTTTAGGCTGTAATGCAGCACAAAATCATAGTGTGCTCAAATTCCAGCTAATTGTACATATTAATGTAACGCATTTGCCTAAATTTAAAATCTCTTATGTCTGCTTTCCGCTCAAAGCGGATATTACATTGCTGAGCAGCTTCATGTCACAGGTGACCTGATCATTACGTAGCTTTAGGGCTGAAACAGCTTAGAGTGACGAGATTGGCTAAATATGGGGTGGGAGGATTGCTACTTTGATCTACTTCTGAACGGTATCCTATAAATATCCTGGAAAACCAACTCAACCGAAGCTAATTATGTAAGTTTTTAATAATTTGGTGGCCCCTGCTGGGTTTGAATCAGCGACCAAGCGATTATGAGTGCAAAATCAATAACTTACGTTAAACTCCCTCTCTATACTTTTCAATACCTTCCCAATATAATGACCGCTGTATAAATAACCAGAAATCATTCCAAATACGCTCTCGGGGAATCCTATAGGTATCCTGGCTGGACCATGCGATTCGCAGGATACCCTGATCGTGTGGTCGAGGAGGCTGGATGGAAACGTTCAAATTCACGAAAACCAGGCTGGAAGAGCTGCCTCCTGCTGCCAGGGGACAGGTGGAATATGGCGACACGGTAGTGAACGGGCTACGGATCCGTGTCGGCGTCAGCGGCACTAAAAGTTTCTGTGTGTCCCGCAAGAAAAACGGCAAGTTTTTCCGGGCAACGCTGGGGCGTTTTCCTGCGCTGTCGGTGGAGAATGCCCGGGCGAAAGCCCTGGAGGTCATGGGCAGCATGGCCCTCAGCGGTCAGAACCCTAATATTCAGAAGCGTACGCATGAACGGGCAGCTGTCACCCTGCAGGACGCCCTGGACACCTATATTCTCAGCCGCGAGCATCGCCTGAAGCCGGCCACCGCAAAACAATACCGGAGCATTCTGGGCAACTATTCGGGGGACTGGCTCTCACAGCCTCTGGCTTACATCACCCGCGATCGCGTTGAAGCCCGTCATAAAGCCATCACCCATGGCACGGTCTGGTATGGTGCGGACAAGCGTTCCCTGCGACGGGGTACAGGGCAGGGTAGCCACGCCCAGGCGGATTTATGGGCCCGCGCACTCAGGGCGGTTTACCGTTTCGCACACGATCACTACCGGGATGAGGAAGGGCGAACCCTGCTTCCCGATCCACCCACACTGGTGCTCAGCACCAAGCGGAAATGGCATGGCACGGTCAGGAAAAGCGACCGCATTCGTACCCATGATCTTGGCCGCTGGTTATCTGCGATAGAGAGGGTGAGGGGGCAGGCAGAACTGGAGCGTGATGACTTCGCTGCGACCATATGTGATGCCGTGGAGATGGCCACGTTCACGGGCCTGCGGAAGTCCGAAATATTCGGTCTCGCCTGGTCCTGCGTTAACCTGGGAGGCCGCTACTTCTGGATAGATACGACAAAAAACGGCGATCCGCTTGAACTGCCCATCACCCGCACCTTACTGGCTTTGTTCCGCCGACGCGCTGCGGCCCGCCGTGGGGAGCATCCTCTGGTCTTTCCGGGCATAAAGACCACCATCAAAGAATACCGCCATGTCACCGGGCGCATCAGCCGGTCAACAGTTCCTGAACCCAATCCGGACAACCTGCAGCCCATCCCGTTCAAGTGGCATGACGCGAGGCGAACTTACGGCACAGTGGCGGAGCTGGCCGGGGTGGGGAGCTATATCCTGAAGCGGCTGATGAACCACCGGACGCTGCGCAGTGCCGATGTCACGCAGGGGTATCTGCACTTTGGCGCGGATGAGCTGCAGGCGCCTGCAGCAAAAATTGAGCATGCCATCCTGAGCTACAGCGGGAGAGCAGATAAGCCCGATGGCCTGGATGCCCGGCTGAAAGAAGCGCTGGAACACCTCAGTGATGATGAGAAACGAAGACTGCTTTTCTCACTCTCAGAAAAGGTCAATGAGGTCAGAAAATGATTGATGACATCAAAGCGGAAATGACAAAAAAGCTGGAGGAACTGGCCAGGCAGGAGCCGGTGACAGGCTATATCAATATGTTTTACCTGGTGTTGTCCTTCAGTGATGCAGACCGCAAGGCGTATATCACTGAAATTTCAGATCCGCTCTGGTGTGCGGACCTTGTGAAAAACAACTTTGACCGCGCCCGGCTGGCCCTTCTCAAATCCTATCTGCTGCTTCTGCTTGAACAGCACTACCACACAGCCACTTCACTCCTTCCTGTCCTGAAGTCTTTCGACATGCTGGGACAGACCGATACCGCGTCGTTTGTAGATATCGCCATGAATAAGCTGCGTGAGTCTGAAGAGTTTCGTCGGGAAGTGTACTGCGGGCATAACAGCAGGAATGCATCAGGACGGCGTAATAAACATGCAGATGAGGTGATCGCGATAATGTCAGAAACCTGGCGCCATTATCCGCACACCCCTAAAAATGCCATGATCAAAAAGGTGTATGCCCACCTGAAGGGGCAGGTCAGTGAAGAGACGCTGGCGCGCTGGATCAAGGAGGAGAAGCTGGGGCCGGTTTCTAAAGTGCGCCCGTGTCCTCCTTTTCGTCTGGTCATACCCTCATAGCGCGTTATGACCCCCTTATAGCGCGTTATGATCCGATCATAGCGCGCTCTGAGACTATCCCCGGCCTATCCGACAATAGATATTCACCATCAGTTTTTAACTGCTAGCGATGGTGATAATCATGCAACACCCTGTCAGCCCGAAAATAACCTGCCGTCTGACCCGCTCTGAGGCTGCTCTCTATCTGGGGATTACACCGCAGACCCTCGCCAACTGGGCAAGTACCGGTAAGGTGCAGATCCCGCATTACAAAATTGGCCGCAAAGTTATCTATTTTCAGTCAGACCTGGACGCTTATCTGGCGTCCACGCGTCGTACGCAGACCGTGTGAGGTTACCCATGCTGATTCAGCAAACCTTCACATGCTTCTGGCGGGATGAGTTTGAGATGGCATTAGGGATTTACGCACTTGCTGATGTTTCCAGTCGTGGTCAACCTTTGGGTTCGATGCCCTGGCGCTCTAGTTTTTCTCGGCATGCTTCTTTAACCCAGGAGCTGAACTTACCAGGACCTGCGGCAGTATCGATTTGCTCCAAAAGGTCATCTTCGAACCGAATGTTTTTGGCTGTGCTGCTAGAGCGATCAAAATCGCGCTTAGTTTTTTTCTCTTGCATTGGTATATACCACTCATATATTGTTATTACAGATGGTATATACCATTGCTTTAGCAAACAAGCTTTAAAAACAGCGAAGCCCGCAGGTGCTACCAACACCGACGGGCCTCTTACCAAACCGTTAATCGAGGTAACAGTTATGGCTATGAACAAGCATACCCAAACTCGCCCTAAATATCAGTATCGCTTCCTCGCCGTTTCCTGTCAGGACCGGTCTGTTCCCCCGTTCCGTCTCTGCGTTGACGCCGGCTCAGAGCAGGAAGCCCGTCGCCTGCTGGCCCCTTACTTCATTCTTTCCTTCGCGGGCCAGCTTCCCTTTCAGGAGGCTCAAAATGCGTGAGCCCATGGATTTAGATCAGGCTGAATACCATGCCGAACTGGCCACCTCCCTGTATGAGGTGATTATGGATAAGGCCTGTGAGGAGTGTTCACCCCAGCTGCTGCATCTCATCAGTCTGGCCTGCGATATCAATTTTGAGGTCTACCGTGCGCTCAGGGCTGACGGAGGAAAGCAACATGATCAGTAACGTGAAGTTCAACGAACTGGCTGGCCGGGTTGAGGCGCTTACTGCGCGCGTCGGAGACCTGGAAGCCCGCCTGAATGCGCTGGTGGATTCGCAGGGAGGTACCATCCCGCCCGGTATGGCGCCGGTCAGCACGCTGGCCGCTGAGTTTGGTATTTCTACCAAAAAAGCCGAGGAACTGGCGCACAACGCGGGGGTGATGCTGGTGCGGCATAAAACCGGAGGCTATCTGGCCCCGGACGAGAAGTTTCGTGAAGCGGCACGGCTGGTACTGCGTGCAGCGAAGCGGAAGTACGGTTCGGCGTACTGGTATCACCCGCTGATTGGCAAGTTCCAGATGAGCGGAGGGATACCGAAATGAGCGTGACGGAAATGGAGACGGAGATCCTGTCTGACGCGCTGTTCACCTGCATTTACCTGTGGGTGAATGGCCATCCCCTGGATAAAAAAGCGGCCCGTGAGGCTGCTTCACGGCACCGGGATAAACATTCCTGCTACGGCCGGCTGGCACAAAAAATTAAAGACTTTGTGCCGGGCAGTGGCATGAGCTATGAGGCCCTGTGTGAGGCAGGCCTTTGTCAGACTGACGCGAAAAAGCAGCGCCAGAAGCGGGTAGACCTGATCGCCGGTTTTACGGGCGAGGAAACGGTTAAGGCACTGCTGTGTGATACGGCACGTATCAATCGACTCTTTAACGCCGGAGAGGAGCAGGGGAAAGCATCCCGCCAGGCGGGGCTTTCTCTTTCCCAGATGGGGCCCAGCCAGCGCGGCGAGGTGCTCCTTAATTATTATAACGGGCAGCTGGCGCTGGATGCTGACTCAGACGTGGTTCATCACTATAACGGCATCGTCTGGCAACCCCTGGGCGACCGGGAGCTGGCACGCCAGATGGCGGCTATTTTTATCGACAGCGAAACGGCGTATTCCATGCCGGCGATGAAGAATGCCGTCGATGCCATGAAGCTGAGCCTGCCGGTAATGGGAGCGCCGTCCCGCCATCTTGTCGGTTTCCGTAACGGGGTTTTTGACATCCGGCAGGGCATTTTTCGTCCGCACAATCCCGACGACTGGCTGCTTATCGCCAGTGACGTCACCTTCACGGCGGCAGTGCAGAACGAGACGCTGGCTGAGCATGCGCCTGTTTTTCAACAGTGGCTGAACGGGTGCGCCGGGCATCACCCGCGTAAGGCTGACCGGATACTGGCCGCTCTCTATATGGTGATGGCCAACCGTTATGACTGGCAGCTTTTCCTCGAAGTCACGGGGGCAGGGGGAAGCGGGAAAAGTGTGATGGCCGAAATCTGCACCATGCTGGCCGGCAAGGGCAACACCGTCTCAGCCAGCATGGCCGCGCTGGAGAACCCGCGTGAGCGCGCGCTCATCGTGGGGTACTCGCTCATCATCATGCCTGACATGACCCGCTATGCAGGTGACGGTGCCGGCATCAAGGCCATTACCGGCGGGGACAAGGTGGCGATTGATCCCAAGCATAAGGCGCCGTACTCCACGCGCATCCCGGCCGTCATTCTGGCCGTCAACAATAACGCCATGTCTTTCAGCGATCGCAGCGGGGGCATATCGCGGCGGCGGGTCATTTTTAACTTTTCACGGGTCATTCCGGAGAACGAACGTGACCCGCTGATGACGGTAAAAATTGAGGCTGAGTTACCGGTCATCATCCGCCACCTTCTTACCCGCTTTGCTGACCAGCAGGAGGCGCGTCAGATGCTGTCTGAACAGCAGACTTCTGAGGAGGCTCTTGCCATCAAGCGCGAATGCGATTCGCTGGTGGATTTCTGCGGTTACCTGACGGCTTCACAACAGTGTGACGGCATGTTTATCGGTAATGCAGAAGTGATTCCGTTCAGCCCGCGACGTTATCTCTATCACGCCTATATGGCTTATATGCGGGCGAACGGGCTGAGCAAGCCGGTGTCTCTGACGCGCTTCGGCACGGACATGCCCGGAGCCATGGCTGAGTATGGTAAGGCGTATCTTCGCAAAAAAAGTACCAAAGGCCATATGCGCTCCAACCTCACACTCAATCAGGAAGCTGAAGCGTGGTTACCTTTCGCTGCTGGAGAGCAGGAAAAATAAATAAATTAAAAAAGTGTCCACTACTCTCCACTTTCAGTGGTTTTTAGCTTTATAACAATAACTTAATGGGTGGATAGTTAATTTTTAACTCTCCACCCGTTATTTATACTTTTCTTGTAAACCAAAGAGTTAATAGGTGGAGAGTTTGAATGGACAGTCTCCACTTTCCTGCCTGAAAAATGCCAAGAAGAACAGGTGGAGAGTCTAAGTGATGGGTGGAGAGTAGTGGACACTTGAATAACAACTATCCACCCATTAACAAGCTGAAAACAAAGTAAAAAAGGCGAAAAGTGGAGAGGTGGACAGTTAAACCACTATTCTTTTTTTTCGTGCGTTTTAAAACAGAATTGCTACTTTTTATCTGTCCGAAAAGTGAAGCGTCTTAGGGTACAGGCGACCGGCAGCGAGCTTATCGACTCCTCAATCTGACAATACCAGCTGCTCCGTAAGCCCCCTCTGATGTCCGCTTTGTGCCAAAATTAGTAGCTTGCTTTATTAATAACTGGCTGGCATTGTGCTTTGAAGGCTCATTACAAATTTCGTCTTGGCGCAGACGTACAATAATTACAGTTTTAACCTTTTCCATTAATTCAGAGAGCTTTAAAGCAATCTCATGCCACGTTCTGGCTGGAGCGGGATGCATCCGCGTTCAGATTGGGCATAAATAATTTAAAAAAAATCAAAGGCTGAGATAGGCTATTTAAAGCAAATCTGAAAAAAAACAGAACCACGGCTACTGGAAAACTGCCGTATGGCTGTAGGAGCTTCAGATGCTGGACTGGCTGGCTGGCTGACTGACTTTCTCGACTTGAACGCCGCGAATGACAAACAAATCGTTGCCGACTACAGCTTAGGCCGAGCTGCACCCTGTTCGACAAACCCGAAAACGGGCTTATCGAGCTATTCGTCAGGGCTGGCCTGAGTATGGACAATGGATGCTAGCCTGTGTCGAAAGAGCTACAGCTTACAACATTCAGTTTTAAGCGCCATTAGATTAAAATGAGGTCATAAGTGTAGCGAAGAGTATATCTAAATGGACATATTGCAAATTGACACAGCAATCTCCTATGAATATGTTAAGAAAACACACTCAGCTGAATGTAAGACTTTAAGAGGGCAAAAAAGCTCTGGCGGAGGGCGGTCAAAATTAAGAGCAGAGGAATGGGCCTCTCTAGATATTATTAGCGCTACGTGGTATAGGAATCACTATAAAAATGAAAGTTAAGATGTATGTCTTGTCTTTGTTTTTTTTGTTCATACCCATAACTTTTTATTTTTCTGGCTTTGATGATGTCTGGGATATTTTTTTCAAAAGCAATGTATTTTGTGATAGCGTCAGTAATCGTATGTCCTGTATAACAGCTAATATGGGTAATCAGCTATCTCTATCAGTTACAAGGTTGTTTGTTTGTATTTTCTTAGTGTCTTTGTGTGGCTATACTTATTGGTGGTATAAAAAACAGCTTTCATTTTTGGATAGAGGCATTACCTCTGCCGAAGTGATTGTTGTTGGATGCGAAAAAGAGTCAACTGAGTATTTGTCATTTTTGTCAACTTACATAATGCCTTTGGTCTTTACAGACCTAACAAAGCCTTCAAATGTTTTTAATTTTATTTTTATTCTAATTATTGTCGGATTTCTTCATATAAAAACAAGAAGAATCCATAGCAATCCAACGCTTTCATTGTTTGGTGTTTCTGCTTACAAAATTGACTATCTAATCAGGGTTGATGGTCAGGGTTCTGAAATAAAAAAAGGATTGATTGTCCTGTCGAGGGATGAGATATCTATGAAAAGTGTAATTAGAATCATAAAACACAAAGACTATATCACATTCGCGAAATACATAAGGAACGATTCAAATGGCTGAAGACAAATTGGATTTAAGCGAACTTCATCATGACGCTAAGAAAGCTTCTGAACTCTCATCCTATTACTCCCACTTCGATACAAAGGTAGATGATTTTGACCTTTATGTATATTTTAACTTTAGACATAAGATAAAGGAAGGGGATGGGAAATACCGTTACGAGTATCGGATTGCAAAAATAGAAGATACCACAGATCTGAAAGAATCAATCAAAGATAATGTGATAAAAAAAACTCTTAATGAAATAAGAAGCGGCGAAGTTGCAGTATCTGATATAAAGCAACTTAGTGATAGGACTAGCACCATATCATTTTTAGAAGATGCAAAGTCATACAAAGATGAACAGATGTCTTTTTTGACAGGTATTATTTTTGATAAAGGATTTGGAGACGATGGAGATATCCCTGTCGTTAATTTTGAGAAGTTTGATAAAATATCAAAAGTTGATTCGATTATTTTTGTCTTAAGGAAGGGGGATAAATGTATAACAATATACAAAAAACAGTATCCTATACAGAACCTGACCAAGCAGAAAAACCACTACTTCTCATATAGCAAAGATACGTTATCAAAAATAGATACTGACATGATATCAATTGATGGGAAAGCCTCTATTGTTTTTGTTAAAGGCACTGCATATATCTATGATCAGGATGTTTTTGAAAAATTTTTCGGATACAAGAAATGGATAAAAAAAGTTGCGGGCGATTTTGTTTCTGAAATGAAGACGCAGTTTTCATCGATAGTAGACTTTGGAAAAGTTAACGATAGGCTTGAAAAAGAAGATGCAGATGCAGATGCCTTTTCAAGAAAGCTGGTCAGAATATATAACAATAAGGATCTAAGGGCTTCCTTTAAGACTGTTACACCAGAAAAGGTCTGTGATTTTTTAGTTGGAAATGAGTATTTCGCGAGATTGCTAAAGTACAAATCAGCGGAAGAACCTTTAGAAGTATCAACCCATGACCAGCAGGAAGCATTTATTTTAATAGTCTCTGAAGGCGTTCTTCGCTCGCTTATTACAGGGTTTGATTATTTAAGCCCTGCCGCGAAAAGAAAAATTGCTACAGGCCAAACCGCGCAAAAACCATCTTCTGTAGTAACTAGTATTACTCCCAACGCATCTGACGCGGCCTAACGTGCGAGCGTGAGACAAAACAACCTATATCCGATAACAGCCCTCTCTAGCAGAGGGCTTTTTTTATAGTCTGTAAGTAATGTGCAGAGCGCGTTGTGTTTGATGGTGAATGTCAGACTAGTAGACAACCTCAAAATGAGGACTTGTATTGATCTCAGTAAGTTACAACCTACGGGCATACTGGTCACGTGAGTAAGAGGTCACTGTAACTCACGCAATAAAATCAGAGCGTTATTCATCACTCAACCTGACTGCATTCTCTTCATAAAGTGGTAAAAGTGACGGTCTTGGATAAATCAAAGACTTAAGCTGGGGCCGAATGTCCACCTTATTGAGCAGTCATTGCAACTGTCTGAGGGTTTTGCACTATTTGGGTAAAACCCTTTCAGGCCCGACTTTAATTTTCTGAACCGACAACCAACCTGATGGTGGCTAACCACTGTGGCTGTGTAGAGCTTGGAAAATGAGCGGGTCCTCCCGGAGGGGTACCCTGTCCACGAGGCGGCGCTTCTCGCTTAAAGCTGCCTGTTAGACTTTGCATTAGGGTGGCTTCGTGCCAAAAGTAACCCTGACCCGAAATCCTGCTTCATTTGAGACCATGCTATCACTTCATTCCGACTTCAATTGCCTGGTCTGAATGTCTTTTTTTTAGCTTCCTTCATCTCTCTGTGCTTATTCTGTTTTCTCCCTTCAAGCGTAGTGAACCTGAATGCAAAAACCCCAATGAAAATAATTAAAAGGAATATTATGACAATCATTATTTTTCGTCCTTCATCTTTTTAAAAATAAGCTCATTGTCTTGGTCAAGTTTACTTTTTCGTTTTTCCTCAAGACTACGTGACGCTAATGTAGCAGTAACCCATGCTGTGGCCGCTGTGCCCGCAGTTGCGACTATTGTACCCAGTATTTTCAAAGTCGAGTTACCCGACATAGCCATATCCTTTATTCAGTTCAACATAAAAAGCTCGGTCGACTTTACCGTTATCAAAAGGCTCACGTTTGTGAGAATGGATAAGTGCCTGTCTGACCGACTGAACTTCTACCTGGTAGCTATCAAGAGACAGTTCATTATTAGCAAACCGATAACGCAGTGTCTCAAGCTCCATTATGGCAAGTAGTTGGGCCCGATCTGCATCGTTGAAATCACTCCGATGGTTCAACAGCTCGGATACCCTTTCAATTTGTCCAAGGTCGCAGTAATCATGCGATGATTCAAAATGATACTCTTCGAGTGCGTTGTCTTTATGATTTGTCAGGTGCATTGTGTTTTAATCCAATTATCAAATGAGGTTCCACTGTCATTAAGACATGAAATCGACGCCTCATAATCTTCCATGATCTCGCCGTGCTGCTTACCGACGATGATTACCGATTTAGATGCGTTCCAGAGAAAAGGTCCGGCGATCAGATAGTTGAATTTTGCTGTCATTCTGGTCGCACCAGCTGCTGTGCCGACCACCCCACCACTGCCTGCATTAACAAGACATAAAAAGAGCTGAATTAGCAGAGTAGTTCCATAAGCGATAGTACTTATCTGGGCTTCATGCAGATCTTTATCCCGCTTGGAGGTGGACTCACCCCAGAATGTGTAAGCTTTATATCCTTTAATCATCAGTTTCATTACTGCGTAAGAAGTCATGTCTGAGGCATGGATGGTGCCAAATTCTCTGCCGAGTGCATCAAGCACGGGGTTCTCTGCGCTATATCCAGACGCGTTCAGCGGATTTTCTTTCCATTTAGTGAAAAAAGATGTGAATGGCAAAGGCAATCCATCGTTCGTAGGCAGATCACTCAGATAGTGCGTCAGTAGGTGCATGACAAGCTTAAAATGTGTAGCAAGCACACCAGAACCGGGATATTGGGCTTCTATGTAATTCAGAAGTAACTGATAAAGACTTTTACCTCCGACCTGCTCCCCGCCGAAAGTCATCCCTTCGGGAAATTTTTGACCCAGATTGAAATCATGGCCGAAAATGTAACGATGCTTCGCTCCGCTTCTGTAGTCGTGAGGACTGGTAGCGCCGTCGGGCTTGAAGTTCTCATGAAGCTTGAGGGCTTGCTTCTCAAGAGCTTCTGCATTTAGATTTGTCACATATGCCGCTGCTACACCCATGAGGCCAATGCCAATCGCAACAGTAATATCGTCTTTTGAGAGCTGCCGATAACCGGTATTGACATCAAGCGCGATAAGCATCCCTTCGAAATTAACATGCCCTACTGCTCTTTGTGCCTGTTCAGCCAGACTCAAATTTTGATCATCGAGATTTAAGGCCGCATTTCCGCAGTGTAATTCACCGAGGAATGTAAGTTCAGCAGCTTTTTTGTCCCAGTAATCGGAATCATCTTCTTCAACGAATAGGGACTTGAATCTGGACATAAACGTCATGATGAACATTCGCTCCCTGCGCATTTTCTACCCAGCTACATTATCGGGTACAAGTAAATGCCGCATTGAATTCTGCCTGTAGAGGTAGACGAAACACTTTAAGTACTTATTATCGGCAATCAATGCGAAAAGTTTAGTTTTCAAAAGGCTCTACTATACCCGCTATGATCAGCTCCCCGTTGATTGACACACGGTATTGCTAGCAACATCCATGGCGACTCTATTGCGAACTTCCGCTCATCGCTCATAGCGGACATAAAGCCTAAAGGAAGGGTAAGGTGGCTGTAGTTCTACAAACCAGTCAGACAGGCATTCTCTGTTTCAAGCTTGGTATAAAGCATTGTTGCGCTGGTAATGTTTGTAAGTCAGGCTGGTGGACAACCTCAAAATGAGGACTTGTATTCCTTTCAACTACTTATGAGTCATGGTAACGATTCAAGCCTGAGGCATGATCCATATCTGGCTCATCTTCATACTATGGGCACGATAGTGAGTTAGGCGAGAGGTCGCTAGTACCCTCGATACTGAAATCAGAGTGTTATTAATCGAGTATTCCGTCGACCCCATCCCGGGCGGGGCCAAAGTGACGGTGAATGGAAAAATCAACGACTTAAGTTCCAGTTGAGCGTTAGCAAAATGAGAGGTAATGCCGCTGCCTGGGGTTTTGCACTTTTTGGGTAAAACCTTATTCAGACAAAGTTATCGACTTCTGAGCAGATAACCAGCCTGATGATGGCTGAGTGCACAAGCACTAGTAAAGTATTGAACATCCACAATCACCACAGAGATAAATTCATTGAGAAAATGGCCTGTATCCTCAAAGTGAGGACGGATGAAGTAAACAATAGCTTACGTGCTCTGTGCCTGGCCGAAGAGCCGGGTGGTCCTTAACCGAGGGAGCGAATTAAGAGGCTGGTCGCGGGTGGTTACTGTGACCACCCGTAGTAAAATCAGGAAGTCGTTCATCGATCATCTGACTGCCAGCTCTCGTAAGGCAGACAAAGTGACGGCCTCGAACAAATCAAATACTTAGGCTGTGGCCGAATGTTTGTCCTTATTGGGAAGTCATTGCGACTGCCCTGGAGTTTTGTTCTTCAGGCACAGCTTTCACTTATGGCCAACCAGCTGGCCAGATGATGGCCGATTATTATGGCAGTGTCAGGGCAGGGAATAATGAGCGGGTCCTCCCGGAGGGGTACCCCGTCCACGAGGCGGCGGCCCCGCGGATAGCTGAAAAATTTTCACTATTCATCAGTGCAGCACTACATAGTTAACTGTCTGAAATGAAATGGTAAATTTCCTCTGCATTGCACGGGCGGCTGTGCAGCAGAGCTGCAGATGAAGTGCGAGGAGAAGCCGGTCATGCTCATACCAAACTGCACCGGGATGAAGGACACCGAGTAGCCTAAACGCCGAGCATACGAAAAGTAAGCTGAAGAACTGTCAGCTACACCTGATATTGAGGGCATCACTGGCAGCGATGATAGTTCATGATTGCTTTGTTCTGTATGTTTTTGAGAGCCTGACGTTGTACCGCCCGTAGCGCTGGCTGGGGTCATCGATCTCAATCAGACCGATAGAGGAGAGATATTTCAGCCTTTCTTCTATAGCGAGATCGCCTTCCATTTTCCCGTACTTTTCCAAGGTCTCTGTCATTACGTCGGCAACAACATAAGTAACAACCGTCCATTCATGAGTGCATTCCTTCAGGATCATCTCCTGGCAGATTGCTTCATCGATATCAATGGAAGTTTTGAAGTTCATCATTTTTTTCCTTCTTTTTGAAAAGGTAGTGCGGACCAGGCCAGACACCCTGGGCATTACAATAGTCCCTCCATGCGCCACACTGTGTCGTACTGGGACCAGCCTTTCTGCTGCCATAGTTATGGATACATTTGATGTATTTTTCTCGGCAATATGAATGATGCTTTGACGCTGTAAACCCATCAGCAGTTAAGTTTGGCATTGCTTTTAGCCAGTTCAACTGACAGGCAGTTGAAGCAGCTGCTGGCTTTAGCTGGAGTTTATATTGTTCTGGTAGCTGGTCACTTGCTGCCGTTGTGTGGAGTACTAACGATGCCAGAACAGCTATGGATATTTTATGAACCACGATTCCCTCCTGCGCCTGAGTTTACTGCGGCCGAATTAAAGACGGCTATCCTTGTACACCTGTAATTATTCAGTTCCACTTTTAATCTCAGGTTTTTAGATGCATGGCACATTTTTTACAGGCAGCAGTAGGGCGGGCTTCCGTAGACGGCGAAAATATTGTCATTCACTCTCAGAAGAATGTAGGGGAATAAGTGGGGGGCAGGTGCGGGCGGTGAGGGCGCTCTCCCTTTTGCCCCAACTTTGTCCCTGTATACACCCAGAAAGTGGGGGCTATGCTCAAACCCGCGTCAGCACTGGACTAAGCAGGTACTTTCAAAAAAAGGTATGGATCATGGGGGCATACAAAAGTGGGGCGAGTGAAGGGTTACAAGCTTCCACATACTGACCATGGCGATGTTGGTACTTGGTAAAAATGCATGCTGAACGTCCGCTTTGTGCCAGAAGCGGACCTTAGCATAGTAATTTGATTTTGAATCAGATTGTATCCCACCGGCGAAAAAGCACGCTGGCATTTACACCACCAAAACCAAATCCATTCGATAAGGCATGCTGGATAGCAGAACGCCGGGAGTGTAACGCCACCAGGTTCAGCCCCTCAGCCATCTTATCCGGATGGTGCAAATTCAGCGTTGGCGGAATCACCTGGTCACGCAGAGCCAGCACGGTAAAGATAGCTTCTATACCGCCAGCCGCACCCAGCAGATGCCCGGTAGCCGACTTTGTCGAACTTATAGCAACTTTACTGAATTTACCAAATACGGAACGGATGGCCGAGAGTTCACCTTTATCACCCACCAGGGTTGAGGTAGCATGGGCATTAATATGTTGAACATTATCAGCGCTCACACCTGCCTGGTTCAGGGCAAGCTCAATGGCTCTGCGGGCACCGCTTCCGTCTTCAGGGCCGGCAGTAAGGTGCCAGGCATCAGCGCTGGTGCCATACCCCACCATTTCAGCCAGAGGCGTTGCGCCCCGGCTAAGAGCATGTTCTAAAGACTCGATGACCAGTATGCCGGCACCTTCTGCCATCACAAATCCGTCCCGATCGGTGTCAAAAGGTCTTGAGGCTTCGCCAGGCTCATCGCCACTATTTGTGGAAAGGGCGCGTGCTGCTGCAAAACATCCCAGCGTTACGCGGTCTATTGCGGCTTCTGTGCCCCCGCAAACCGCAATATCGGCTTCGCCAGTTTTAATCAGCCTCGCCGCATCACCGATGGCCTGCACACCTGCAGCGCATGCCGTTATCGGCGCGCCGATAGGCCCCCGGAAGCCATGCTGAATAGAGACATGCCCTGCAGCCATGTTGGCAAGAAAAGAGGGTGCAGTGAAAGGTGATAACCGGCGTGGCCCACGTGCATCAGTCGTTCTCACTGCGTCCGCAATGGCGCCAAATCCTCCCACGCCGGATGCAATGACAGTTGCAGTCCGCTCGCGCGCGCGTTCATTATCCGGCTGCCATCCCGCCTGTGTCAGGGCTTCCTGAGCCGCAATAAGGGCAAACTCAATGAAGCGGTCCATTTTTTTGCGCTCTTTAGGATTTATATACCGCTCCGGCTCGTAACCTGCGTCAGGGTCCTCTGCAAGTGATGGAACCCGTCCGGCAACGGATACGCCGGTGCCCTCGCTGATTTCAGGAGAAAGGCGCGTTATCCCTGACCGGCCCTCAATAAGCCGGCGCCAGACTGTCTCCGTACCGCATCCCAAGGGGCTGACAATACCGCAGCCGGTGATGACAATTCGTCCGGAATGATTCTGATTCATGATAAAAACCTCATGTTCTTGTTTGCATCGCGTCACGGTATAAACCGTCGCGCAGGGGAGAGTCGGTCCCCTGCGGATAACGGTTATTTTGCAGCGTTACCTTCTCTGTTTTTCTGATTTTCGGGGCGTATTCTGAACCAGATGGCATACATAGCAGGCAGGAAAACCAGCGTAACAATGGTGCCGGCAAATGTTCCGCCAATCAGCGTGTAAGCCAGCGTTCCCCAGAAAACAGAATGCGTAAGCGGTATAAATGCCAGGATGGCGGCCATTGCCGTCAGCAAGACGGGGCGAGCACGCTGAACCGTTGCTTCCACGACTGAATCAAAAGGTGTCAGCCCTTCATGCTCATTGTGATGGATTTGCCCTATCAGGATTAAGGTGTTGCGCATCAGGATCCCCGACAGCGCGATCAGTCCTACTAGCGCATTTATTCCAAACGGCTGACTGAAAAGCAGCAGCGTCGGTACAACGCCAATTAGCCCCAGTGGCGCAGTGAGAAGCACCATCACCATCGCTGACATGGAGCGCACTTGCAGAATAATGATCAGCAGCGTTATGGCAATCATAATAGGGAACAGCGGAGCCATGGCTTTCGTCGCTTTACCTGACTCCTCAATAGGGCCTCCCTGCTCAATACGGTAACCAGCCGGAAGCTTAGCGATAACGGGCTGTAACTGTTTCAGAATTGCCGTAGAAACATCAGGCGGCTGCATGCTGTCGGCAATATCCCCCCTGACGGTAATAGTCGGGGTGCGATCGCGACGCCGCAGCACCGGATCTTCCATCCTTACCTCAATGTCTCCTGCCTGGGAGAGCGGAATACGCTGGCCTGATGAGCCTACCAGGGTAAATCCGGCTATCTTAGCGGGGTCGAGCCTGATATCGCCCGCTGCGCGCGCCATCACCTGCACCGAACGAATATCTTCACGGACGGAGGTGATGGGCACGCCAGAGAGCAGGAACTGGAGTTGCTGAGCAACGGAACTTGACGTCAGCCCTACTGCGTGCAGTCGATCCTGATTGAGTGAAAAGTGCAGCGTAGGCACGCGCTGGCCCCAGTCTGTATTCACGGTCCTCATCAGGGGGCTGGCCTGCATGACTGCCTCTACTTCGCCTGCAATCTCACGCAGTTTATCCGGATTGGGCCCCATGACCCGATAAGCTACCGGATAAGGGGAGTACGGACCAAAGACCAGCTGGGTTACGCGAACGCGCGCCTGAGGAGCCAGTCCGGCGGCGACAGCTTCACGCAGCCGGTGCTTGAGAATATCGCGCGCATCCTGACTGTCGGTCAGGACAACAATTTTCGCAAAGGAGGGATCGGGAAGTTCAGGTGCCATCGCCAGATAGAAGCGGGGTGAACCCTGCCCGATGTAGGCGGTGACAATTTTTGCCTCTGGCTGCTTTTTCAGCCAGCCCTCGATTTTCGCCGTAGTCGCGCTGGTCTGTTCAATAGAGGTGCCGTAAGGCATCTGAACCTCAATTAACACCTCGGGACGATCGGATGTCGGGAAGAATTGTTTCTTGACCAGACCCATGCCGAGAATGGCAACAGTAAAGATAATGATAACTGCCCCGGCAACGATCCATTTCCGGGCGATGACGCGAACCAGCAACCGGCGAAAACGGTTGTAGCGCGGTGTATCGTAGATTGCAGCGTGGCCACCAGATACCGTTTTTATCTCAGGCAGCATTTTCACGCCCAGATAGGGAGTGAAGACCACGGCCACCACCCATGAGGCGATCAGAGCAATACCCACTATCCAGAACATGTTACTGGTATATTCACCGGCGGTAGACTGAGCAAAGCCGTTAGGCATAAAGCCGACGACCGTCACCAGCGTACCTGCCAGCATTGGGGCGGCAGTATGACTCCATGCGTAGGCTGAGGCTTTGATGCGATCGTAACCTTCCTCTATTTTTACTACCATCATTTCAATCGCAATGATGGCATCATCCACCAGAAGTCCCAGCGCCAGAATCAGTGATCCCAGGGTTATGCGGTCAAAGTTTTTACCTGATGCCTCCATGACCATGAAAACGACCGCCAGCGTCAGAGGTACGGCAGCGGCCACCACTACGCCCACACGCCAGCCCATGCTGACAAAGCAGACCACCATGACCACAAGCAGCGCGACAAAGAACTTGAGCATAAATTCATCGACTGCAGAACTGATGTTAACTGACTGATCGGTGACTTTCGTCAGCGTCATGCCCAGCGGCATAGACGCGTTGATGCTGGCCACTTCCGCATCAAGCGATTTGCCCAGTTCAAGCCCGTTCCACCCCTCCCGCATGATAATACCCAGCAGTAGAGTAGGCTCTCCCTGATTACGGATCAGGAAAGTCGCAGGATCCTCATACCCCCGTTGAACGGTGGCAATGTCAGACAGCAACAGCGTTCTGCCATTCACAACGACGGGCGTTTTTCGAATCTGTTCCAGTTTGTTAAAAGCACCGTCAAGGCGGATAAACACCTGGGGGCCATGAGTATCAATTGAGCCCGCTGGCGTCAGGACATTCTGGTTATTCAGCGCTGAAAAGATGTCCTGGGACGACACGCCCAGCGTGGCCAGTCTGTCATGGGAAAAAGAGACAAAGATGCGTTCTGTCTGCTCGCCAATGATGTTGACCTTTTTTACGCCGGGCACATGAAGAAGCCGCTGGCGCAGTGACTCTGCATCACGCACCAGTAAACGCTGAGGCTCACCTTTCGCTTTCAGCGCAAAAAGGGAAAAGGTGACGTCTGAAAACTCGTCATTGAACAGAGGTCCCATGACGCCAGCAGGCAGGTTTTTGGCCTCGTCTCCCAGCTTTTTACGCGCCTGATAAAACTCTTCCTGTACCTGGGAAGGTGGCGTGCTGTCCTGCAGCGACAGCATGGTGAATGCCATTCCTGGGCGGGTGTAGGTTTCCGTCCGGTCATACCACTTAAGCTCCTGCAGCCGCTTTTCGAGTGGCTCAGCAACCTGATCCTGCATTTCCTGCGCCGTTGCGCCAGGCCACGCGGTGATGATTGTCATCTGTTTAACGGTAAACGGCGGATCTTCTGCCCGTCCCAGCCCAAAAAAAGAGAGGATGCCTGCGACCGTGATAAGGATGATCAGGAATAAGGTAATCGAACGCTCCCGAACAGCGAGCGCGGAGAGATTGAAACGGGGGTTACTCATGCGGCTGGCCTCCGGCAATGCTGCCATCCCCCTGAAGCGCAACGCGAACGGTTTCGCCGTCATGCAGCAGATGAGCACCAAGCGCAACGACCTTATCACCGGCACCGATTCCGCTGGTGACGTTTGCCATATCGTCACTCAGCCCCTCTACCCGCACCGCGCGCCAGGTTACCTGAGCGGGCTGACCGGTAATCATCCATACTCCTGGGCCTTTGCCCGGGTCAAAGAGTGCAGAAAGGGGGACCTGCATCACCTTATGGGAAGCGTTGCCGTCAGCGATGCGCAGCGTGACGGTAGAACCCAGTGGCGCACTGGCCAGAGCGCCCTCAAGCACATAACGCGCTTCAAAGGTACGTGTCAACGGATCGGCTGCATCTGAAAGCACGCGCAGCCGAGCATTAACGAACTGATTTTTATCGCCATACAGCGTCGCTTCAGCCTCGCTTTGAGGCGCGGGTCTGAGTGTTTCAGGCAGCTGGACAAGGGCTTCACGCTGCCCCGCACGGGCGAGTCTGACCACCGGCTGACCCGCACTGACCACCTGGCCTGGCTCAGCGAGCGTATCCATCACGACACCATCGGCGTCAGCCACAAGCACGGCATAGCTCCTGGCATTCTGTGCCACATTTGCCTGCGCCTGGGCTGCGCTGAGATCGGCTCTTGCCGTGTCTGCAGCGGCCTTTATCTGATCGTAGGCGGATGCTGAGACAGCGCCTGCTGCTACCAGGCCGCGGTAACGCGCTTCATCCTGAGAAGCCTGTCTGGCGCGCGCGCGCGCGGCCATGACCGTCTGCTGCTGCGCCTGGGCCTGAAGGCTGAGATCGACAGGGTCGAGGCGCATCAGCGGCTGTCCACGTTTAACTGTCTCACCCGCATCCACCAGGCGTTCAAGGATTTTGCCTTGCACCCTGAAGCCCAGGTCGCTCTGTGTACGGGCGACAACAACGCCGGTAAATGAACGGTAGGTAGCATTCGCTGTCCCCACGTTAATCGCCCTTACAAGGGGAGGCAGAGTACGTGGATCGTTGGTGGCAGAATTGTCACCGCAGGCCACCAGGGCCAACGGCAACAGACATACAGCCAGGGTGGCAGGTTTGATCCTGGACATGGGTTACCTGAAAAATTAAAAGGAAAGTAACCGCATTCTTATTCTCGTGACCAAAAATGTCAATAGTCACAAAATCAGGGTGCCAGGCTGCGTAAGATGAGTGAGGAAAGAAGGGCGGCAGCGGAGGCAGCCGTATCAAGGTTGTACTGCAACTGAACGGGGCTGATGTAGGGTCTCATGACAAGAAAAATAGCCTGCGTTGCTTCGTCAAGGGGCGTTTTCCGCTCAAACTCTCCTGAGTTTCGCCCTTCAATAATAATATTTTCAATGAGTTGCTGAATGCGCTTCTCATGAGCTGCGGCTGATGGCCAGTTATCGCGGGCGGCAACGGCTGCGATGTCATAGAGCTTGCGGTCGTGAAAGAACAGATCGCTTCCGGACTCTGTCAGCGCCCTCAGCAACTGCCTCATTTTTTCAGATGACGTCGGCGAATCGGCAATCGCGGCGTTGACAATCTCCATTATCATACCCAGGCGGTTAGCACAGATTTGCTCTCCAATTGCCTGTTTAGAATCAAAAAATTTATAGATGTATGCCTTAGAAAATCCTATGGCTTTTGCCAAATCGGATACGGTGGTTTTTTCATAACCGAAATGCCCGAAGTGCTCTGTCGCCGCAGCAACCACCTGGTCGCGGATAATATGTTCTGAAGGCCCCCGGGAGGGGTGAGCAGTTATGTGTTTATTCATTTTTCCAGCTTAGCGTAACAAACGTCGATTGACAGAGAGTGACTTTTTGATAATTTAGTCACAACTTAAATATATCTCAAGGAATATTCCTTGTTTCTCATACGTCCTTTTACACTGATGTTGAGCGCCAGTTTACTGGCCGGGTGCGCCGTTGGGCCAGATTATCATCGCCCGGATGCACCGCTTGCAAAACGTTATGTCAGTGAGTCCGCGCTCCTGAGCAGAAGTGCGTCCCGGCCCGCCAGTTTTGCCGTCTGGTGGGAAGGATTTAACGATCCTCTCTTGAGTAAGCTCGTTACAGACGCCCTGGCGCAAAATCTCGACCTCGCTCAGGCGACCGCCCGGATGACGCAGGCGCGCGCCGGCCTGGGCGCGGCCACAGCCGCACTGTTGCCATCAGGAAACGTCAGTGGTCAGGCTGCTCGCGCGTATCAGTCAGCTGAAACACCCCTTGGGCAGGTTCTTAGCTCCAGGCCGGATTACAACCGTTACGGTAACAGCTATGAAGCCGATCTCAATGCTGGCTGGGAAATTGACCTTTTTGGCGGTCTGCGTCGCGACCACGAGGCTGCTCTTGCTGACTATCAGGCCTCAGAAGCGGGGGTAGTCGCCACCCGCCTTGCTGTGGCCGCTCAGACGGCTGATATTTATATCACCCTGCGTGGATTACAGGCCAGGCTGGACATTGCTGAAAAACAGGTTCTGACCCAGCAGCAGTTACTTGAAAAGGTGAAACTGCTTCAGACTGAAGGACTGGCACCCGTGTATCAGGTTCGTCAGGCTGAAGGGGCTCTGGCACAGGTACAGGCAACCGTGCCGGTTCTTCGGACAGGACTTGATGGCGCAATGAATGCGCTGGACGTAATGCTTGGAACGCCGCCGGGGACACACCGCAGGCAGCTAGCGGTGCCGGCAGCCATACCGCAAGCTCCGCAGTTAACCTCTACAGGCACGCCAGCCGACCTGTTACGCCGCCGGCCTGACATTATCGTTGCAGAGCGTAATCTTGCGGCCGCAAATGCGCGTATAGGCGTGGCCGTGAGTGAGTATTATCCGAAGTTTACCCTCGGTGCCTTGCTCGGCAGCGTAACGTCCGTGTCGAGCAGTGATCTTTTCTCGGGCGGGGCCAGTCAGGCTGCCGGTGTGCTGGGGCTGCGCTGGCGGCTTTTCGATTTCGGCCGTATTAACGCGCAGATAGACCAGTCGAAGGGACGTGAGGCGGAAACGCTTGCCGCTTATCGCCTGACGGTATTACGTGCCAGCGAGGAGGTTGAAAATGCTTTCTCGTCTCTGATCAACAGTGAAATGCAAACCGCCACTCTATCCAGAGGGGTAACCGCACTGTCCGATGCCCGCCAATCGTCATTTATTGCATGGAAACAGGGGACCGCAAGCCTGATCGACGTTTTACATGATGATGAAAATCTTCTTCAGGCTTCAGACGCAAGAGCACAGGCTCAGACCGAAAGCGCGCGTGCAGCGGTAGCCGCTTTCCGGGCACTTGGAGGAGGGTGGGAGCCACCTGAGATGAACGATAATGCACCCTGATATTTGAAAGGATATTAAACCAGCTATGCCTGCATCAAAGGCAGAACTTTTTTACTGATCAAAAATGGTCTGGGGCTGTCGCCCGGGTGATATATGCGCAGGATAGGGTTTATAGGTCTCAATGCATTATCTGAAAGCATCATCATGGCAATCTTCCGCACCATGCCTGAAATGCAGGTTTTTCTTTATCCTTCTGGCTGTAGTCGCGTTCAGAAACTGGCAACAGCATTTCCCTGTTGGACGCTGGATGACTGCCAGTCTCTTTCAGAGGAAACAGAGATAATTATCCTCAGCCCCTCTCATTGTAATTTAAATTCAATCTCGCAGAGCCTGCGCCTGCGTTCTGTTCATACTGTTATTTCGCTAATCCCGGAGATTTCCGTCCAGCAGTTACGGTTTTTATTCCGCCATCCAGACTGTGTCAGGATGGCGATGTTGATTCAGGCAATTAACAACAAACCTATTGTGGCACTCACTGACCATGATCATCGCCTGGAACATTTCCTCAGGCAGACTGGATTTCTGACTGTCACAACCAACGAAACAGAGTTTAATTTTATGCTGCGATTAATTGAGCCCCTTTAACGGTATCACTGTTACAGCACTTTATGCAGGCATGTCTGACACAGGTTTTGCCCAGCCTGAGCAACAAAAGCTTCCCTCATGCTTAAATTCGCTATGATGATGATGCTTGGCCCCGTTGTGAAAACCGGTATTCGTGCTCTTGAATCGGAAAGATGAGCGTTGTGCCTGGAATGGATACTGAAGCAATCACCTTTTTTACCTGAGCTATCCCACAACGGACTTATCAAGCGGTCATGTCATATGTATACGCGCATAATATTGTTTAATATTAAATCCCTTCCTTTTTAATAATCCATTGACTCTGTCGCAACTGACTGAAGGTCAGCAATAGGTCAGCATGTAAATGTCAGCTTTTTGCTCATAACAAACATGCCGGTCCACTGACTGGCTGCTGCCTGCCAAAAGTGGAGCTCTATAAGAGCTATAGAAGGTCAACTAGCACGATGCTTCTCTAATCGAATAAAGGCGCCATCTAATGTTGTCTTATTATCCCAGCCGAGTTGCATATAGAAATTGGCCGCACGGCTGTTTTTATCTGTTTCCAGCCTGGCAACTTCGTGATGATTGACAACTCTTGTTCAGCAATCTTTGTAAGTCTGCGACCGATGCCTCTGCCTTCATATGCAGGAAGTACAAAAAGACCATAAATAGAGCCTTTCTCCCTTAAAATCATCGAAAAACCCACTACTTCATCATCATCTGTCGCAACCCATGCGCAACGACCCTCTTTGATCATATTGCTCACGGTATTTTCGGCGATGCCCATCTCCCGCATCTTTTTACGGCTCAGATGATTTTCGGCGACTGATGTTCTGACAGTGAAAATACCTTCAACATCAGGCAATTGAGCTGGTCTTATATGTATATTTATTAGTCTTATTCCATGTATGACACAGATAAATTTTAATCATACCCTTTACAGAACGATTGAATTTTGAGCGAAATCGCTGCTGCATATCATGTCCGCTGCTCGCTCATATTGGACAACCATAATCACATCTCCTAACCCAAAGGAGATTGAGCATGACAACATTCCCATGGAACAAGGGCCGTATTATTGGCCAAAAACGGCCTCTTCAGATCTCTCATATCTGGGGAATCCGTATCAGACTTGAGCTGGAAGGAAAAATACGCGATTTAGCTCTGTTTAACATGGCTCTGGACAGTAAACTTCGGGGCTGTGATCTGGTTAAGCTAAAAGTTTCTGATGTGGCCTATGGGCACTCTGTTTCGGGCAGAGCGACAGTGCTGCAGCAAAAAACGGGAAGCCCCGTTCAGTTTGAACTAACTAAGGGAACCAGAGAGGCTGTAGCCGCGTGGATTAAAATGGCTCATCTACGTAGTAGCGACTATCTGTTCCAGTCCCGCGTCGGTTCTTCACGACATATCTCAACCAGGCAATATAACCGTATTTTTCATGAATGGATTGATAAGCTGGGTCTCGACGAGACTCTGTACAGTACGCATTCTATGCGAAGAACCAAGCCATATCTGATCTATAAAAAAACGAAGAATCTTCGAGTGATCCAGCTACTGTTAGGTCACAAAAAACTCGAAAGTACAGTCCGTTATCTCGGTATAGAAGTGGATGATGCCCTGGAGATATCTGAGTCTATTGAAGTTTAATTTGTGAGGGCTGCAATAGCAGCCCTTTGCCAAAAGCGGACGTTAGCCAGATATGGGATATTATAACTGGCAAAATACAATTGCTCACTGGATAAAAAAATCGAATCACTTAAGCATCTGACATCTCAACCTCGGCAATTAGTATAGAGAAAATATTTCGATTTCACTTTTAATTGACACACAAGCTCTATTCTTATCGAAACATTATGAATTCGCCAGCTGCTGTTTAATCTCCACTATCCTTGGGAGATTATTTAACGCATATCTAATTCCTTTAGGTTTGTGACCCAATAGCTTTTCTAAATCGTGGGTAATCTGGCCGTTGTACTTCGGGCTAGTCAGTAATTTTAGCAGGGTTTTTAAGTGCTCCTCCGTATGCAACTGATTTCTTTCGCGTAAGATGCCGAGATATTTCTCTGCCCACGCGCCTTCTTCAAGGAAGCGGTATTGCACATCAAAACCGAAAATTTCGCTATAAATTTGTGCAAGTTCTGCCATGTCAATCAACTCATCGCCAGTTAAAGCATATGATTTCCCGATATGGTCATCCACTTTATCAATAATATTCGCCACAGCTTCGGCTAAATCAAAGGCGGCTATTGGTGAAATTTTCTCTTGTTTAAAAGGCACTTCAAACACATGCTCTTGTACCACAGTTCCTAAGGAGAACCAGCTGAGAATGGGATTTTCCACAAATATATTAGCGTGAATGTTTACACAGGGAAGGCCTGACCATTCAAGTGCGCGTTCGCTGACCCAGTGTGCCCGCTGCTGTGGCGACCAGTCACTGACACCGCCGCCCAGGTAACGAGTGCGTGTTTCTGGTTCCTGCACCATTGCGTCAAAGCCCATAAAAATTTGTTCGTATTCAGACAGATTAATCAGCGCTTTAATCCTGCCGTTCTTGCGACACGCCTCCATCAAAATAATATAAGCGTCAGAGTAATAAGGGCTTAAGCTCATACTGAAATAAACAATCTCTACGTCCTCCAGGGCTTTCGCTACATCGTGTAGGTTTAGCAAGTCGCCCTTTACAACTTCAACGCCCATAGCTTCGATTTCTTTGTCTTTTTTATTGGTCGGGCGCATAAAAGCACGAACATCATGCCCTTTTGCTACCAAATTTTTAATAATCAAATCGCTTACAGAGCCAACTGCTCCGCCTGCGCCAGTAATCAAAATTTTATTTCTCATTTTTTGCTCCTTGTTTTCGTACATACTCACTTTGGTCACTCTGGTTATCAGAGGCTGAAAACAATGGTAACTCTAAAAACAAGAGTTATGCAAGCTCTAATAACTAGAGCTGCCTTGCTGATTTTGATATGATATGGGAAAGTTATTTACAATGGTAAAAAAACACAATGAAATCAAACGACGTTAGCAATATTCCCTGTCCTGTTGCTGATATACTTGACGTACTCGGCGACAAGTGGACGGGCTTACTGTTGCGTGATCTAATGCTGGGTATCAACCGTTACAGCGTATTGCAAAAATCTAGCAACATCACCAATGCCACGCTTACTGACCGCTTGAAAAACCTGGAACAGAATGGCCTGGTACGAAAACAGCTCTATCAAACCCGCCCTAATCGCTACGAATACTGCCTAACCGAGCAAGGTATTGACATGGCATGGCTCATGCTGGCTATGGCAAAAATTGGTACAAAATGGAATTTATCAGGCTGGGAAAAAGTGCCGCTAAGTTTTATAAACAAAGAAACTGGTACTCCCGTGCGTTTAGCATTGCTGGACGAAGATACTGGTGATGAAATAAACCTGGAAAATGTTATACCGATAAGGGAAGAAACAAAGACGTCTTAACAAGATATTGATATGTGCTATGAATTTATTTTTCAGCGCACGTCAGCTTTATGCCAGAACTGCAAGCTGCCGGGGTTAGGCAGGTTGTTGCCATCAGTCCCAGAAAGTTTCGCGGTTCGCGGATTTAACTGGCTATGCCGGTTTTAGTGTAATAGGGCTTGACGATCTGGCAGTACGGAGCTCCAGGAACCATCAGTCTGTTTTTACAATGTCCGCTTTTCGCTCATAGCGGACTATAGGCCAACTACAGAGCTGTTTGCCATCAGACCCAGCCGGGATCCTCTGGCGACGCTTGTGACGTCTGGCTGAGCTTACTGATTCTGCCGGTTAGTGCATCAGGGTTGATGACTTGGCCCTACCGGGGAGCCGGAAGGTACCATCAGGATGTTTATGCTTTTGACCATCAGAGGAAGAAAAGCGGAGGAGCTGCTGTCACACAGCAGCATTAAGTGAAGAAAGCAGACCGTGAGACAGCGCGTCGCAGAGAGGAAGCGCAGGCGAAGGGAAATAACCGGTACGTCAGTCGCATCCTTTCCGGGGAACACCGTAAACGGCCAGACTTACGAGTGCAGTTAAAGTGTGAAATCGACGTGCTCGCCGCCGGGCATATTGACACCGATAGTTAGCTGGCCGCCGAGCGCTTCAACATATCGTTTGAGCGTCGCGATTTTCAGATCCTCGCCGCGCCCTTCGATAGCCGCTACGGAAGGTTGCGCGATCCCCATAGCTTCTGCCTGCTGCTTCTGCGTTTTAGCCAGCGCTTCGCGAAGTTTATACAGCTGAGAATCAAGTCGCATTTCTGCAACTTTATCATTCACCTGAGTCCGTTCCTCGGGTGTCAAATCAGCCATCAGATCATCCAGCGTTTTCATTTTCCACTCCGTTTCAGTTGGTCCAGGTGTCGGTGATACTCGCTTTCAGCCGTTTTAATCATAGTCTTGTAGAAACGCTTTTCATCAGCGCCTTCTTTGTTACCCGCGCAAAGGATGATGGCTTTGCGAAGAGGATCGAACACAAAGAATCCTCTTACAGGCCGGCCGTTGCTCTGTACTCTGAGCTCTTTCATATTGGGGATTTTCGAGCCGTACAGCGTATCGACATGCGGCCGCCCGAGGTGTGGACCTTCCTGCTTCAGAAGGTTCAGTGCGGCAATAATGTCCAACTGCATTGCTCTGTCCTGCTCTTTCAGCCATTCAGCGAACAAATCCGTGGTTTCAACAATCCACACAGGCCCACCTTTATAAATTACAATCTATATAGTATATATATCAGAGTCTATATTTTCAACGCTGTTCTGTATCAGTTTGGGCATGTGATGGTGGGCTTTACTGCTGGCGGGTTCTGTTACAAATTCTGGACAGGCCGGAGCCGCCTCGCTACTCGGGCCTTTAGCGTAAACCTGTGGCGTCATTACCGGCCCAGCCCTCAGCGTCTGAATCTTTCTATGGTCTGAACGCGCTGCTGCTGGCCCGCTACAGGGGTTGATCTAAAGTGCGCCATCTGGGTCGGCAAAACCGGAAAATTGGGAGCCTTAGAATTTTGATGCTAATGTCCGCTTAGTGCCAGAAGCGGACGTTCAGCCTGTTTCTTACCAGATATAACGTACGGATCTTTCACAATCTTCTGGAGCAGACATTTCGGCACGGATAACGAAAGCAATATTTTCCCACAGCTCATTGAGCTGAGGCCCCGTACGGGGATCATTAATCAGCGAGCGGGCGTTCATTGCAGGCAGCATAAGCGGCCTCTCTTCAGAAGATCGGGGGCTGCAGGCTTCACTTTGTCGGCAGCCCATTAAATGCAGCGTTTCTGCCAGCTGGCTCTGGGCCAGATTTGCGCGCGTTGAAAGGTTTGGAAATGCCAGCAGTTTTCCGACAAGCTCTCCGCTGCCTACTATCCAGTCCAGCGCATTCTTGATAACGCCCGTCACGCCGTGGGCATATTCCGGGCTGACCAGCAGCAGCATGTCTGTCCGGGCAAGTTCTTCCCACCACCGGCTGACCACGTCAGGCGGGTCATCCTGGAGGTCAGGATTGAACAGCGGCAGACTGTTCAGCTCGTGGTAAATCCTGAATTCAGTATCATCAGGCGCTGTCAGCGCCATGGCGTCCAGAAACATGCTGTTAACCGATCCGCTGCGGAGGCTGCCTGAAACGCCCAGAACGCGGAGTAATGGAGTCATAATCTTCTCATTAAAAGCGGGCAGACTGCCGTCTGCCCGGCGTGCAATCAGTAATGGATCTCAGAGGCTGTCAGCGCGGTTTCTGCATGGAGTACAACGTCATCAGCCGTTTTGCAGAGAAGCACCCTGTACTGACCCGCCCGGGTGACCCAGGCAGCCCCATTCTCATCCCAGCTCGCCACCACGCGCGGCTCCAGCTGCAGTCCGACCTCACAGCTTTCACCCGGCTCAAGGTACACACGTTTAAACGCAGCAAGGCGCGGTACAAAGCGGCGATCTCCCGGCTCGACAAACAGCAGCGGCACGTCTGCACCGGCACGACACCCACGGTTAGTGACCCTGAACGAGGCGGTGATCTTTTTCCCGTCGGAGGTGACTTTAAGGGCGTCATACTCAAAGGTGGTGTAGCTCAGCCCGTGGCCAAACGAAAACAGCGGCGCCTGTTGCGTGCGGGCGTGCCAGCGATAGCCAACATCGGAGCCTTCCACGTCATAGTCCATATGGATGATCCCGCCTTTAACGGGCGTGCCCGGCAGGGAGGTGGTGCTGGCCGGATCGGTCTGCACCGGATGCGGCAGCTGCGCCTCAGAGGCCGGAAAAGTAACGGGCAGACGACCTGAGGGATTAACCCGGCCAAACAGCACGCCGGCAATCGCCTCGCCGCCGCCGGAGCCGGGATACCAGGCTTCCAGCACCGCCGGCACCGCATCAAGCCACGGCATCGCCACCGGACCGCCGGTTTCCAGTACCACAATGGTTCTGGGATGCGTCGCTGCCAGCGTTTTGATCAGCGTGTTCTGAGCATCGCTGAGACCCAGCCCCTGTGCGTCCAGCGCTTCAGACCGCCACTCGTCCGCAAAGACAATAACCGCATCCGCCCGGCGCGCGGCGCTGACGGCTTCAGCCAGATTATCGCCGCTGAGATACTCAACCTCCGCCGCACCCGATTCTGCGCGTATGGCATGCAGTGGCGACGACGGCTGATAGACCTTGTCCGTCTGTATGCCCATAAAGTTCACGCCCGGCAGGCGCAGGCTGCCCACCGGCGTCACGCACGACGAACCGCCGCCTGCCAGCACGCCGTGATCGGCATGCGCGCCTACGACCAGCAGCCTGCCGGCTCCGCGCGCCAGCGGCAGCGTATCACCGGCATTTTTAAGCAGGACAATACCCTGTTCAGCCTCGCGCTGTGCGATCAGGCGGTGCGTCATGTAATCAATATCGCCATGTGGGCGGGCGACGTTTTCAACGGCGCCGACGGCAAACAGGCTGCGCAGGATGCGGCGTACCATGTCATCAATGCGGCTCTGCGGCACCCGCCCCTCCGCCACGGCTTTCCTCAGCGGCTCGCCAAACCAGACCTTTTCGTCGAGGTTGGCGCCGGACTGCACGTCCAGCCCGGCGAGCGCGGCTTTTTCGGAGGAATGCGTGGCGCCCCAGTCTGACATCACCCAGCCCGGGTACCGCCAGTCACCCTTGAGGACGTCATTAAGCAGATGCGCGTTTTCAGATGCCCAGTCGCCGTTGACCAGGTTATAGCCGGGCATCACCGAGCCGGGTTTACCCGTCTCGATAGCCAGCTCAAACGCCAGCAGGTCCGACTCACGCATGGCTGCTTCGCTCAGATCGGAGCTGACGACGACCCGTCCGGTTTCCTGCGGATTGACGGCAAAATGCTTGACGGTGGAAACCACGTGCTGCGACTGGATGCCGCGCACGGAGTGGCCGGCCATAATGCCGGTGAGCAGCGGATCTTCAGAAAGGTATTCAAAGTTACGACCGCCGCGGGGTTCGCGGACAAGGTTAGCGCCGCCTGCCAGCTGAACGTTAAAGCCTTTGGCAAACGCCTCCCGGCCAACCAGCTTACCGGTCTGTTCAGCCATTTCAGGACTGAAGGTCGATGCCAGCAGCAGCCCTGAGGCCAGCGCCGTGGCGTTATCGCCCGGACGAATGTTACCCAGCGCGGTGATGCCGAGGCTGGCGTCCGTCTGCTGCATCGCCGGAATGCCCAGGCGCGGAATGCCCGGATAGTAAGCAGCTGAGCCTATCGCGCCTTCCGGCAGCGGCTCGTCGCCCATCGGGATTGCCATCGGCCCTGACAGCCAGGCGTATTTCTCATCTTCCGTCATCTGCGCCAGCACGAGGCCGGCCTTTTCATCGGCCGTCAGGCCTTCTTTCTGCCAGTCATGGTTCATCTGCTCTCCTTTTTACCGGTAATCTGCCGGCGCGTCAGGCGTTACCCTCCGGCCGGTCTTTTTTAAGTACGCTGACCAGCTGCATTCCTGCATAGAGAATTTCACTGCGCGGTCGTGAAAAACCGTCTTCCATCCAGTCCACGGCAATGCTCAGAAGCGCGCGCGCGACCGCCGTGGACACAATATTTTCCGTCACGCTGCGTTCGGGATTCAGCACCTGCAGCAGGATCTGCCCCAGCGTTTCACGCCAGCTTTTGCATACCTCCCGGGCAACCGGGCTGATATAAACGGCCTCAACGGCAAACATGCGGGCATCATCCGGATCGGTAGTGAAAAAGTTAAAAAAGCGGCCGAGCATTTCCCGCATCTGCGCGTCGGGATCATCAGCACTGACCGGCACGTCCCGGATAATTCCGATGATCCGCTGACTGGTTTCGCGGTGCAGAGCCAGAAACAGCGCCTCGCTGTTCTGAAAACTCTCGTAGAAGTAGCGCTCTGTCAGGCCCGCTTCTTCACACACCGCCCTCACGGTGGCGTTATGGAAGCCGCGACTGGCAAAGATGCGCGCCGCCGCGTGCAGCAGTTTTTCCCGTCTCTCCAGCCGCCGTTCTTCAGCCGTATTGCCACGATACTGTCTCATTGTGCCTCCTGTAGCGTAGACGGTTATGCTAATTTTGACACGATGTGATGTCAAATTTTTGCTGAGCGCTGATGTGATGCCCTCCGGATTTTTGGATGGAAAAAGGTACGCTCAACAAATCACTCCATAAATTTGACAACGCTTGATGTCACAAATAGACTTCAGGACGCATTAAGTTTCTGACATGTACTGTTGTCATTATTAACCGGAGTGGATATGTCCCTGAAAGATTTTGCTCTTGCGCTTGTCGTCATCGTTGCGTGGGGGCTGAATTTTGTTGTCAGTAAAATCAGTCTGGAAGGCGTGCCGCCTATGCTGCTCGGCTCGCTGCGCTTTGTACTGGTCGTTTTCCCGGCCATCTTTTTCTTCCGCCGGCCGCAGATCCCGTGGCGCTGGCTCATCGCCTACGGTCTGACCATCTCCATGGGGCAGTTTGCCTTTGTGTTTGAATCCATCGCGCAGGGCATGCCGGCGGGTCTTGCCTCCGTGGTGCTGCAGGCACAGGCGTTTTTCACGCTGATACTGGCGTCGCTTCTCCTGAAAGAAAAATTGACGTTGGCGGGCATAACAGGTCTGCTGGTTGCGGCGGGAGGACTGGTGTTAATCAGCATGCAGGGCTCTCATGCAACGCCGCTTCATGCCATCCTGCTGACGCTTATGGGAGCACTTTGCTGGGCTGTGGGTAATCTGATCACCCGACGCTTTCGTGGTGTAAACCCGATGGCACTGGTTATCTGGGGCGGACTCATCCCGCCGGTACCCTTTTTTGCGCTGTCCTGGCTTATAGACGGCCCTGCCGTTATCGCTGCGTCACTTCAGCACATCACGCTCACCTCGGTGCTGAGCATCATCTATCTCTCTTTTGTCGCAACCCATCTGGGTTTTGGGCTCTGGAGCCGCCTGCTGGCGACCTACCCCGCGGGAAAAGTGGCCCCTCTCTCCCTGCTGGTACCGGTCGTCGGGCTGAGCTCCTCCGTCTGGCTGCTTGATGAACATCTTTCCACCACCCAGTGGTATGGCTGTGCGCTGGTCATGGCAGGTCTCGTCGTGAATGTGTTTGGCGCGCGAATGGTCCGCACGCTGTGGCCGCAGCGCTCAGCGGCACGCTGAGTCACAGGGATGAACTGACAGCAAAATATGTCCGGTCATTTTGATAAATCGCGATATGCAGACAGTTAACTTAATAAGGCACTTATGATTATGCGTAAACTCAACTCCCCTCTGACCTTCCGGCACGGCATCGAGATCCCGAACCGGGTGATGATGGCCCCCATGACATCGAAGGCTGCATCATGGGAAGGATACATTGTAGATGAGGATCTGGCGTTCTTTGGCCATCGCTCTAAAGCCGCGTCCATCCTGGTGACCGGCGCAACAGCGGTGAGCAAGTACGGTGAAAAATTTCCGTTTCAGATGTCCCTCTATGACGACAGTTTTATTCCGGGGATGCGCCAGCTTGCCGGGCGAATGAAGCGTCACGGAAACAGAGCCCTGGTGCAAATCTATCATGCAGGTTTGCGATCGGTCGTGTCACTGGAAAAGCACGGCAGGGTATACGGGCCAAGCAACGTTAAGTTTGATGAAACTCCTTATGAAATTAATGAACTTAATGAGGAACAGGTATGGGAAGTGGTACGCCTGTTCGGTGATGCGACCAGGCGTGCATACCAGGCGGGCTTTGATGGCGTGGAGATTCACGGCGCTTACAGCCACCTTATTCAGCAGTTCTTTTCCCCTTACTCCAATAAGCGGACTGATTTTTTCGGTGGAACACTGAAAAAGCGGATGAACTTTGCCCTCGCAATAGTGGATGAAGTGCAGAAAGTTGCCCGTGACTGCTGGGGTGAAAACTATATCGTTGGATACCGGCTTACCGAAGAAAAACGGCATGCGAATGGTGACGGCTACGGCATTGAGGAGACGTTACAGCTGATTGATGCGCTTGCCGGTAAGGAGCTGGATTACATTCAGGCCTGTGATAACAGCTTCAATGAAGCGATATACAGCACCATCAAAGGGCGCACGGTATTTATCACTGTGCCGCACACGTTCTCAGCATCCGACACCCAGAAAGAGCTGGAACATGCCGATATGGTTTCCCTGGCACGGGCATGTCTCATCGAACCTGAGTTTGCCAGCAAAATCAATGAAGGACGGGAAAGCGAAATCATCACCGCTATCACATCTACCGCGATGGCAGAAAGCCTGCAGTGGCCGCATCGCATGATTGAATGGCTGCTTGATCCCAATGGTAGCGAAGAGGTGCCTGAAGGAATTGAATACTTCGCGCCTCTCCTTGAAACAAGCCTGAGTTAATTCCTCGCATCCACAGGAGATTCAATCGTGAATGATCCATTATTCCGCACCCTCTCATTAATGCGGGGACCAGAGCTTAAAAACCGACTGCTCCTCGCACCATTAACTAACCAGCAAAGTGAGGTTGACGGAACTGCCTCACAGGCTGATGTTGACTGGATAGAGCGTGTTGCACGCGGTGGCTACAGCATGATTATGACGTGTGCAGCCAATGTTCAGGAAAACGGGAAAACGTTTAAAAATCAGCTGGGGATCTGGAATGACGATCAGCTGCCGGGCCTTCGCCGGATGGCCCACATTATCCGCAAGCAAGGTGCAGTCTCCTCCATTCAGCTGCATCACGGTGGTTTCCGGGCGGGGTTCAACCTTAAGGGCGGAAGAAGCGTTGGCCCTTCGGATAACTTCACTTATAACGCTCGCGGCCTTACCCGGGCAGAGGTACATCAGCTGCGCGATGATTTTATCGGTGCAGCGTGCCGGGCCAAAAATGCCGGGTTCGACGGAGCAGAAGTTCACGGTGCGTTTGGCTGGATTTTAAGTCAGTTTCTCTCTTACACCCTTAATCAACGCACGGATGAATACGGCGGGAGTCGTGAAAACCGGGCCCGGCTTATTATCGAGATCATTGAGGGCATCCGCAGGGAATGCGGTCAGGATTTTCAGATCGGACTCAGACTGTCGTTCGAACGGTATGGCATGGACTTTGAGGATATCCTGTTCGTCGCCAGAAAGTGTCTGGCAGAAGAGCTGATTGATTATCTCGACCTTGCGCCATGGGATGTGAGGTTTACGCTGGAGAGCGGCGCTTATGCCGGAAAACGGGCGATAGATGTGTTTGCAGGCCTGCCCCGCGGCAGGGTGAAGCTGGGCGCGTCAGGGAAGCTGATGAACGCGAATGATGCCAGGAGGGTTCTGGAAGCTGGACTTGATTTCGTCATGATTGGCCGGGCCGCCATCCTGGAAACGGATTTTCCCGAAAAGGTCAAAAACGACCCCCAACATACTTCGCCATTCCTCCCGGTTACCGAAGCCTATCTCAGGGAAAATGGACTCAGTAATGATTTTATAAATTACATGCGCCACTGGGATAGCTTTGTGAGTGATTAATTGTGTATGAGGCAGCAACGGTGGTGACTGTTGCTGCTCTACTGCTTAACGTCCGCTCTTCGCTCATAGCGGACATAAAGCCTGAAGGCAGGATAAGGTAGCTATAGCTCTACAAATCAGTTAGTCAGACTGATGTTGTCCGTTTCAAGCGCACGCATAAGGCATTGTTGCGCTGGTAATATTTGGAAGTCAGGCTGGTGGACAATCTCAAAATGAGGACTTGTATTCTTTTCAAGTAGTTATGAGTCATGGTAACGATTCAAGCCTGAGGCATGATCCATATCTGGCTCATCTTCATACTATGGGCACGATAGTGAGTTAGGCGAGAGGTCGCTAGTACCCTCGATACTGAAATCAGAGTGTTGTTAATCGAGTATTCCGTCGACACCATCCCGGGCGGGGCCAAAGTGACGGTGAATGGAAAAATCAACGACTTAAGTTCCAGTTGAGCGTTAGCAAAATGAGAGGTAATGCCGCTGCCAGGGGTTTTGCACATTTTGGGTAAAACCTTATTCAGACAAAGTTATCGACTTCTGAGCAGATAACCAGCCTGATGATGGCTGAGTGCACAAGCGCTGGTAAAGTATTGAACATCCACAATCACCACAGAGATAAATTCATTGAGAAAATGGCCTGTATCCTCAAAGTGAGGACGGATGAAGTAAACAATAGCTTACGTGCTCTGTGCCTGGCCGAAGAGCCGGGTGGTCCTTAACCGAGGGAGCGAATTAAGAGGCTGGTCGCGGGTGGTTACTGTGACCACCCGTAGTAAAATCAGGAAGTCGTTCATCGATCATCTGACTGCCAGCTCTCGTAAGGCAGACAAAGTGACGGCCTCGAACAAATCAAATACTTAGGCTGTGGCCGAATGTTTGTCCTTATTGGGAAGTCATTGCGACTGCCCTGGAGTTTTGTTCTTCAGGCACAGCTTTCACTTATGGCCAACCAGCTGGCCAGATGATGGCCGATTATTATGGCAGTGTCAGGGCAGGGAATAATGAGCGGGTCCTCCCGGAGGGGTACCCCGTCCACGAGGCGGCGGCCCCGCAGAAAACGGCTAGTTTTGCGATTTTCATAGGGACACCACCACGTGTCGTAACTAATTGAATATATGAGTTAAATCGGCTTTTGAGGTGTCCATTTCGCCAAAAACAGGGACAGGTGGATAGCGGTTAATTACATGATATTAAAAAGAAAATCCGTAACTGAGCTGAGGCGAGGAGGTGGGGATTGTTCGATACTAGTCAAAGTAGATAGATGAAGCCGAAAAAAAACAGGGCTCCGGCTCATTCCGGGCGGCTCTAAATGCAAAATTTAGGGGAAAGCGTGAAACGAATAGATTTCCCTGATACTGATCCATACCTGCATGAGGGATGCCGAAGCGCTAGGGCACGTCCTGCAGCCGGTTAAGCGAGAGGACAAGGAAATCCATTCACTTGCTGTAAGGGACATGGCGCGCGATATTGAGAATTATACGATATCTCGAAAACGTAGAAGCTATGCATAAGGCTACAGAATAGCTAGCGTTTTTTGGAAAGTATGATCGTATAAAGGCTTAGTAAGTCGTCTTTTCCTTGCTTAAAATCATCAGTTAACTTAATAAAAACTTAACATTTAGTGGCGATTTCGGAGTGGAGCATGTTATATTTTTTGCGCTCAAATTATAAACTCTGGGGTTTCATATGAATGCAATTTACCTGTTGCTAAGTGTCTTTTGTGTGGGAGTTTTATGTGCCTGGTACATTACATATAAAATTTTAAAAAAGCGGTATGATGAAAAAAACACTACTCTTCAGGCTATCTTTCACAAGAGAATTAGTGAGGAAGAAGCTGAAAAAGAAGAAGCGATAAGTCTTGCTGTTGCAGAAAAAAATGAGGTTATAGGAAAGTATAAAAATCGAGATGTTTATCGTGAGGCTGAGCATGGCAAACGTTTGGATGAACTTAATAAGCTTATTGAATTCCATAAAGGTAGAAGCAAGGCGATACTTAATAAAGCCGTAGACTTTGCTTTTGATTTTGAGAAGATTTTCAAAGAACAGCATCAAAACGCGCAGGCTGATATTCAACGAGTTTTAGATGATGCTTATCGTTTCAAAAGGAAAACCCTACTTAGCGCTATAACAATAAAAAACTTTGAGAAAAAGTTAGAGGACATAAAACAAGAAATTTCTTTCTATCAAAACTTGATTGTTAAGTATGAATATTTTGAGCTTGTTGATAACTCTGACTGGGGATCAGTTGAGAAAGAATTCCAAGACAAAGTATTAGCTCTTCAAGAGGCTCAGAATGAACGAGAAGCGCAGAACGAAATAAAGCGGCAAATGCGGGAAGAGCGGCAACGAGCTGAAGAGCTTGAAAAACAGCAGTTAGAGGCTGAGCAAGAGGAGCAAGAATTAGAGGCTCGCCGTCAGGCAATTGAAAAAGCATTACTGGCTGCTGATGAAGAGCATCAGCTAGAGTTAGAGGAAACTCGTCGTAAATTAGAGCAAGAAATAGAAGAAGTACACAGGAGATATGAGAGGGCTAAATCTTTAGCGCAAATGACTAAGCAAGGACATGTTTACATCATATCCAACATAGGTTCGTTTGGTGAGAATGTATTTAAAATCGGAATGACAAGGCGTTTAGAACCTTTTGATCGCGTTAGTGAGTTAAGCGGTGCAAGTGTCCCTTTTGAGTTTGACGTACATGCAATGATCAGTTGTGATGATGCCCCAGCTTTAGAAGCGAAACTACATAAATTGTTAAGTGGTGAAAGGCTAAATAAAGTCAATCTGCGTAAAGAGTTTTTCAAAGTAGATATAGATAAAATTATAAAATGTGTAGAAGAGAATCATGGGAAAATTGATTATGTAGTTAACCCTGCGGCACTACAATATCATCGGTCTTTAGAGTTAAAAGATGAATTACCCTCAATTGAGGATACTGTATTGGCAATGTAATGTCGTAAAATTTCTTTAGCCCGCCTCGGCGGGTTTTTTATTGCCTGTAGTAAACATGACAATCAATCCTGACTTACTGACAGTGTCCAGCGACGAACAGCAGGCGATGAGAGTGCTGTCTAGTACCATCTTGTTCATGTTGCGCATTTTCAATGCGTGGCATTATCCAGTCGTTTGATGCAAGGACACGCCTCTGTAATGTTCAGCTGGCCATATCAGGGCAGGTCGCCGGTTGCAAAGTCGGCTCTGTTAAGGTGGAAGCAGGGGCTGAGCCCCGTCATAGCTTCGGGGAAGCACTGATAGAACTATGGTGTTGAGTACTGTCACGTGATTGCGTTCAGCTTCTGCTCGTTACTTGCAAAAATATGTTCATGTTAAGAAGGTCTACTTTACTCTTATCGCTGCCGATTGAGAGGAGTCTAAATTAACTTTGAAAGAATAATGCAAAAGATGAAATGCAATTATTGGCAGGAGGATATTCGGCAAAAAAGCTTGGTCAGGCGATGGCTTACACTGGAGGTACAGCTTTACTTCGGCCTACTCCAAGCAGGTATCCTATAAGTATCCTGGAAAACCAGTTTAACTGTAGATTCTGAGGTAAGTCATTGATAATTTGGTGGCCCCTGCTGGGTTTGAACCAGCGACCAAGCGATTATGAGTCGCCTGCTCTAACCACTGAGCTAAGGGGCCAGCGGAGCGGGGATTATAATGTATCTGTTTAAGGCAATCCAGCACTCCCTCGCCAGATGCTGAAAAAACGTTCATCACATGAGTGCTTGATTAAACTAAACATTTCCAGAACACGGGACCCAATTTTACCCGTGCCGTCCAGCAAAAGCGGGTAAGCAAACCCGCTCAGGCCCGTCTTTGGTGGGGTTTTTACCCTCGCTCCCACCTGAAAAGCAGCAACCTCTCACTCCCCATAGCGCGACGCCGACTGGCTCAGCGAAAGATAGGGCAGCATCGCGCCGCGCGCACGGTCATACTCCTGCCACAGCGCAATCTCTTCCAGCGCCGGGATAGTCACCGCTTCGCCCGCCTCCAGCCCCACCAGCGCGGCATCCACCATCTCTTCCACTTCCATAATCATACCGGCTGGCAGCTCATCAATGGACTTGCCGGAGCGGTCGAATATCTCCGTACGCGTAGCACCAGGCAGCACGGCCTGCACCTGCACGCCGCTGTTCTCCAGCTCGCGCTGCATCGAGCGGGTCAGCGTCAGCACAAAAGATTTGCTGCCGTTATAGGCGCCGTTGAACATCTCATGCGTCAGCGAAAGCACCGAGGCGACATTGATAATCACGCCGTGTCCGCGCGCGCGAAAGGCATTGGCCGCCGCATGCGCCAGGCGGGTAGGAGCGATGATGTTGAGCGCCAGCATGGTCTGAATACGATCGATATCGGCATCGATAAACTCGCCGTCGACGCTCATGCCGGCGTTATTCGCCAGCAGGGTAATCGCCGTGTTGTCCCGCAGCTCCTGCTCGACGCGCTGCAAATCCTCCGCATCGGTCAGATCGGCGCGCAGAATACGTGCTTCAATCTGATGCTGCTGTTGTAGCGTCTGCGCCAGCGTCTCCAGTCTCGCCTGGTCGCGTGCCACCAGAATCAGATCGTAGCCGCGCGCTGCCAGGCGTCGTGCGTAGGTGGCGCCGATGCCGCTGGATGCGCCGGTGATTAAAGCAAAGCCTTGCGATGATGCTGACATGGTAAACCTCTGTTGTATGATGGTTGTCATATTTGCAGTTAATATGACGATCGTCATATATGTCGTCAAGCTGGAATATGATGGTCGTAATAATTACTATGAACAGCAGAACCTATCAGCGGGAAAAGAGCGATGGATAAACAGAGCCATAAGGCGCGCACGCGGCAGCGCATTCTGGATGAGGCAGCGCGGGTAATGCGCGAATGCGGCACGGAAAGCATCGGCGTGGCGGCGCTGATGAAGCGCGTCGGGCTGACGCACGGCGGCTTCTATGCGCACTTCGACTCGCGCGAGGCGCTGGTGCAGGCGGTTATCGCCGAAATGTTCACCGACTCGACGCAGCGGATGGCGCCGCTGTGGCAGGGCGCGGATCCGGCCGCGCGGCTGGGCGCGCTGATCGACTACTATCTGTCGGAGGCGCATCGCGACTGCCGCGCCGAGGGCTGTCCGGTGCCCGCGCTGGTCAGCGAGGTCGGTCATCTGCCGGAAGAGGCGAAATCTGTCTTCACCCAGGGCGTGACGTCGATGCTGCAGCGGTTAGGCGAGCTGCTTGCCGAGCTGGGGCAGCGCGACGCCGAGGCGCTCGCCAGCAGCCTGCTGGCTGAGATGGTCGGCGCGCTGGCGCTGGCGCGCGCCTGTAGCAATGAGGCGCTCTCTGCGGCCATGCTGGCGCGCAGCCGCCAGGCGCTGAAGCGCCGTACCGGACTGGAGCAGGCGGCATGAGCGAGCACAATATCAGCGACATTATCGCGCCGGGGCTGGAAGTGCTGTTCTGCGGCATTAACCCCGGCCACTCCACGGCGCACACCGGCTATCACTTCGCCCATCCCGGCAACCGCTTCTGGAAGGTGCTCTGTCTGGCTGGCTTTACCCGGGAGCAGCTCCGGCCCGAAGAGGAGCAGCGGCTGCTGGAGACCGGCTGCGGCATCACCATGCTGGTAGAGCGTCCCACCGTGCAGGCGAACCAGCTGGCCGCTGAGGAGCTGCGCGACGGCGGCGCGCGCCTGACTGACAAGGTGCTTAACTACCAGCCGCGCGTGCTGGCGATCCTCGGCAAAGACGCCTTCAAGCGCGCCTTTAATCAGCGCAAAGTGGAGTGGGGCTTACAGGGCATCTTTATGGGTAAGACCCAGGTCTGGGTGCTGCCTAACCCCAGCGGGCTGAATCGCGCCTCGCTCGATGAGATCGTCGAGGCATACCGGCAGCTCTATGAGGCGCTGCAGCAGCGCGTGAAATAGCCGGCGGCAAAAAAGGGCAATAAAAAACCCCGGCGAGCCGGGGTTTTTTTAACGCTAGCGGATTAGTCGTCCAGGAAGCTGCGCAGCACTTCCGAACGGCTCGGGTGGCGCAGCTTACGCAGCGCTTTCGCTTCAATCTGACGAATACGTTCACGCGTAACGTCGAACTGTTTGCCCACCTCTTCCAGCGTATGGTCGGTGTTCATATCGATGCCGAAACGCATGCGCAGCACTTTGGCTTCGCGCGCGGTCAGGCCCGCCAGCACGTCGTGGGTGGCTGAACGCAGGCTCTCGGAGGTCGCAGAGTCGAGCGGCAGCTCCAGCGTGGTGTCTTCGATAAAGTCGCCCAGATGCGAATCTTCGTCGTCGCCAATCGGCGTCTCCATGGAGATAGGCTCTTTAGCGATTTTCAACACTTTGCGGATCTTGTCTTCCGGCATCAGCATGCGCTCGGCCAGCTCTTCCGGCGTCGGCTCGCGGCCCATCTCCTGCAGCATCTGGCGCGAGATACGGTTGAGCTTGTTGATGGTCTCAATCATATGCACCGGAATACGGATGGTACGTGCCTGGTCGGCGATAGAGCGGGTGATCGCCTGACGGATCCACCATGTCGCATAGGTCGAGAACTTGTAACCACGACGGTATTCGAACTTGTCAACCGCTTTCATCAGGCCGATGTTGCCTTCCTGAATCAGATCGAGGAACTGAAGACCGCGGTTGGTATATTTTTTCGCGATTGAAATCACCAGACGCAGGTTCGCTTCCACCATCTCTTTCTTCGCACGACGCGCTTTCGCTTCGCCGATAGACATGCGACGGTTGATATCTTTTACCTGCTCGATGGTCAGGCCGGTCTCTTCTTCGATCTGATGCAGTTTCTGCAGGCAGCGCATCACATCTTCTTCAACTTCTTTCAGCTTTTCTGACCAGGGCTTATTCATGGCCAGCGCGGCTTTGAACCAGCTCTCGCTGGTCTCGTTGCCGGTAAACAGCGTGATGAAGTTTTTCTTCGGCATTTTGCACAGTTCAACGCACAGCTTCATGATGATGCGCTCTTGCGTACGCACGCGCTCCATCATCTCGCGCATGTTGTTCACCAGGTAGTCGAACTGCTTCGGCACCAGGCGGAACTGCTTAAAGACGTCAGAAAGGTTCTGAATCTCTTTTACTGCGTCAGCATGGCTGCGACCTTTGCTCTTGATAACAAGGCGGGTCGTTTCATACTGCGTGCGCAGCTCGACGAATTTCTCGCGCGCCAGTTCCGGATCGATTGAGTTATCGTCGTCGGAGCTGTCGTCTTCGCTCTCTTCGTCTTCATCTTCGTCGTCGTCGCGGTCTTCCTGAGATAGCTCAGAGCCGACGTGGGTGGCGGTAGGCGCCAGATCTTCTTCAGCGTTTGGATCCACGAAGCCGGTGATCAGGTCGGAGAGGCGAGATTCGCCCGCTTCGACTTTGTCGTACTGCTCCAGCAGATAGGTAATGGCTTCCGGATATTCCGCAACGGAACACTGTACCTGGTTGATACCGTCTTCGATGCGCTTGGCGATGTCGATTTCGCCTTCGCGCGTCAGCAGCTCAACGGTACCCATTTCGCGCATGTACATGCGCACCGGGTCGGTGGTGCGGCCAATTTCAGATTCTACGCTGGATAACACCTGAGCGGCGGCTTCCGCGGCATCTTCGTCAGTATCGGCGCTGTTTTCGTTCAGCATCAGATCGTCGGCGTCAGGGGCTTCTTCCACCACCTGAATGCCCATATCGTTAATCATCTGGATGATGTCTTCGATCTGATCGGAGTCGACGATATCTTCCGGCAGATGGTCATTGACCTCAGCATAGGTCAGATAGCCTTGCTCCTTACCACGGGTGACAAGCAGCTTAAGCTGTGACTGCGGGTTTTGCTCCATAAGACGGTATCCACACTTCTGTTAATTAGATTGGTGTCGGTCGGCAGCGAGCCAACTATAACAGTGAAGGCGTTGTGTTATTGCCGCTGCCTTCGTCGCGGCCAGGGCTTTTGCCCCTCATATATCGGCACTTAAGCCGCTTTGTATTCTGTTCGAGGCTACGCCTCTGTTGCTGTGCGTTCTGGCCTGTCTGCCAGCGCGCGCTGAACTGGCCGGCTTCGTCGCCCCAGTCGTGCTAACAGCGCGCGCTGCGTAATGCCAAATTCGTCACGTCTCCGGCTTGGCTTATCGCGTCGCTTAGCCTCGGCTTGCGGCGCATTGCCCCAGAAACGAATGGGCCAGAGATGCGCCTTTAGCTACGCGCAACATTCTGACCCAGTGAAAATTCTACTTTTTCGCCAGCGCCTGGCTTAATGTCCAGAATTCACGGCGCTCTTCTGCGCTTAAACCCTGGGTGCGATCGCGAGCGATCAGCTCTTCCAGACGCTGTTCAAGCGCGGCGTCGTAAATACTCGCCAGCGAATCATGAAACACCGCTTCAACTTCCTCATCCACTATCATGTGGTTCCACGTGGCTAAGGTTTCAAGCGTCTGACTAAAATTTGTTCCGCGATATAACTCTAGTAGCTGTCCGGTAGTCAATCCAGGATTCTCGGTGCAACGGCTGACTAATTCAGCAAACAGCGGCAGGCCGGCCATCTTTACCTGCGCCAGACCTTCAAGCGTCGGCACCAGCGTCGCAAGATGCGGGTTTTGCACCAGCAGCGCCACCAGCACGCGCATCGTGGTGCGCTTTAGCGGCGGCGCCGTCGGCGCCGCGCCGCTGGGCGCCAGCTTCGGCATCAGCTTCTCTAGCTGGTTATCGTCAAGGATGCCGAGTTTATTACCCAGTTCCTGACGCATATAGATGCGCAGCGTCTCACCGGGGATCTGGCTAATCAGCGGCAGCGCCAGCGTGCTCAGGCGCGCTTTGCCGTCGCGCGTGCTCAGATCGACCTGCGGCAGCAGCGAGTCGAACAGGAAAGAGGAGAGCGGCATCGCCTGCTCCATACGCGCTTCAAACGCCTCTTTGCCCTCTTTGCGCACCAGCGTGTCGGGATCTTCGCCGTCCGGCAAAAACATAAAGCGTAGCTGACGTCCGTCATTCATGTAAGGCAATGCGGTTCCCAGCGCGCGCCAGGCGGCTTCCCGACCCGCGCGGTCGCCATCGTAACAGCAGATCACGGTATCGGTGCTGCGGAACAGCAGCTGGATATGCTCCGCCGTCGTAGAGGTGCCCAGCGACGCCACGGCATAATCAATGCCGAACTGCGCCAGCGCCACCACGTCCATATAACCTTCCACCACTAACAGGCGGGCAGGCTGCGGATAATTCTTTTGCGCTTCATAGAGGCCGTAAAGCTGGCGGCCCTTATGGAAAATCGGGGTTTCCGGCGAGTTCAGGTACTTGGGCGTATCGTTGCCCAGCACGCGGCCGCCGAAACCAATTACGCGTCCGCGCTTGTCGCGGATCGGAAACATGACGCGCTCGCGAAAGCGGTCATAGGTGCGGCCCTTATCGTTGGAAACCAGCATGCCGGCTTCCATCAGGGACTCGCGATCCTCTTTATTACCGCCGAAGCGCTTTAAAACGTTATCCCAGCCCGGCGGCGCGAAGCCGATAGCGAAATGCTCAATGACCTCAGCGCTTAAGCCGCGGTTGCTGAGATAGTCGCGCGCCGCGCGCGCATTGGACTGCGTCAGGCTCTGCTGATAAAACCCGTTAAGGTTCTCCATCAGCTGATAAAGGCTCTGGCGCTGATGGCGCTCCATCTGGCTTGGGCCGCTGCCCGCCTCGTAGGGCACTTCCAGACCATGCTGGGTCGCCAGCTCTTCGATACTCTCGACAAATTCCAGTCGATCGTAATTCATCAAAAAGTCGATGGCGTTGCCGTGCGCGCCGCAGCCGAAACAGTGATAAAACTGCTTCTCGCCGTTTACGGTGAAAGAGGGGGTTTTCTCATTATGGAAGGGACAACACGCGTGGAAGTTCTTACCCTGCTTTTTCAGCTTAACGCGGGCATCGATAAGATCCACGATATCCGTGCGGGCAAGCAGATCATTGATAAAAACGCGCGGGATTCTTCCAGCCATAAGCCCCAGTTTTTCAGCTCATAAACGGCAACAAGCCGCGCTTCCTTTCGGAAAGCACGGCCTCTTACTTGACTCTGTCTGCGTTTAACACGCGGTGGAGGCGAACCTCCGGAGGTACTTAGTACAGACGAGTGCGGCGTGCGTTTTCGCGAGCCAGTTTCTTGGCGTGACGCTTAACTGCAGACGCTTTAGCGCGCTTACGTTCTGTGGTCGGTTTTTCATAGAACTCACGACGACGAACTTCAGCCAGAACGCCTGCTTTCTCGCAGGAACGCTTGAAGCGACGCAGTGCTACGTCGAATGGCTCGTTTTCACGTACTTTAATTACCGGCATGTAAC